>UMKI01034394.1_pt1 | contig 9854 bp, 8 predicted proteins | sample 1966291 | NCBI WGS metagenome assembly UMKI01 (sample SAMEA4836174, study PRJEB28245) | human gut metagenome | biome: gut microbiome; material: fecal sample | place: Denmark | collected 2008 | reverse complement strand
TTCCCTTGTGCACTCACCATTGGTACATATGGTGTGGCAAGAAAAAGAAATGACAAGAAACTTCGTTTCTATTCCATGAATTTTGAGCAGCTCGGTGTGATCGAGTCCTCAGTAGAAGGATTAAAGCCGGAAAAAGAAGCTGACTGGACGAACTATCCAAAGGGAGTTATGTGGGCGTTTGGCGAGAAGGGAATGAAAGTAGAGCAGGGCATGGATCTTGTTTTATTTGGCAATATTCCAAACGGCTCCGGACTTTCTTCTTCTGCATCAGTTGAAGTTCTGACCGGATATATTTTAAAAGATATGTTTGGATTTGACGTAACAAATCAGGATCTTGCGCTGATCGGACAGTTCTCTGAAAATAAATTCAACGGCGTAAACTGTGGTATCATGGATCAGTTTGCGATTGCAATGGGAAAAGCAGGTCATGCGATTTTCCTTGACACAGCAACTTTAAAATATGAGTATGCACCGATCAAACTGGAAAATGCAAAGATCGTGATCTCCTGCAGCAACAAAAAACGTGGGCTTGGAGATTCCAAATACAATGAGAGAAGAAGTGAGTGCGAGACTGCACTGGCAGAACTCCAGAAAGTTGTTAAAATTGATTCCCTTGGTGAACTCACGGAGGAACAGTTTGAACAGTACAAAGATGCGATCAAAGATCCTGTCAGGGTAAAACGTGCAAAACATGCGGTTTATGAGAACCAGAGAACCATCAAGGCAGTGGAAGCATTAAAGAATAACGATGTTGCTCTGTTTGGTGAGTTAATGAACGCCTCCCATGTTTCCCTTCGTGATGATTACGAAGTAACCGGTATCGAGCTTGACACATTGGTGGAAGAGGCATGGAAAGTAGACGGAGTGATCGGTTCCCGCATGACAGGTGCAGGATTCGGTGGATGTACCGTCAGCATCGTAAAGGATGAGGCAGTGGATTCCTTTATTGAAAAAGTAGGTGCTGCTTACAAAGATAAAATCGGTTACGCTGCTGATTTCTATGTAGTTGAGATCGGTGACGGTCCAGTAAAATTGGATTAATAATTCTTATAGATAATTGCGAAACTCATAAATAAGTAGATTTAAATTGTGAAAAATTGACAAAAGCTTGAGAAGACACTGGGGAGCCGCCGGTTCTTAGAAGTCAGATTCTGTATTTCATTCTGATTTATCAGAAATGAAATACAGGATCTGAGTTCTTAGTACCGTTGCGAGCGACACGTAGCGGAAGCGTGTCTTCGAAAATTTTGTTAATTCTTCACAATTGTTACAACCTAAATCAGAGTTTCGCAATTATCTAAATAATTCTTAAATAAAGAGGATAACACAATGATTCAGGAAAGAATTTTAGAATTGACAGAATATGGTCTTGTGACCGGGCTGGTAGAGCCGGAAGACAGGAGATTTACCATTAACCGCCTGTTAGAACTTTTTCATCTGGATGAATTAGAAGATGAAGTGGCAGCAGCCTATGCAAAGAGAACTCCGATGACGCAGGAGAGTGCAGAGGCAGCATTGGAAGACATCTTAAATGAGATGCTCGATTATGCGGCAGAAGATGGACTGATGCCGGAAGACACGATCACATACAGAGATTTATTTGATACAAAGATCATGGGCATGCTTGTGCCAAGACCAAGTGAAGTGATCAAAAAATTCCAGGCACTCTATCAGATCAGCCCAAAGGAGGCAACTGACTATTTTTACAAATTAAGCAAGGATACAAACTACATTCGTAGATATCGAATCAAAAAAGACCAGAAATGGACTGCAGATACCGAGTTTGGAACATTGGATATCACCATCAATCTCTCCAAACCGGAAAAAGATCCGAAGGCGATCGCAGCAGCCAAGCTTGCAAAACAGAGCGGTTATCCAAAATGCCTTCTGTGCAAAGAAAACGAGGGATATGCAGGACGTGTGAACCATCCGGCAAGACAGAACCACAGGATCATTCCGGTAACGATCAACCACAGTGACTGGTTTTTCCAGTATTCACCATATGTTTACTACAATGAGCACTGTATCGTTTTTAACGCAGAGCATACACCGATGAAAATCGAGAAAGCAACCTTTGGAAAACTGTTGGATTTTGTAGAGCAGTTCCCACATTACTTTGTCGGATCGAATGCTGACCTTCCGATCGTTGGTGGATCTATTTTGAGCCACGATCATTTTCAGGGTGGACATTATGAGTTCGCGATGGCAAAAGCACCGGTGGAAAAAGAGCTGGTCTTCAAGGAATTTGAGGATGTGAAAGCCGGAATCGTAAAATGGCCAATGTCCGTGATCCGTATCAGCGCACCACAAAAAGAGCGCCTGATCGAGCTCGCAGATAAGATTTTACTTGCATGGAGAGGTTATACGGATGAAGATGCATTTATTTTTGCAGAGACAGAGGGCGAACCACATAACACGATCACTCCTATCGCAAGAAAACGCGGCAATGATTATGAGTTAGATCTTGTACTCCGCAATAATATCACGACAGAGGAGCATCCGCTGGGTGTTTACCATCCACATGCAAAACTTCATCATATCAAAAAAGAAAACATTGGTCTGATCGAGGTTATGGGACTTGCAGTGCTTCCAGCCAGATTAAAAGATGAGATGGCAGCATTAGAACAGGCAATCTTAGACGGCGCAGAAATCCGTGAGGATGAAGTGCTTGCAAAACATGCAGACTGGGTGGAGGAATTTCTGCCTAAGTATGGATTTACAGCAGGAAGTGGTCTGGAAGGTGAGATTACACCGGAAAAATTACATGAGATCATTCAGACAGAAATCGGTCTTGTGTTCAAGGAAGTTTTATTGGACGCAGGTGTTTACAAGTGCACAGAGGAAGGCAGAAAGGCATTCCGTAAGTTTGTAGATACCGTTAATGCATAAAAATACAGGGGAGTATTTTTAATAAACAAAAACTGTCCGGGGCAGTATCCGTAAGGAAAATGTCCTGTGGCAGTTTTCTTTTTTTATCTATTTACTTTCATACAGTATTGTTGTAAAGTAATAATTGTTCCGTGGATCTGCACATTTACGGTGCAGACCGCAGAAAAATGACTCGAGAGTAAGAAAACAGTGAGGAAGAGAATATGATTTCACAGAAAATACAGAAGGCATTGCAGGGAAGTTCTGCGATCCGTGCAATGTTTGTAGAGGGAAATGAACTTGCCGCCAGGGTGGGAAGAGAGAACGTGTATGATTTTTCATTGGGGAATCCTGCAACACCGGCTCCGGCAGCATTGAACGAGGCAATTAAGCAACTGGTGGATGAGACCGATCCGCTGGTTTTACATGGATATATGGACAATGCCGGTTACCCGGATGTCCGTCAGGCGGTTGCAGAGAACTTAAACAGGCGTTTTGGAACTGCATTTACTTCCCATAATATTGTGATGACAGTGGGAGCAGCGGGAGGATTGAACATTATTTTTAAAACAATCTTAGATCCGGGTGACGAGGTGATCGTGTTCGCCCCGTATTTTGGAGAGTACAAGAGTTATGCAGCCAATTTTGATGCGGAAGTCGTGGAGGTAGCGCCGGATTTTGAAACATTCCAGCCGGATCTGGCTGCATTGGAAAAAGCGGTAAATGAAAAGACCAAGGCAGTGATCGTGAACACACCAAACAATCCGACCGGTGTGATCTATCATGAAGAAACCATGAAAAAGATGGCTGGGATTCTGGAAAAGAAGGAAAAAGAGATTGGTCACGAAATTTATCTGATTTCCGATGAGCCTTACCGTGAACTTGTCTACGATGGAAATCAGGAGGATTTCCTCACAAAGTATTACAGGAATACCATTGTAGGTTATTCCTTCAGCAAATCCCTTTCCCTTCCGGGTGAGCGTATTGGATATGTGGTTGTTCCGGATGAGGTGGAAAATGCAGATCAGGTCATTGACGGCATTGTTGTATCCAACCGTACCCTCGGCTTTGTGAATGCGCCATCCCTGCTTCAGAAAGCAGTTGCAAAATGTCTGGATGAGAAAACCAATCTGGCATTTTATGATGAAAACAGAAAGATGTTATACGAAGGACTGCAAAAGCTAGGTTTTCACTGCATCAAACCGGAAGGCGCTTTTTATATGTGGGTAAAATCTCCGGAAGCAGACGAAGAAAAATTTGTTGCAGCAGGTAAAAAATACAATATCATCATGGTAAAGGGCAGCGCATTCGGATGTGCAGGCTATGTCCGTCTTGCTTACTGTGTTTCCCATGAGACGGTGAAAAATGCCCTGACTGCGTTTGAAAAACTGGCAGAAGATTACGGATTGTATACAGAATAAAATGAGCAGATTGTAATGAATTTGTGAAATATATCAGGAAAATCGAGAGAGTGGAGAGAGTAAAATTTATGAGTAACTGGGAAGAATATGTAAGGACAGTGGAACCGTATGTTCCGGGAGAGCAGCCAAACCAGCCGGACATGATCAAATTGAATACCAACGAAAACCCATATCCGCCTGCACCGGGCGTAGTAGAGGCTTTGAAGAACTTTGATACGGACAAATTGCGGCTTTATCCGGAACCGACCTGCAAAGTGTTAGTTGATGCGATCGCAGATTATTATGGAATCAGGAGCAGTCAGGTATTTACCGGTGTCGGTTCTGATGATGTGCTTGCCATGATATTTATGACGTTTTTTAACAGCAAAAAGCCGATCCTGTTTCCGGATATCACCTATTCTTTTTATGATGTGTGGGCAGATATGCTTCGGATCCCATTTGAGACAAAAGCGTTAGATGATGATTTTCAGATAAGAAAAGAGGACTATTATGGGGACAACGGCGGCGTGGTGTTCCCAAATCCGAATGCACCGACCGGAATACTCATGCCGCTTTCAGAGATTGAGGATATCATTGCACACAACCGCGATGTGATCGTAGTTGTGGATGAGGCATACATTGATTTTGGCGGGGAGTCTGCGCTGCCTCTGATCGAAAAATATGACAATCTTCTCGTGGTACAGACCTTTTCAAAATCGCGTTCCCTGGCAGGTATGCGGCTTGGGTTTGCGATGGGAAATGAAAAGCTGATCCGGTATATCAATGATGTGAAATATTCTTTCAATTCCTACACACTCAATCAGACAGCGCTTGTACTTGGTGTGCAGGCAATAAGGGACAGGGAGTATTTTGAGGAAACCTGTGCAAAAGTCATCGCTACAAGGGAATGGACGAAGTGCGAACTGAAAAAGCTTGGATTTTCCTTTGGGGATTCCATGAGCAACTTTATTTTTGCAACACATGAAAGAGTTCCTGCAAAAGAAATATTTGAAGTACTCCGGGAGCATAACATTTTCGTGCGCTATTTTTCCAAGCCGAGAATTAGCAATTATCTGCGTATCAGCATCGGAACCCATCAGGAGATGGAGCGTCTGATTGCTTTTCTGGCTGTTTTTCTGGGAGAATAACAGAATACTGTCAGGTATAAATTATAGTTATAACCAATATGAAAAAAAGTATTGCTTTTTCGTCACGATTCGACTATTATAGAATTCGCGTCTGTAACGCTTTAGTGTGTAAAACAGGTATTTACTTTAAAACTTTACTATGTTAAAATATGTATAGATTTGAAATTTCTGACAATAAAAAAGAGAATGATATCATTTTGATTTATGAAAAGGAGAAAGTAAAATGAGCAAGAAACTAAGGACTGAGGCAGTAGACCATCTTTTTGATGCGATTTTAAGCCTGGAAAACAGAGAAGAATGTTATACTTTTTTTGAAGATGTCTGCACTGTGAATGAGCTGCTTTCCTTATCACAGAGATTTGAGGTTGCCAAGATGTTACGTGACCAGAAAACATATCTTGATATTGCAGAGAAAACAGGTGCTTCCACAGCGACCATCAGCCGTGTAAACCGTTCTTTGAATTATGGGAATGACGGATATGACATGGTATTTGCCAGAATGGCAGCATCAGAGACAAACGAAGCGTAAAACAGAATAGAAAAACCCGGAAAAAAAGAAAAACCCGGAGCTGCACGGATCATGTCTGGTATAGACAGTGTTCCATTCAGCACCGGGTTTTATTTTTCTTTTTTGGAAGGATCTTTTTCTTCGTGCAGCATCTGATCGACAATGCGCTCGATAATTGTTTTTTTCAGGTAGACATCATAGCTTAACATGCAGATAAAACTGAATGTCCGTAAAAGCTCTGCATCCTCACCTTCCATTTCCTCAAAAGTTTTCATGGAGGTGTTAAACTTCTTTGCAAGGTCTTTCATGATATTTAAGGTTTCCTGATGCTCCAGACCGAACACTTCTTTATAGATATCCTCAAGACTCATCTCGGAGCTGCCTTTTCCAAAATACTTGTCCGTGATCGGATTTAAGATACTCTGGATGTCACTGATGCTTAAGATACTTTTAAAATAGTAGATAAAGATCAAAGTCAGCACATGTTCTTTGGAATATTTTTTCTTTTCTGGAGGAGGAAGAAGATCGTTTTTCGCATAATTGTTGATCATGGTCTTTGTCAGAATCTTATCATCCTCATGCCGCTTGGATGTGGCAAGCTGGGAATCCATGAATGTTGTCACCTGATCCATGTAAAGATCGATATTCGGGATATCTTCCGGTTTTACATAGTCGATTCTGTTAAATTCATCTAATATATCACTTAAAAATTGTTTTGTATTCATTTTTCTACCTGCTTTTATTCTTACTGGTTTAATCGTATTCTCTACATCAGATTATATAGTATTGAAAACTAGATGACAAGATACAATTGAATTTAATTGTATGAATTTGAATATGGACGGTCGTAGATTTTTTCTGACGCAAAGGTAAAAAAAGAGACGGGTGTATTTGACAAAAATATATGTTTGTCATATAATGCCCTTAACAGGAAAGCCGATAGATAGGTGTGAGCTATCTACTCCGGCGAAAAATCAATGTTAAAATAACCGTCAACTTTTCTCAGGAGCTGGACGGTTATTTTTTATCCCAAAAAGAGTAAAAATCGAATTATCCGCATAAACACAGGGATTTTAAGCAATATGAAACAAAAAATAAAAGAATTTTACCACTAATTTACTACGAATGAAAGAACCTTGATACGACAGAGAAAACAGCATAAATAAAGGCAAAATTGGCATTTCATACAGAATATGAGATGTCTTTTTTGTTGCTGTAATACAGTATAACTATTCTTTTTCTGCTTGATTATTAATCATTTTTTAGGACATGAATTGTCAAGAGCTTGTTGCGTAGCAATGTTTACACTCTTGATAATTTATGGAATAAAAAATATTCTGACAGATACTAGAAAAGTGATGACTACTCAATTTTCTAATGATATAATATGATAAATAATAATAGATAAACTTGAAGTGATTAAGGAAGTGTATGCCATGAAAAAATTTTTGAAAATAATGTTAATCATAATTGGAGCGATTTCTTTGATTTTTGTAGCTCTGATAGGGATTGGGTTATTTGTTGATGTTGAATATGATGACCATATTGAAAATGGTCGTTATACTTATGTTCCGGAAGAAGAAAATAAAGATAATGAATACGTGGAATTTACGATAAATGATTATGATAAAAATAATGCCAAGCTTGTATATTATGACACGATTGAAGAAGCTATTCAACTTTCCACTTTGAATGCTGAAAATGAGGAACTTTCGGTTCCTGCTGATTTTCTTAATCATGTTGATGAAACCTTGCATATATGGCAAGGCAAAAAATATGATACGATTTTCTATCGGGCTGGAAATGATAACGATGATATTCAAGGCTTAGTAATGGCTCGTTGTAAAAAGCAGATACAGAATGGGCATACACAATACGCATTTATAAATGCTACACCGGTTACAACGAAACGAGATAGAATTTTGTTAGATGATATTACAGAGCTTATTCACTCTTCTTTGAAATTAAGTGATTTCCAACAAGACTTAAACCCCGATTATCCAAGCAAGCGTTTTGTTTACGGCTATGCACATGATAAAGAAATCTATTCATTGGAAGTAGAAGGACAAAAACCGGACGGTGTAATTGAAATCAATGTATATGACAGAGTCATGTATCTATGGTATTACAATGACTTACAAAGTAACAAAAGAGGTGACTGTTTAAGCTATTCGGTAGATGTACCTAAATAAAATGACATTTTTACATAATACTATATTATTAGTTAGGCAGACGGAGTGATCCAGACACGGTGGCAGGAAAATCTTTCAGATTTTTCTGCCATGTCTTGCAAGTGGCTGGTTTACTTCGTCTGTGAGCGAGCCTGTGGCGAGCGAAGATTAAGCCCCCGTTATCTAACAAGGGGGGCACAAAAAACAAAAGACACTATACACTAACAGGCGGAAAACGCTGTATTTACAAGGCAAAACCGCATTTTATAAGATGTGATATAAAAAGTATCTATTTCACAAAAGAAAAACAATAAATTTAAACATTATAATATTTTAATTTTTGTGGTAATGATATGCAAACTTTTTAGGAGGGAAGATATGGATTGTAAAATGACTGATATTATTGCTATTATTTCAAGTATCATTGCTATTGGTTATTCAATTTATTCCATAATTACTAAAAGTTATATTCGTCAATACAACCTTGAAAAATTTGAACATTTTTCTTTAAATCAGAAGAAAGTTTGTATTGTTTTCAATTTTATTATGACACTTATAATTGGGATAAGTGGGGTGTATATATTGCTATTATACTTATTCTAATGGGATTGAAAGCATTTATGTAGCAAATAGCAAAATTTTATAAGTGAAACGAGGTACTCTATGGAAAAAAAGGAACTTATCAAACTATATTTACAAAATGTGGATAAAATGTTTGGATATGCCAACATGAACGCATATATTGATGAGCGATTAAAGAAGTATACGAAATACTGTCAAAGTAAAAAGCCAGAAGAACAGATTATTATATGGCTGAAATTATTGCATGAAAATTTCGGAAAAAAGATTGTTTATTTAGGAAGTTACTTAGCATTACAAGAAAAGGATATGAGCTATTTAAATAATGCGTTCAATTCGGCAGTAACATGGGGACAACTCACAATAACAAACAGCGGTTGCGACCATTCCATTCACGCTTGGAATATTTTACCACATATATTCTGTGCAAACCGCTTTCGTGACATTGAAAAAATATTTCCAAAAGAAAACGGACTTAGTAAGAATGGGTTAAAGTCTGCATGCAGTATCACAAATTTAGTGATGTATCTGTATTATCAAGAACCTATGTGGAAACAATATGTGATTGATGAAAGTAAAGAATTTCTTCAAAATAAACATACAGCAGAAGAAAAAGCTGTGATAAACGGTTTCCTTGCACTAATAGAAAAAAATTGGGAAAAATTCTCATTGGAATTGGCTAATCTCTGTAAAGCACATAGAAAATCAAAAGATTATGGAGAAAATCCATTTACAAGAAAAATTTCCTTTTTTGCATTTGGATTGTATAACTTTGCAAGATACTTGTATAGAGAAGAAGTTAAAAATATTACACTTCCTCAAAATGAATTTTTATTTGAGGATTTTAGAATTTATCAAGAAAGCACTAGTTGTCAAATAGGACAACCGTTTTGCATTTTTGAAGAACCGTTATTATTGTTGAATGATTTTGAAAAAATTGATTTACCGATTATGTATTTAACAGCAGGTAAAAAAAGAGTTTTGGATATTGAAAATTATAGGCAAGAAGTGGTAAAGAAAATACAAGCACTTCATAGCAATCAGAGCAGTTAGTCTTAGGATTGACTGCTTTTTCTATACGGATTTTTAATGATAGGCAATTATCAGTAAATGGTAGTTGCCTTTTTTGATTGGAGGAATTAAAGAATGAATGATAAAAACTTTATTGAAGAATTAAGAC
>UMKI01016327.1_pt1 | contig 9890 bp, 8 predicted proteins | sample 1966291 | NCBI WGS metagenome assembly UMKI01 (sample SAMEA4836174, study PRJEB28245) | human gut metagenome | biome: gut microbiome; material: fecal sample | place: Denmark | collected 2008 | reverse complement strand
ATTATGGCTAATAGTATTATTATCTTTTTTATGTTAATTTGTTTTTCCATGTATTCCTCCATTTACTAATAATATTTTAACTTTAGTATTATAAAAAATCAACACTTTGATTCAATCTTTGTGAAAAAATTGATAATAAAAAATTAGGAAAGTGTAAAAATTTAAATTAATTTTTACATCGTCCTAATTTCTTCATTTCTAAAATTATATTCTTTTTACGGTTTATTCCATATCACGTGGTCTCATTAATGGGTATAAAACTACATCTCTGATATTGTCGCTGTTTGTTAGGAATTGTAGGAATCTATCTACTCCTAGTCCCCATCCTGAAATTGGTGGCATTCCGTATTCCATTGCTTTGATGTATTCGTTGTCTATTGACATTGCTTCTTCGTCTCCATTTGCTTTTAGTCTGCTTTGTTCTATTAGTCTTGCTTCTTGCTCTCTTGCATCTACTAGCTCTGAGTATCCGTTTATGATTTCTTGTCCATTTACAACTAGTTGGAATCTGTCTGTTAAGTTTTTGTTATCATCATTTGCTCTTGCTAGTGGTGATAGGTCTATTGGGTGTTTTGTTAAGTATGTTGGTTTTATAAGTTTTGGTCTACTTACTTTTTTGTATAGAGCATCTATTAGGTTTCCTCTTCCTAGGTTTTCAATGTTTTCTTCATCTAGGTCTATTCCTTTTGCTCTTATTTCTGCTAATAGAGATTCTGCTGTTTCGAATTTGTCGATATCTATTCCACTGTCTCTTAATACTAAGTCTCTGAATGAAACTATTTCCCATTCTCCTCCAAAATCTATGTCTTTATCACCTATTCTTACTATTAGGTTTCCATCGAATAATTTGTTGAATATATATATAACCATTTCTTTTAAGAATTTCATATTGTCTTCATAGTTCCAATATGCACTGTATCCTTCTACCATTGTGAAATCTTGAAGATGGTTTTTGTCAATTCCTTCATTTCTGAAATCTCTTGCTACTTCGTAAACATTGTTAAATCCACCTATTATTAATTTTTTTAATGTTAGCTCTGGTGATATTCTTAAAAATACATCCATATCATATGCGTTATGATGAGCTATAAATGGTCTTGCAGTTGCTCCTGATGCTGTGTTTTGAAGTGCTGGTGTATCAACTTCTATAAATCCGTTGTTATCTAAATATTCTCTCATTAATTTTATAAATTTTGATCTTAATAAAAATCTCTTTTTTGTTTCTTCGTTTGTTATTAAATCTAGATGTCTTTCTCTATATATTATTTCTTGGTCTGCTAGTCCGTGGAATTTTTCTGGTAGTGGTCTATATGCTTTTCCTAGGAATGTATATTCATATACTTGAATACTTTTTTCTCCTGCTTGTGTTGTAAAAATTTCACCTTTTACACCTATGAAATCTCCTATATCTGTTATTTCGTGCATTCTTTTGTATTCGTCTTCTCCTAGGTCATCTCTTTTTATTACTAATTGGATTTTTCCAGTTATATCTCCTATATGAATAAATGAAATTTTTCCCATTTTTCTTTTTGATAATATTCTTCCAGCTATTGAGATATTTTTTGTTCCATCTTCTAGTGCTCTTGCTCCTTCTATGTCTGTTGTTCTTTCATATCTTTCTGGACGATTTTTTATTCCGTATTCTTTTATTTTTTCTTCTTTTTCAAATCTTACTTGCATTAATTCTGATTCATTTGCCATAATAGCATCCTCCTTAAATTTTAATATTATTTTTTATTTCGTAATATTAAATCCGTTTGCCGTTTTATCACCATATTCATTTCCTCCATAGTTTAAATTTATACCATATTTTTTGGATTTTTTCAAGATAGTGGTTAGTTTTTTCAGGATTTTTCTCAAAAGCATATATGGAAAACAAAAAAGTCCCCAAATGAGAGGGACTTTTTTGCAACCTTTTTCTGTATATGACAGGAGGTTAATTTTCGAAATCTTTACAAAATGACGTAAAACCCATATTTCGAACCTTTTCTATTACTTCATCCGCACATGTTTTCCCAAGGTTTCTGATTTTCTTTAAATCATCATAAGTAGTAATTCTACTCACAATGTCCTCACAAGTATTAAAACCTGCCCTTTTTAAGCATTTATACGCCCTTATGCCAAAATCCATAACTTCAATTGGATTCTCATCAGAACCCCACCTAGAGAACCCTACAAAAATTTCTTGAATTTCTTCATTAGCATTAAAGTTTGTTATGTAGCATATGTAGTAACGTTCCTTAAAGTTTTTAACAAGTCTTTTTAAAAGGAAAGAAATTTCAGTTGACGGTAGGTTAGCTATTTTGGGAAGCTGTGTATACTCTTTATAGAATTCTACATTTTCGATTTCAAAAGAGCTGTCCACGAAGTTAATATTTTTGATTTTAACTCCAATAGATTTTGCAGTACCTACATCTGCCTGAGTCAACTTTTCCTTCAGTTTGCTTTCAAACTGATTTTCAATGGAATCGGCCATTTTTACGATATTTACATCGTCTATGGCCTGTTCAACTAAGTCATACAACCTTGGTTTCATAAATAATACCTCCTGTATATTCAGTTGTCAATGTGTCCACACTGAAAGTGTGTTTCATGGGCAAATCCCCACTCATATTTTATATTATAGCATAATTTTATGTAATTGCAATTTTTTAAAAGAATTACCTATAAAAAATTTTATTTAATTAAATATGCAGCATAAAGTGGTACTGACTTTATTCTGTTTTCAAATCCAAAATTCTTTCCTGATACTCGGATTGAATATTTTGGATTGTATTTTTTTTACATAAGCATTTAAACTTTTTGATTGCGTATTATCACTTGCTTTTACTTCGATTGGTATAATACCATCCTCATTATATATAATAAAATCAATTTCTGAATTACTTGCTGTTGCCCAATAATATAATGCAACATTATTAAATATCAATTGATTTGCTACATAATTTTCGGCAATATCGCCTTTGTATATAAATGGTTTATCTAAATATATTTCATTTGTGTTTATTTTTAACATTGTATTAAGTATGCCAATATCTCCCATATATATTTTGAATACATCTTCATTTTTAAATGCCTCTGGTGGTATATTTATGCTATATTAGAGCTTTTTTCATCCCTCTATTTTTCCAATCAATTAAATCATTATATATTTTTCTTTTCATTTACCCGTCTCCTTACTTATTGTAGTATAAATTAAAAGTTCTGTTAACGGGATTTCACATTTTTCAAGGCACTTTTCGTGTTGCTTTTCACATTTTTCGAGGCACTTTTAATATTGATTTTCACATTTTTCATATTTTTGACATTTTTTTAAGAATTACAGTAATTTCCCCTTAATCACAGTTATTGTTACAATTCATATTCATTATATAATATATAAATCACAAATTCTTAAATCGGATTTACATGTATCACTGTCAAATATATCTCATCTATTTCCCTATCAATCTCTTTTTCCAAGTTATTTGCAATCTCATGACTTTGATATGTTGTTAAATTTCCATCTACATATATTGTAAATGAAATTTGATATTTATATCCAACAGGAGTTGAATTAAAGTGTTGAATTTTCTTTATCTCTGGATGTCTATCTATTATTGCTAATACCTTATCTTTATCTTCTTTGTTTATGGATTTGTCCATTAAAACATTATAGCTTTCTATAAATATTTTAATTCCAGTATAGCAAATCCATAATGAAATACCTATACCTACAACTCCATCAAACCATAAAATATGTTTTAAACTTAATAATGCAGCTATTAGGTTAAAAGTTGTAACAACACAATCATTTTTGTGGTCATTGGCATTTGCCTCAATTAGCAAATTGTTATGTTTTTTAGATAATGAATGCGTGTATATGTATAATCCCAATTTTGTTGCAATTGTCACAATACATACAACAATTAACATCCACGAAAATGTATATCCTTCTGGATTTTTTAATGACTGAATTGAATCTAATAACAACTTTATTGCTACAAAAATCATTGACAAGCTTATTAGTAATGAAAAAATATATTCAGCTTTTCCGTGTCCTAAATTATGTGATTCATCACTAGGTTTGCTTGCAATTTTATTTCCAATAAATGTCATAGATGATGAAAAAATATCTCCTGCACTATTAACACTATCAGCAATCATTGCTTGACTATTTGTCATAAATCCTATTATCCCTTTTATTATAAGCAAAAAAACATTACCAATGATACCTAATATACTTGCTTTTTTAGTCGATTTATACCTATCCATTATTTTTATCTCCCCTTTTATTTATATGTTATTTGATTTTTGCTTGTATTAATAATAAAAGGCAAAGGAATATATCCCCCGCCTAAAATTATTTATTTACAAAAACATCGTTTAAAAATTGTTTTATCAATTACATAATTTATATTATGTCTATTTTTACCCATATACCAATCTAAATTTTTAGCTTAAATTGTAAATCACCAAGTTTATCTGTTGTAACATATCCTGGCTGTGCATTTATTACATCTGGGATTCTGTTTACTATCGTTGCACATGTTAGTTCAACTGTTGATGGTCTTGCTACTGTTATTGTTGTATTTGGCTCTCCGTATACAGTCCATTCATTTTTGTCGTAATCTTCTTTTGAATATACTTTTCCTATACATTCAGATTCTATTGTGATACCTTCTTCAGTTTCTGTTGTTACTACTGCACTCATTCCTGTTGCATCTCCAGCTTTTACTGTCATTCCTAATGTGCTTGAATATATGTCTTCTTTATTTGTTGTTGGAACTGTTACTTGTGTTTGTGATTTTATTGTTAATCCTAATTTTTCACATAACCAACCATTTGTATTCCACATATACGATGGTAAATAATCACCGCTTTGTATTATTTTATTTCTTTCTTCATCGCTTATTTTATCTACTATAGCAACTTGCTTATCAAATTCATCTAATGTAAGCCCTGCTCCATGAGCATTTGCTAATGCTATACCATAGTCTTCTACATTGTAGCTTGTGCTTCCTTTTATTTTTGTTATTTTTTGTGTTGAACCTGCTATACTTGTTATTAATTGCCCCCAATATATATCTTGATATCCTGAACCAGTTATTGTACAACCAGTTTGTTTTGCTAATTCATCTATTTTTTTAGTTAAGTTTGGATTTGAGTTCCATGGGAAGAATGCTTCTTCACATGTGCTTATTGCATTTATTCCTAGTTTTGCACATAGCATAAATGGATCTTCTAAGTCTTTAATTAAACTCATTGTTTCTACAACGCAGATATCTGGTTTTACTTCTTTTAGCATTGCTTCTGCATCTTCAAATGATGTTACTTTTACATTTTTATTTTCACATCCTATTATTTCACCTATATCTTTTCCTATTACTGCTGGATTTACATCAATTGCGCCTACAACTTCTCCACCTTTTTCATAAACATACCTCATAGTATATTTAGCCATTTTTCCTGTTCCAAATTGAACAACTTTTACTTTGTTTTCCATACTTTTACCTCCTAATAGAATTATTATGTACTGAAATTTTTTCTTTATGTATAGGTAAATAATACCATAAGGATTTTTGTAATTCAAGGATTAAAAAATTTTTATTGCTTTTAATATTGCTGTTATTACAACTAACAATAACAAGGCTCTACACACAAAAAAATATTATAATAATTTAATTTTTATGATATTTTTTTATTTATTATTCTGAAATTATAAATTGCAATACTTTTTTGCTTTTTATTTTCTTTATTAGATATTTAACAAAATATACTACATAGAATGGACCTATCACTTGTATTAGTATCATCACAAATGAAAAGAATTTTCCTGTTAAATTATATATTATTTCTACTGGTGTGTTTGGAAAATTTTTTGATATGAACATGAAATTTGTTCCTAATTTTTCATTTACTATGTATGATATAAAGCTTATTCCTGTTATAAGTGATGCGTAATATTTTATATCACTTAGTCGTAAGTCTATGTAATTTGTTATATTTACTAATATTCCCAAATATAGCATAGTTCCATGAAATATAAAGCTTTGCAAACTTATAAAATGAAACATTGGGTAGGCTGGTAATGATGTGTTTGGGCAAAATAAAAAGAATAATCCTCCTATTATTGCTCCTGTTGAAATAAATACATCTCCTACTTTTTTTAATACTCCTTTGCCCCATCCACTTAATAATCCTGCATATAAAATTATACTACAATAGTATAGTGGAATATAGTTATTTGGATTTACCCAATTTCCTATCGCAAAATTAAATATTATTTTTATTATTTCTAATATCCATAAAACTATTGTTGATTTTTTTATTATTTCTTTTACTTTTTCTTTACTAATATTTTTTGTATTGTAAAGAGCTATACCTACTATGCTTAAAGACAATACTAATAAAATAAAATGTCCTACGCTAAACAAGCCACATGGCTCATATTCACCTGGTTTTGAAAAAAACATATATACTCTCCTCATATAATATGTTTATAAAATTTATTTAATATAATGTTATAAACATATTCTTTCTTTTTATTTTTTTGTAATATAATATAACATTTTTTTACAAGAAAATCAAAATTTTTACATAATTTTAATTAATATTTTGTCTTGTTATAATTTACTGTTTTAATAAAAGTTATTCCGAAGATATTATATTATAAAACCTTAGTATAAATGTTTGAAACATGAAAATCAATGTGATATAATCACAAAAAACAAAGGAGGATTTTATTATGACACCACATATTAATGCGAAAGAAGAAGATATCGCTAAAATCGTTTTAGCTCCTGGAGATCCACTTAGAGCTAAATATATTGCTGAAAATTTTTTAGAAAATTACAAATTGGTTAATACTGTTAGAAATATTTTGGCATATACTGGAACATATAAAGGAAAAGAAATTACTGTATTTTCAACAGGTATGGGTATGCCTAGTATGGGAATATATTGCTATGAATTGTATAAGTTTTATAATGTTGAAACTATTATAAGAATTGGCTCTTGTGGAGCTTATTCTGCAGATTTAAACATTTTTGATACTATATTAGTTGATGAATCTTACACCGAAGGAAACTTTGCTAAAGCTTTAAACAATAAAGATTGTCACATAATAAAAGCAAGCGAAGATATTAATTCTATTATAAAAGAAACTGCTAATGAAAATAATATAAAAATTGTTGAAGGTAATGTTTTATGCAGTGAATGTTTTGATTATTATATAGAAGATATAAATATATTATTAAATAGATTACCTGCAGAATTTAATATTACAGCAGCAGAAATGGAATCTTTTGCTTTATTCTACACTGCAAAATATTTAAACAAAAAAGCTTCTTGTTTATTAACTGTTGTTGATTCACATTATAAAAAGCAAGAAATTTCTTCAGAAGAAAGAGAAAAATCCTTGAATGATATGATTGTGCTAGCATTAGAAAGCAGTTTAAAAGTTTAATTTTACATTGTTATATTATTTATTGCTAGATTTTCCATATTAATTTATATATAAAAAGAGATTACAATATAAATTATTATATTTGTAATCTCTTTTTCTGTCTTAGTCATGTTTAGTCAATTTCATCACGTATTTCGCCCTGCTCCTTGGGGTCAATTATAACTTCTCCTAAAAGTTCTCCATTTTTGTCAAAGAGCCGTGTCACTTCAATTCCGTTTCTAAAAATTGTGTCAAATGATTCCGTTTTTGATGGGTCAAAATCTTTCATGACAACCTCCTAAAAAATTGATAGTTTAAATATAAAATAAGAAAAGTTATTTGTCAACAAAATTCGACAATTTTATAAGAAAGCATGATTGTTTCCTTTTTCTTTTCGTTTATTTTAAGGCTTCACTACATCTGTGGCATATTGTTGGATTTTCTTTGTCTTGTCCTACCGTTACATCGTATTTCCAACATCTTTCGCATTTTTCACCTTCGGCTACTTGTACTTTTATTTCTGATGTACCTTCTACTAAATCTAATCCTGATACTATGAATACATCTTTTAGTAGCCCTTTGTTGTCATTTAGGAATCTGTATTCTTCTCCTTCTGCTGATATTATTACTTTTGCATTTAGTGAATGTCCTATTACTTTTTCTGCTCTAGCTTCTTCTAATTTTTTTGCTACCGCTTCTTTTATTTTTAGTATTTTATCCCATTTTGCTTCTAGCTCTTTGTCTTCGTATTTTTCATTTACTTCTGGGTAATATGAAAGCATTACACTTTCTGTGTTTTCGCCATCTTTATGAGGCATATATTTCCATATTTCTTCTGCTGTGAAGCTTGCCATTGGAGCCATAATTTTTACAAGTGCTTGTAGTATTTCGTACATTGTTGTTTGAGCAGCTCTTCTTTCTGTTGATTCTGGTTTTGCTGTGTATAGTCTGTCTTTTATTATGTCTAAATAGAAATTACTCATGTCTAATACACAGAATGTATTTATTGCTTGATATGCTTTGTTGAAGTCATATGCATCATATGATTTTGTACATTCGCTTATTAAATTATTTAGTCTTGTTAGAGCCCATTTGTCAATTTCTTGTAAATCTTCATATGCTACTGGTTTGTTTACGTCAAAGTCGTGGATGTTTCCCAATATGTATCTTGCAGTGTTACGTATTTTTCTGTATACTTCTGAAACTTGTTTTAATATTTCCTTAGATAATCTTACATCTGATTGATAATCTGAAGATAGTGCCCAAAGTCTTAGTATATCTGCACCATATTGGTCTATTACTTCTTGTGGATCAATACCATTTCCTAATGATTTATGCATTTGTCTTCCTTGTGCATCAACAGTCCATCCATGTGTTAAAACTTCTTTGTATGGAGCTTCTCCAGTTACTGCTATTGATGTTAATAGTGATGATTGGAACCATCCTCTGTATTGGTCAGCACCTTCTAAGTATAAATCTGCTTTTGGTAATCCTCTTTGAGCAAGACAACTTTGATGTGTTGAACCAGAATCAAACCATACATCCATTATGTCTGATTCTTTTGTAAATTCTGTACATCCACATTCAGGACATTTTGCATCTGCTGGTAATAAATCTTTTGCCTCCATGTCAAACCAACAATTAGTTCCATGCTCTTTAACAAGATTTATTACTTTTTCCATAGAGCTATCTGTAACATATTCCTTCTCACAATTTTTACAATAGAATATTGGTAGTGGAACTCCCCAAGTTCTTTGACGAGATATACACCAGTCATTACGCTCTTCTATCATTTTAGAAATACGGTCTTCACCCCATGCTGGAACCCATTTAACATTTTTTATAGCTTTTAATGAATCAGCTCTAAATTTATCTATTGAAGCAAACCATTGCTTTGTAGCTCTGAATATTATTGGCTTTTTACATCTCCAACAATGTGGATATGAGTGATTTATTTTCTTTTTAGCAAATAGTAAATCATTTTCATCTAACCATTTTACAATTTCTTTATTAGATTTTGCATAGAACATACCTGCAAATGGTCCAGCTTCTTTTGTTTGATGACCTTTATCATCAACACAAACAATCATTTCAAGTCCATTTTTTAATCCGCATAAATAATCTTCTTTACCATATCCAGGAGCAGTATGAACTTCACCAGTACCAGCTTCTAAATCAACATCTACTGTATCTGGACTACCCATAACAACTTTAGATTCTCTGTTTAAGAAAGGATGTTTACATTTAACTCCATCAAATTCTTTACCTTCAAATTCTTTTATAACTGTATATTCTTCTACTCCAGCATCTTTTAAAACTGGCTCAATTCTTTCTGTTGCAATAACTAATTTTTCTCCATTAACATCGATTAAGCTATATTTAAAATCTGGATTTACTGTTATACCTGTGTTTCCAGGTAATGTCCATGGTGTTGTTGTCCAAATAACAAAATATGTATCTCTTT
>UMKI01036566.1_pt1 | contig 10010 bp, 10 predicted proteins | sample 1966291 | NCBI WGS metagenome assembly UMKI01 (sample SAMEA4836174, study PRJEB28245) | human gut metagenome | biome: gut microbiome; material: fecal sample | place: Denmark | collected 2008 | reverse complement strand
AAAGCACTGATAAAACAGATGATACTGTCCCTGATACCAGATAAATCCGTTCGGATCATTGATCCAGCAATTCGGGGCTTTGAAATGAATTTTCTGCATAGTATCCTCCTAATTAGAAAAGGCTTTCTTCGGTTTGTGTATCAAAAAAGTGCATTCTGGACGGAACAAAGGCAAAATCAATAGTATCTCCAGGCTTGCTGATCTCATATTTGGATACTCTCGCCACCGAGGCAGTGCCACCGAAGTTAAAGTACAGGTTGTTCTCATTTCCCATAACTTCTACACTATCCACCGTTGCAGACATGATATTATCCTTGTAAAGATCCAGATTCTGCGGATCCAGCTTGATGTCCTCGCCACGAATGCCGAGAACCAGCGTTCCCTGTCTGCCGTTTAGGCTTGTCACAACAGATTCCGGCAGCTGCATCTTACTGCCGTCGGAGAAAGTCATGGTATTCCCTGCCACCTTTACTTCATAGAAATTCATCTGCGGCGAACCGATAAATCCTGCCACAAACTTGTTTGCCGGATGCTCATACAAGTCCATCGGCTTGCCCACCTGCTGGATCACACCGTCTTTCATAATGACAATGCGGTCTGCCATAGTCATTGCCTCTACCTGATCGTGCGTCACATAAATGGTGGTACTGCCCAGCTGCCGGTGCAGCTTGCTGATCTCGCTTCTCATGCTGACTCTCAGCTTAGCGTCCAGATTGGAAAGCGGCTCATCCATGAGAAACAGCTTCTGATCCTTGACAATTGCACGTCCCAATGCCACTCTCTGCCGCTGACCGCCGGAAAGATTCTTCGGTTTCCGATAACGGTATTCCGAAAGTCCCAGAATATCGATTGCCCAGTCCACCTTCTTCTTGATTTCCGCTGCCGGTACCTTCATATTCTTCAAACCATAGGAAATGTTCTTTTCCACTGTCATGTGCGGATAGAGGGCGTAGTTCTGAAATACCATAGAGATGCCACGATCTCTCGGCAAAACTGCATTCATACGCTTTCCGTCAATGTAGAAGTCGCCGCTGGTGATTTCCTCAAATCCGGCAATCATACGAAGTGTGGTCGATTTTCCGCAGCCGGACGGGCCAACAAAGGCAATGAATTCACCTTCTTCAACGGAAAGACTGAAATCGGTTACGGAATTTTTATCTGCACCTGCATATTTCTTACAGATGTTCTTCATTTCAATAAAGCTCATAAGTTAACCCTCCTTGGAACCTGTGGAAACAACACCCTCTACAATCTGCTTGGAGAAAAGGGCATAGATGATAATAACCGGAATGGTAATCAGGGTGATGACAGCAAGCGTCTGTCCCATGGTTGTATTGTCGTTGGATGTGATAGAGTTCAAACCGATCTGAGCGGTCAGAAGATCGCTGGACGTGAACACCAGTGACGGCCAGAGGTAATCATTCCATACATTCAGGAATGTGAAAACACTGACAGTTGCAACGACAGTTTTAGACATCGGCAGCACCATTGTAAAGAAATACTTCACAGGATTGCAGTGATCCAGCTGTGCAGCCTCCCAGACATCATCGGGCAGGCTGACAAAGACCTGACGGAACAGGAATATATTAAACGGATTGACGATCATCGGAAGCACATAACCAAAAACGGTATTCAGCAGTCCCATTTTGGAAACGAACATAAAGTTGATGGTGATAATGGTTTCTGTCGGAATGATCATCAGCATCATGATGATCGCCAGCCATCTGTCACGAAACGGGAACTTGATCTTCGCCAAGGCATAGCCTGCCAGGCCGTTGACGATCACACCAGCCACGATCATGATTGCTGCATAGAACAGTGTATTTGCCATAAACCGGAGGAATCTTGTGTTGAACAAAATTTCCTTATAGTTATCGAAAAATCCCTTTCCCGGTGCGGGCGGAATAAATGCACTGACGGAATTCATATCTGCTGTGATCGCAGCGTCCGGTTTAAACGAATTTGCAATCATCCAAATGACTGGAAACAGGAAGAATAAGGACAGCACCAGCATTACTGCAACAAGGATTCCATTAGCGATTTTTTGCTTTTTTGTTTTCATGTTTCTCCTCCTTGTCCTTTGTCAAAAATGTTTGAATCATGGTGAGTATGACAACGAATACAGTAAAGACGATTGCCATTGCCGAAGCAAGTCCAATTTCCCAGTTTACCGTACCGGTTTCGTAAATATCATAGACAATGGTATAGGTCGAATGAGACGGACCGCCGCCGGTCATTACCATCGGCTGCACGATCATACGGAATGCACCAATGGTTACTGTGATAAAGACAAATACACAAAGCGGCTTCAGTTCCGGCAGTGTGATATTCTTGAATTTGCTCCAGCCGCTGGCGTGATCCATTTCCGCAGCCTCATAGAGTGCCGGATTGATTGCCTGTAATCCGCCGAGGAATATGATCATCTGATAACCGACACCCTGCCAGACACTCATCAGTGCAATGGAAGGCAGTGCCTGATTGGCACCATAGATAAACGGCTGTGCATCAATGCCAAAGTGAGAGAGAATCGTGTTCAGAATACCCTCCGGACTATAGATCTGCATCCAGAGATTTGAAACAACTGCCAGGGACATGACCACCGGAATAAAAAATGCGACCTTGAAGTATTTCTTACAAACGGTGACTTTATTGATGAGCAGTGCCAGTCCCAATGCTCCCAGCGTTTGCAGCGGAACAATGATCAGTACAAACTTAACGGTATTTCCAAAAGCTGTGGTAAACAGGTCGTCCTTAAAAATGGTACTGAAATTTTCCAGTCCTACAAAATGTGTCAGCTTTGGATTTAATGCAAAATAATCTGTAAAGCTGTAAATTAATGTGAGTATCATCGGAATGAACAGGAACACCGTCATTAAAACCAGTGCCGGTCCGAAAAAAGCCATTCCGAGAATGGAATTCGATTTCTTTTTCATGTTATCTTGTGTAACGCTTGAGCTTTGCGTTGATCCTTTCTACAGATTTATCCATTTCGTTTGTGACGTTTTTGCCGCTCAATCCAACGTCCTCCAGAACCTGCTGGAACGATGTGCTGACCTGCGGATAAACAGGTGTTTTCGGTCTGGGATGACCGTAATCTCTCAGCTGTTCGTAAAGTGCCTTATAATTTTCGTCTTCCTCAAAAGTGGTAATCTGGTCATATGCCGCATAAGTGGAAGGCATACTCTTGGTTTTCTCATAGAGAAGAACGCCGCTGTCCACACCGCTCATCCATTTTACCAGCTCTGTAGCGGCTTCAATGTGTTCCGTTTTTGTAGTGGCAGCATATGCCCAGGAACCAGTCGGCGTATATCTGCCGCCGTCCCAGTTGTCACTGACAATATACGGTGCAACGCCAAGGTCGATGTCGCTGTAGCTCTGATAGATCGTGTTGACTTCCCATGCACCGTCAAACTTGAACGCTGCACGTCCGCTTTCAAACAGGTTTTCAATGGGTGTTGCGGACATATACTTGTTTTCCACCAGTCCTCTGAAGTACTGGAACACCTCCGCATTTTTGTCCGAGTTGAAATACCCGTCTGCGGTAAGACCGTCCTCACTAATGAGATCGCCGCCATTGGACCAGATAAACGGAGCATAGTAATAAATGCTGGATTCGCCGACCGGAAAGGTCATGTCCAATGGATACCCGTTTTTGCTGTTCATGATCGGTTTCAGCTGCTCCAAAATATCCAGAAATTCCGAGAATGTCCAAGGGTGATCCTTATCGGGCACTTCAATTCCTGCTTCCTCCAGAATCGCCTTATTATAATAAAGACCTACGCTGGATTCCATGGCACCGAGTGCATACAGTTTGTCATCGACCGTTCCCTGATCCAGAATGGAATCCAGATAAGCCGATTTTTCTTCCTCGCTCAATTCGGCAAGCGGCTGAATAATGCCGTTTGCTGCATAGGCAGAAATATTCGGTCCGTCTACGGTGATGACATCAGGAAGATCTCCCGACATAACCGAAGCATTGATCTTATCCGAATAACCGCCGCCGCTGTCATTTCTCGGAATAAATTCAATGTCTGCAAAATAGGTTCCGTCATACTTTTCATTGAAGCGTTCCACCGACGCTTTATAAGCTTCGCCTTCCGGTGTGTCCTCAATGGTATGCACCCACATGCTGATGTACTGCTCTCCCTCATCATATCCCTTTACATCACCAGGCTTTACGGTTTTGCTGCATCCTGTAAGCGGAACTGCACTCGCCAGAATTGAAAGAGCCGTCAGAAATAATGGTAGCTTTTTCATCGCTGTTTCCCTCCGTTCTTTTAAGTAACCGGTTACTTTACTGATTACATCATACCATGGAACCGGTTACTTGTCAAGACTTTTTCTGATTTTTGTAGCAATTTCTAAAAATCCTGAAAACGTTTTGTGCAATTCCACGAAACCGGTTACTTTACTGATTCTTTTATGGATTCAAAAACCGTTGTGTGCTATAATGAAGAGAGAAACATGGAGCGTGAAAAATGGCGAAAAAAATGTAACCTTTGCAGATATTGCAGCATATACCGGCTTTTCCAAAACAACGATCTCCCGATATTTTAAGGCAATACCGCTGAGAAACTGGGGCAGAGTTTTGGGAGAATTGGAAATTATGTACCTCTTTTTGATGTTACTCCATTTGAAAACGAGTGGACGCGACGTGGTTCATGGATTCAAGCGACTTTCTGGGTTCTTACAAAAGACATGATAAAAAAGTCAGACGTTTTAAAGTAGCCAAACATTGTGAGCCGCCTATTGAAAAATGAACTGCATATTATATCGTGATATAAATGCTGCCGTCAAAAAAAGTAAAAAAATTAAGCTGAAAAACGAGGAAGTGATATTGTGCATATATGGACACTTGAGAATTGGAAATATAACTTCACAAACATTCAATCAAGAAGAAGTGGTCTTAGATTCCGTTTTACCCCTGACGTTAATACAGAAGTAAGAGGAGCGTGCCTGAAATTTGGAAAGTGGTTGAGAAAAGAGTATTTTTTTCCAATAAGGGTTCCAGTGTATGTGAAAGGGAAAAAATACATTAAGGCAATGGACGGCGAAATGGTATATGGTACTTTTTTTCAACCATATAACAAGACATATGAGCCATATATACGTGTGGCAACTGGGAGTTATACAGACAATTCGATAACATTAGGACGAGACGATGCTTTAGCTCTAATACTAGAAACAATAGCACACGAATTGACGCATTATTTTCAGTGGATTAACGATATTGGGCTCACAGAAATTGGATATGAGCGGCAAGCTTCTTCTTATGCAAATTACATTTTAGATGAATACGCCAATGTGGTTGACCATCCTTAAAAAATATCAAGAAAGAATCAAAGCCAATATCCAGAGGTCTGGATATATCTGCTAAAATAAAACTGAGACAGTATGAGAAACTGGGGCAGAGTGCTTGGCAAGCTGGAGATCATGTACCCCGACAGACAGACTGACTGTTGGAGAAACTTGACAAATTACGGTATTTATTGTAATACTGTAAAAAAATTGAGCGGCTGTTTTTCAAGTCGCTCGCAATATCGTTTTTTATCACTGTTGTTGAATTTACAGAGTTTTTTGCAGGACCTCAATCAGAATCAGAAAGATCATAAAGTTTTATAATATCTGAATCATCATAATTACAAGTTTTAAATTTATCAATAAGTAATTCTTTGTCAACATTATCTCGAATTTTTTGCGACAGAGTCAAGTAATCACTAGTTGATTTAATTTCTGAATAATCAACATTTATAAAGAGCTGATTTCCATGTGATTCAAATATTTCATTTCCAAATAAAACGACAAAGTCATTAACTGCATTTGCAACAAAATAATACTCACAATTATTTTCAGTAAACAAGTATAATATTTCATTTGGTATGTAGTTGTCATTAAATTCAGACCAGTAGGTTATTATAAGCTTTTCCGATTCAAAAATTTTAATCTTCATACGTTTATTAGGAAATCCATTATACTGTTCATATTCTACGATGTATTGTTCTCCCAAATCATTTGTAATTTCAATTTTATATTTAGGATTGCTAGGCATTGATTCGTAGTTGAAATTTGAAGTTTCTTTCCAAAGTCCACACGATGTCAACAAGAGTGTAGAAAGGAAGCACAGAACTAAAGGTATTTTTTTATACATAGAGCAATACTCCTTAACAAGTAAAATCAATAGTAAAAAATTCAATGAATTTAACCTAATTGAATATCTTCAGATCAATAATACCAGTTTTTGCAAAATGGTTTTGTTGATAATTTAGGAGAGTCAATTGCTAATTCTGAAATTGTCAAGGCAACTGCATGAAAAGTAGTGTCAAGAAAAAGTAGGCGGCATTTTTTCATATTGTTTATTTTTTAAAATTTTTTCTTTTCCTATTTTATTCCTTTGAGGTTAGGGGGTCAAGTTTTATTATACTACATCATAATACAAAATGGTTCATTTATACGTCACCCCCATGTGCTTGTATTATAACACAGAAGGGAGAAGTAGTCAATTGTCAAAACGCATCAAAATCCCTCTGATTCGCTAGCACATCTGCTTGACACTGACCTGACTGTTGGAGAAACTTGACAAATTACGGTATTTATTGTATACTGTAAAAAAATTGAGCGGCTGTTTTTCAAGCCGCTCGCAATATCGTTTTTTATCACTGTTGTTGAATTTACAGAGATTTTTTCGCAGGGCCACATAAAAGAACCATTGATGTTATTATAAAATGATTTCTTGGAGAATGATTAATATGATAATTACTACTCATGAACTTTATGATTTTTATTATTTAATAACAGTTATTAGAAATGAAATAACTGACAAGAATAATATATATATATTAAAAAAAGTTACTGATTTATATAAAAATGGCGTTGAAGAAATTGATGATAATCGACTTCGAAAATTAATGATTAGTCTTAATATATGTGATGATAAATGGAGTGTTCTATGCTATGAAAATAGATATTCACAAGAATCAGGGTTATTAAAGGACAAAGAAAAAATAGAATTTTTAATCGCAAATATGAACGAACTAGAAAATCTTCTTATACAAAAAAAATATGATCAGGCATTTGATTTAGCTGATGCATTGCATATGTATCCTGAAATTGTTGCCAATAATCTCAAAAAATTTCCTAAAAGTTATTGGAAGTTAATATATAATCCTTACAAAAAAAAGTGGATTAAATAATTGTTCCATGACGTGTCAACATATCCATTTATTCCAATTGCAAAACGATATGAAAAAGAAGATGAACATGGCAGACCAATCGGCGATTTTTGTTTTGATTATGAATTGGGATTGATTATGACTTCTAAGCGAAATATGTCGGACACGTTCTTCTATCTTGGCGAATTGCCAGTTCAGATGCCGAAAGGTGCATATCAAAAAGAAAAATGTCAAGAATCCGGATGCTTTCATACAAAATGGATTAAGATTGAGGAACTTTTTCTTGGAAAATATACAAAATTCGTTGAGGAATTGTGATTTAATGAGATGTGAAACTGTACAGTAGGCATTGTGAACTGTTCATAACCCCAATGCACTAAAGAATAAAAAACTCTAAGAGAGGAATTGAAGTCCATGAAAGAAGTTGAAAAGCAACTAATCACAAAAGTCATACCCCAAGACCTCGAAATCTCTATGCGTTTGAAAGGCAGCCGCTGCTAGATTACGATTTAGGGCAACACCGCATAATCTCCACCTACAAACAAAACCACCCAGCAAAATGCTGAGTGGTTAGAGAAATGTTCCATTTTCCATCGCAAAGGCACACTGAATCAGACCGTCAGAGATTTTCTGGCAGCCAGATACAGATTCGCCAATGCGAACATAATATTCAATGTCACAATACCGCTGGTCGCTTTTGCCCATTTCAGTGCAGTTTCTATGGTATTTCGATTTTCATAAACCTCAGTAAGGCAGGCTTCTGACGCATCGTTATCATTGATGTTCGGTGAATATGCCAGCATTTCAAACCCGCGGAGCAAAGGCTCTTTTCCCGTTTTGCTTTTGATATAGTCAATTTCCTCCATCGGATTTGTCTGGGTGTGCTGTCCGGTGATGATTGCTTTTCCTGCGGTTTCTGAAAGAAAATTCAGAAGTGCTTTTGCTTTTTCTGTTGCATTGGGATTGACTGTATTTTGCATGAATCATACTTCCCGTCATGTTTTTATACGCATTTGAAAAATGGAGAAACTGGATTTCCGCTTTCTGTAAACAAGACTGCCTCACCAAAATTGTACCAGGCATATTTGACGGCAGATGGAAACTTAACTGCGGGATTTGATATGCAGAGCATATTTCCGTGAATTACGTCTGCCTTTGCAGGATAAAATAGATTGTCTTCTCCAGAAATTTCAAAAGGGCAGCCATTCGCTGTCTGCATAACCAATTTTTCATGCAGATGATCAAATGTCACATATAGCTTCCCATTGTCTGAAAACAGCTGTGCCGCTGTTGCTGTGATCGTTCCCTGCTTGTCGTATACCAGATTTTTCGCAAGCTGAAACAAACGTTCTCCCGGTGTTTTTTTATCCAATGGATGAATATTGTCATATTCACCGCAGTCTGCCAGAGAGATCATGCCGGCATTTTGAATCATCATGGAGGCAATGTATTGCTGTTCTCTCTGCAATGCCCAATAACTGTCATCTTTTTCACCGTCTGCAAGATACATCGGCAACTGAACAAACAAAAACGGCAGATTCCAGTCATTCCAATCCATTCGCCATTGTTTTACAAGCATCAGCATCATATCCAAATAATCTGCGTACCGCTGCACGTCTTCTTCTCCCTGGTAGTATAAAAATCCACGCAGAGAATAAGGTGCTATACGCCGAATCATTGTTTCATGAAGTCCATTGGGACGAAACGGCGACTGCCACCCAACTGGCTGCGGCCACGGACATTCTCCGCAAATTTTATGGATTTCTTTCCACGATGCCTGAGGATCTTTCTGTTTTACTTCTTCTGTGCTTTTTAACCAGTGCTGATATGCACAGTTGTATTCTTCCATTTCTTTTGTATACTGCTGAGAAGATTTTTCTCCCACAAGAGCAGCATATTCTTCCAAATAATTCTTTCCGCTTTCCAGTTTTGCAAGCTGTTCTCTGCTCATCCAACAGGTAATGGAACTTCCGCCCCAATAGCAATCTACGATACCTACGATGCAATGCAGCGTTTCTGAAAGACGGCTTGCAAAATAAAACGCTATAGCGGACATTTCGCCCACATTCCGGTTATCCGCAATCTGCCATGTGCTGTTTTCTTCCTGCTCTTTCTGATTTTCATCCAGCATAGAACATTTCGGCACTTGATAAAACCGTATGTTTTTTCCACTGTATTCCTCAGAAATCTTGATGCCGTTTTCACTGTCTTTCAGTGCCAGTTCCATGTTGCTTTGACCGCCGGCAAGCCAGACTTCTCCAACAGCTACATTTTGAATCACAATGGATTCCGCTGTATCTGATGCCACAAGTGTATATCCTGCTCCGGCACATAATGGCTGTAAAGCAATTTTCCATGAACCATCAGCACAAACCATGGTATCCGCAGTAGCTGTAAAAAGCGATACCGTCACAATAGTGCCGGGCGTGCCTGTCCCCCACACTTGTATCGGCTTGTTTCGCTGTATCACCATATTGTCCTGAAATATTCCTGCTAATTTTAACATAGCTACATCTCCTCATAAATTTGAGGCAATACCGCACAAAGCCGTCAGGCGAGTTTTATGCGGTATTCCTCTCAGAACCTGTCTTCACAAGCGTATACATGTGTCTTGTGAAGACAGGTTCTCAATTTTCTCCTGTTACGATACTGCTGAAAGCCGGTGAATCATCTCAATGCACATTCTGCCGTTGTGATAAGGACATTTCCAAGCGTGTGCCAAAGCCTGATTTGGCTTTGTGGTGTTGTCAGGAGAAATATCTTCGATCCATTCTCCTGTTTTTTGTCAATCACATATTTCTGAATGTAATTCCAGACACCTTCTGCAATTTTTAAGGCAAC
>UMKI01051808.1_pt1 | contig 10355 bp, 7 predicted proteins | sample 1966291 | NCBI WGS metagenome assembly UMKI01 (sample SAMEA4836174, study PRJEB28245) | human gut metagenome | biome: gut microbiome; material: fecal sample | place: Denmark | collected 2008 | reverse complement strand
ATGATGTCAACGCTTTCAGACATTTCGTCATACTTGTTTTCGTCATCAATCATGTTATAGGTGATTTTATCTACGTCGTATGTTTGACCATCAGTTTCAACAGTATTTGTCTTGACGGCATATTTTTCATCATAATCATATGTAAAAGTCTTGATAAGCGTATCGCCATCATGCCCTTTCAGTCCTGTTTGTTTCTGTACTTTATCATAGGTATACACCTGTTTCAGACCAGATGCATTGGTCAGCCAGTTCACAGAACCATTCTCGTTGTACACGATCTGGTCTGTCATTTCATCGTAGCAGTTGGTGATTTTGCAAAGTCTGCCGTTCCCATCATACTCATATGTTTCAGTACCGCCAGAAACGCTGGTTGCTGATACCAACTGGAAATCATTGTTGTATTCGTAAGTGACAGTACGTTCTGCTGTGGTATCTTCTATTTTTGTAATGCGAGAATGTTCTTTATTGCCATTGTAAGTAATCGTGTAAGTTCTGCCTGTGGAATCCGTTACAATTCTCTGGTTGTTGGACATGGAAGAGATGGTCAGAATATTGCCCTCTGCATCCTTGACCCAATCCAGTTCGCCGTCTGCATTGAAGTGATACTGAGACTGAGCGGCATTTGTGATGGTGTATTCATTGCCGGACTTTGTCATGGTGCTGTGTGCATTCAGGCACTCAAATCCGCCGTTTCCATCATCCTTGAATGTGGTGTTAGATCCATCTGGAAGAACTACCTGATAGTAACCCTGTGCCGGAATTACGATCTTACTCACATCGATATTGAAATCCCAGCCAATACCAAAGCTGCCTTCCTCATCACTCATGGAATTGTAAGTGCGGACAAAATCGGAAGTGACACCAGGAGAAGTTACGCTCAAATCTGTAAAAGATTTTGTGTAATTGCCAGTTGCAATATGGACACCATCGCCAATCTCCCAGCCCTTACGGTAGAGGGTGTAATCCGGAATATCATACGGGCGGAACCATGGTCTGAACCAGTAGTTTTCTTCTGTGAAATCATTCAGGAAATAAATACCCTGGCAATAACCTTCTTCATCCACATAGCCAAAATTAAACGTGCGCTCTGTATTCAGCGAACCATCTTCATTGTTAATGTAGGTTTCACAGTTGTCCCAAAGAACAGTCTGTTTGCCGCCTGCATAACCAAAATAAATTGTCTGTGTACCAGAAGAATAGATAGACTTATCGCCGGAAGCTTCGTTTACTTCCCATGTTGGTCCGAGGAACCAGATATTTCCGGCTGTCCATTTGCCTTCCATGTCAGTCAATGTGATGTATGTCCAGTTTCCACCGACCATCAAAGTATCATCGCTATTGGTCATCTCAATTGTATCATAGCAGTTTGCCTGACCGAAATCAAAGCAGTTGCCAATTATGACAGTACCATTGTTCAGATCCATTAGCTGCCCCGTTGTTCCACTCCATCCATCAGGAGATGCTGTACGGAATACCAGATTATTTTCAACCATCAGCAGACCGCCGTTGATGTCCAATGTTGCTCCATGATCAGACCAGAACTGCGGCATATCTGTATTGAATGACATACAGTCTGCAACATAAAGAACGCAGCCGTTCATGTCGAAATTTGTGTCATGAAGATTGAAGCTGTAAGGGAACATTCCGCCCGACAGCATTTTCATGTTTCTTTTAAAGGCATGATCCCAGTCCAAACTTCCGGTTTCTGGTTGAGCATCTGAAAACCAATTAATATCGAAATCGTCAATGATGCCACTGTTGTCCTTATCCATGTATTCATAGTAATTGCTGGAGCGATCTCTCAATTTAATTTGTTCATTTATTTTGTCAATGCCTTCATTGTAGTCCTCTGCATCTACCTTTCCATCATTTGTATAGTAATGGTTATAGACAAATACAGGGGATTCGTAATCCCGTGCTGATTTAACAACGCTTGCAAAATCAGCCAGTTCCGCCTCTGTTGCACCTGTATCTTTCTGTTTTAACTGTAAGTCATAGTAGTTAATAACTCCGTTATTATCCAAGTCATATTGATATATATCCAACTGGTTCATATCATAGAACTCATTTTCATCGAGTTCTTCATACAATCTATAAAAATAATCCCAATCGGCATCGCCTACAATCCCATCTCCATCATGATCCATACTTGGATTAAATCCAGGATCACCACGATAAGCGCCGTAGCAGCTTTGCACATATGCCAAATCGCTGCTATTGATTACATCGTCGCTCCATTGGTTTGCATTGTCCTCATTCCATATCGTATCACCGGGCACAAGTGTTACCGTATCCAGCGAATCACCAGAGCCAATCTGGAACGAACCTGTTCCGAAGTCCTTCAGGTAAAACGGCAGATAACCATCGCACTCAAACTTCACATGATGCACGCCGGAGCCAGTTACAGTTGCAGTGTATTCTTCGCCTTCGGAAACCTCCCAGCTTTCAATTTCATTCCAATCTCCGTCAAAAATACGCACATAAATCGGTGTATTGTCGGAAGCAGCATGACCGTTTACTGTACCTTTCTGTACTTTACCGGTAATAGTTAAGGCAGATGTATCCTGAACGCCTGTTGCTTCTTTCAAATACTGAATATATGATTTTGCAGTGAAATCCCATGTAAAATCAGATGCAGACTCAGTTTCAGCTTCAACCTGTGCTTCTGTTCGGCTGCTATACGTCATGATATTCTGCTCAACCGATTCCGGCAGCTCAAAGTAATCTACCTCGCCAAGTCCCTTTGTCGCTTCTTCGAACTCTTTGGCAAGTTGGTCTTTATTCTTTGCGCCCTCAATTGCCTCTGCCGCAGAAGCAATGGTATCTGCGTGCAAGATGCCTTGCGAAGCGCCGTCACCAAAGACCATGATCTGTCCGACAAACATGAGAGACATGACGCCGGCAATCGTGCGTGTTAACTTTTTAGTCATCAATATCCTACTTTTTAATTTTCATGTTATATACTTTTTTCGACAACCCATGTTTCAAAAAATGCAAGATTTTATACCCAAAGTATAGATATAAAGCCTTGCATTTTACGTTCATATAGTTGTTGTTTTTCTTTTATGATTCATCGCAACACCGATGATAAGCATCCATGCTTCTGTAGACAATCCCAGTACAATTGTTGCGGCAATCTGTTCTTTCAAAAAGATTAGAGAGAATATGCTAGCCGCCGCTTCAATTCCCAGAACAATTCTTGTTCGCTTACGATACACGTATTGTTCTGTATCATCTAATGGATTATTTTCCGTTTCCACCGGAGCCAGAATCCAGATGACAATACTTGCAACCACAAGTAAAATAACGGATGCAATCGGATTAATTGGAATCCACTTAATTACCGCAAGCAAAATCGCAATCATGATGGTAGAATTGATATAGCATCGAAAGGGACTGTCTGCATGGTGACCACCAGCACTGATCCGAATTGGTATGTATGCTGCATTTAACAATATGCAGAGAAGAAGTTGTTGAAACAATATGCCCAACAATAACGTCGTTATCACGTTCAGAAGCAGCATCATGCCTTGGAAAAATCCGTACACGTACACGTCTGCATCTGTTTCGGAAATAACTCCTGCATGTACTAATTTCCCTGCAAATTTCTCAGATAAATGTTCCAGCATCAGAATTTACGTAGCTTTTTTACAGACTTCGGCATTTTCGGTTCATAGTCCCACCACATGCAAGCCTGTCCAGCACTGATCTGCGAAGTTTTCTTTGCAGCCATAGCAACACCTGTCAGCAAACTTTTTTTCAAGCTTTTCTTCTCTCGCATTTTCATGACCTCCTGTTCATAATTTCAAGATATCTTGCACATGCAGTATACCATGCCTGATTTGGAAATACAAGAGATTTACGTCAAATGGTCGTTTTTTTACGTCAAATGGTCAAACGGACAAAAAAATACCGGCTTTCCTGCCGGCATTTCAAGATTTGATCGGAATCGTCACGGAAACCTGAAACAATTCTTCTTTCGTCCTGACGGATACCACACCATGGTATTTTTCCACAGTTTTCCGCACATTGGATAAGCCAATTCCCATATGATCCTTTTTGGTGGAATGCCATTGCCGCGGAGAAAGATCCGCTGCTGCCTGACAAGTATTTGTCATTCGTAGGGCAAGAAGTCCCATCTTCTGACACAAAACCACCTCAATTCGTTTTACCGAACGATCCAGTTCCATACACGCATCTATGGCATTATCCAGCAGATTAGAAAAAATTGTCGTGGTATCCATATCGGACAAAAAATCCATGGGAAAATCCTCAATTTCCAGACTGAGCTGAATCGCCTCTTGTTCACAGCGCCGAGCGGCTGTATTCAGGATTATCTCTAAAATTGCATTCTGATTCCGAATTCTCGGCTGTAGTTGCTTCGCCGCCGCGGACAGATCGGAAAGATATTGTTCCCCATCCCGTGTGGATTTTCCCGCGATCCATGCCTGTAAGGCTGTAATGTGACGGTTGATATCGTGCGCCGTTTCACATGTCTGCTGATAGAGCTTCTGTAATTCCCGGTACATTTGCAGCTGGAGCTGCTGATGCTGCTGCATCAGGTCAGTCTGACGTTCTTTCTCCCGCATTTGAGAAATTTTATGGAATATATAAATAATATACAAATCCAGTCCTAAGAATCCCGCTAAAAACAACAGCATAGCCCAACCGGAAGATTTTTCCTGTGCTGTAGCAGAAAAATATGCAAAAATCCCAACTTCAAACAGCACCACCAGCACATAGAACATGACCTCGTGCCACCGGATCTTAAATTGTTCTTTGGAACGAATCAAAATCTTTGCAATTCTCGTAAGGACGATCTGGAGAATCCAGTTCCAGATATGATGTTGCCAGACAAGCGCTGTAGTTCCTAATGTTATTGAAATTGTATTTTGGTGAAATGCTGATACAACAATAACACCCAGTGCATCTGCACTTAATGTGAGCATTGCAAATAACGCTGTGTACATAAATAAAGCAGCTTTATTGCAAGAAAACAACAGCCAAATTATCAGCAAAATAATGCAGCATCCTGAGATAAAATTCAGTGGTGAAATCTGTAAATACACAATTAAAGCTTTTGAAATCACTGCTGCTGTGATCAACAAGATTCGTTTTACCATGTGGGTGGAACGAACAGGATATTTCCCATATAATAAATAAAAGCAAAGAACGACATTCAAAAGTAAAGTCACACAATCTAAAATATACTGCATAGTTAAAAATCTCCATTTGTCATATAACGATTTAACGCATCAAATACTTCTCCATATCTTCTGCGAGAAATCAGAATCACATCGTCATTTTCCATGACGAGCTTTTTATTTTTTCCGTCAATCTCCCGAATATGCTGGATGTTTACCAAAAAACTCGGATTCGGCATCAGAAAGTAATCGTGGTTTATAATACCATATACATTTGTGATACTGTCTTTGATGATATAATATTCTTTTCGCATTTGCACCCGAACCGTGCGATCCTGCACATAGCAAAAATAATAAATATCAGACATTTCTACATATTTACAGGAGTTCTCTGTTGACAGCTGAAAATATTCCTTGGGCATCGCATTTGTAATGCTGCGCTGGAAACTGAGATACTCATCCAGCACTTGAAAAATTGCAACTTTCTCCGTCGGTTTTGTCAGATATGCAAAAGGGTGAATTGTCATTGCCTTCTGGATATAGCTGTCGTAGGATGTGATATAGATCAGCGCAACCCACTTATTCCAGGCACGCAGTCGTTGCGCGGTTTCAATCCCATTAATGCCATTCATCTGAATATCCAGAAATGCGACATCGATCGGGATATTACATGACAATAGATCTTCACCACAAAAAAATGGAAAAATCCGGTATTCCAGATTTCTTTCCTGAAAAAAAACTGACACACAGGTTGAGAGCATTACAACCTGTTCTTTTTCATCATCCACAATAGCAATCCGAATCATTTTGTATCTGCCCCTCTTTCTTTTTACAAATCATACCACAAAATCAACCAAAAATCAAGCTGTATAAACAAATTCCAGCATGGTATAATATTTAAAAAGAAAAGGACAAGCTTTCGTCAATTCCGCCCATACATGGATAAAACAAGAAAATACATAGAAACCACGTTGCTTTCAAAACAAATACTGACAAGAATCTGACGGCAAATAAATTTATGCTGACAAACAAAGTCTGCTTACATAACTCCGCTTCATCTGCATGGAAGAATGCACATAACGGTTCAAAGTAATGCTGGCGTCCGCGTGCCCCAGCAGTTCACTGAGTGTCTTTGGATCGAAACCGTTTGCAATACAAACCGTGGCATAGGTATGTCGAAGCAAATGAAACGGTACATTCCGCAGCTGACAAGCTTTCAAAACCGCCTTAAAGCGATATTGCATCGTTCTCGGTTCTTCAGGCTTTGCCGTGCCAGAAAGCAAAAACAGCTTGCTATCTTTTTTCTGCTGTGATAATAAATCCAGCAAAAATGCCGGAATCGGTACAGTTCTAATTGATGTTATGCTCTTTGGAGAACCGATAATCACCTCGGAACTGCCACGCTTGTTGATTCGCTGAACAGTTCTTTTCACGGAAAGCGTTCCGTTTTCAAAATCAATATCGCCCCAAGTCAGGCCGCATAGTTCTCCCACACGCAAACCTGTGAACAGACACAGCAGAATCCCTAAGTTTGTTCTGGTAAGGTTGTGCAAAAGATATTGTTCCAGCTGTCTTCGCTCTGCCGCATTCAGCACATCCAATTGTTTCTTCTCCGCCTTGGGCATAGTGAAATTTGTAGATTTTACGTTGTATTCCTGCACTGCATACTGCTCGATACTGCGATACACACGCATCATATCCCGTACTGTCTTTGCTGACAATCCCCCTTGTCCATTCAGCCGACCGAATTGCATCTTGCTTTGAATAAAGCTGTTTAATTTTTGCGTGGTCAGGCTGGAAAAATATTCGCCGCCCAGTGTCGGCAGAATGTGCTTTGCAACGATATTTGCGTAATTCGCATAGCTTGCCGGCTTCACACGCAGCTTTGCCGCTGCAAGCCATTGTTCTGCCGCATCCCGAACCGTAAGTTTTAAGTTGGAAACTGTCCGCTCTTGACGAACAGTGTAGAACTGTGTCATTTTTTCTTTCACACCAGATAGTGTGCGGTCATAGACAGATTTGTACTTCAGTTTTCCGTCTTCTTTATAACCAATTGGTACACGACCTTCGTAGCGTCCATCTTTGCGTTTGTAAATATTACTTCCTTTTCGAGCCATAAAGCAAAACCTCCTGACAATTTTTCAGACGGCGAAACCGTCCGATTCTAACGTGAAAAACAGCTTTTCGTTGCCCTGTTCACAAAAAAATTTGGAAAACCTCTTTACATTTCCTCAGAATGTGGTATAATAATAGCAAAAACCGCATGATCTTGTCCCGAAAAACGTGACGTAAATGGGCGGAATTGACGAAAAAATAAGGCGTACTGAAATCAAAAACAGTACGCCTCATATATTTTCCTCTTTGCTATAAAACTATCTTCTATTTTCTACTTCACATTCCCATGGCATCATGACACGGGGCATATGGCACTTAATAAGACTGCTCCTGTGTTTGCGTGCGTTCTTCCTTCATGCCAAGTGCCTGTTTTTTCTCCTGCATCATTCGGCGAAGCTTTTTATCCACGGATATTCTGCCGGATTGAAATTTCTGATTGTAGTCCTCAGAAAGACACCTACTGAGATTTACAAACAAGCTGAAAATCGTATTTGTCAACATTTCGGACTGATACTGTTCCATGTTATCGAGGATATTTTGCGCATATCCGTTGCCCCGTTCAGCAGAAAATGTGAGAAATTGCAACGCTTTTTCCCGATTCTGCGGAACTTCTTCACAGCCAAATAAATAGATTTTTCCCAACCAGTAACTTGCCCACGTATTCATATTCGAACACTTTTCAAAATACGAAACGGCACACTGCACATCACGCTTTTCCTCTGTCAGATATAACTTGCCTAGCGCGTAAAAAGCATACTCGTTCTCATCCGCCGCAATCAGATATTTTTCCGCTTTATCCAGATTCTGTGTAGTTATTTTGCCGTCCAGATAGAGTTTTCCAAGCTTGTAACAAGACAGCGTATCACCGCTGTCCGCACATTCCGTCAGCACGAAAATACCCTTGTCAACGTCCTGTTCCAAAAACTCGCCGCTGATATATTCCAGTGCAATAATTCGTTTCGCATAAACATTTCCGTGTGCTGCAGACTGCTGAAAATATGTAATTGCTTTCGGCATGTCCACATCTGTTCCCAAACCTTTCATATACATCCTACCAATCTGATACTGCAAAAGTGGCTTGATCTTTTTCGATTTCGGTTCAATCAATAAAAATCCCTGCAACGCTTCCTGATAAAGTGCAACCGATTTTTCCACATCCTTTTTGCCCAGCTTTTCAGACGCATACAGCTTTCCCAATTCAAACATAGCAAGTGCATTTCCGGACTCCGTTTCCGACAACAAAACCCACTCCGCTTTTTGAAAATCTTCCATCTTTGACTGTTTGTCATAAATGATTTTGCAAGCCGTTTTGTAGTTGTCGCTCCACTTTAGATGATATTGATTTTCTGAATCAGTAGGTTCCTCATCAATTTGCGGCAGAATCTCCATTTCCACAAAATGCTCTGGTAGTTCTGGTTCTACAACTGACATTTCTTCAGCAGGGAATTGCATCTGCAAAACTTGCTGAATAATCATGTTCCGCACAGGCTGAAAGACCTTGTTCTCCCATAGCAGAGGGAATTCCTTTTCCTTCTGCGTATAGGTTTTGTACTTCTGCCGTTCAAGTTCACACCACTTCTCGTACAGTTCAGATATATTTTTCTCCTGCGACAGAATTCTGAAAATCTCATCCACCGTTTTCTTGACTTCCGGCTTGAGATAACCGTAAACTTTTTTGCCTTTTGTGTTATCAAGTTGATTTTTCAAAGTAAGGATAAGATTTTCAAGGTTTGCATTATGAAAATGATTCTCCGCAATCTGCTTCACCAACTGTTCGACATACTTTTTAGACTCCATTTTCAATTCATCACGCCGAAGCGTCTGCTCCTGATAGATCGACTGCAATTCATCATGAAAAATATCATTTGCAAATACAGAACGTATTTTATCAATGCCTTGCTTCGTCAAAAATCCCTGCTTCGGATTTGTGGAATAAACAATCAGATGTATATGCGGATGATGCGTGGTATCGTGAAATGCGCCGTACCATTTCAGATTGCACAGCGGAATTATCGTCTGCTCCGCAATGTCAGCAATGTGCCGCATGACAAGCTCACGCCAACGGTCAGAGTTATCATAGCCCAGACGAATCGCATCTTCACGGCGTAATGAGACAATGTGCGACCAAACATTTCCAGGATGATTTGCAACTTCCTCTGCAATCTGATCAAGCACAATCGGCTCATTGCTTTCATTAAAAAGTCCATGTTCGCCACGCTTTTCCACGCCGGGTCGCATCGCCATGTAGCCGACAAAATTCTGACGGTTGCCAATCACATCCGCATTGCGCTCAATAATTATGCTAATCAGTTCAGACGCATTTTCAGCTGTAGGATTATTTTTGTAATCCTCAAATTCCAAATATTTTTTTGATTCTGGAAAATCATTGAGCAGTTCATTCAGTAGCTTTTTCTGATTCTCCGTAGAATATTTTTTACTCTGCTCACGAACTTCAACCGACTCACGAGTCGCAATATATTTCGTATAATTCTTCCGTTGAGATTTTGTTTTTGCAGTACCACTTTTCAGATATCGGCTTGTAACAATTAATAACGACATTAGTCACCGCTCCTTTGATAGCGAACCGCTTTTTCAAAATTGATAATGCCATTGATGCGTTTCACTTCATCCACACACATGATACGAAGCTTTTTCAAAGTTTCGTCATCAATTTCATTGATTGCCGCAAGCATATGTGTTAGTGCACCAACTTCCACTGCCAACTTAAAAAGAGCACGGGAAAGTTTTTGCTCGCTGCCCTTCACAATACCCTCTGTAATCACAGCAAGCTGCGGAGCAATAAACTCTGTAGCAGTACTTTCTTTGTTCAGAAGATAACCACAGTAAAACCGAATTGCCTTTTCCATAAACTCCGTTTTGGAACGACAGTTGTCGGTCTCATACAGCATATTCACCTTTTCCATCGTGTCTGAAAAAATGTACAAAGGAAACTTAAGCTTTTCTGATGCGACATTATCAAAAAGTGCTGAATCTTCGGCACTTTTTCTCTTTTTTTGCAAATCTGACTCCATGATCTTTGAAACCCTCCGTTTCTGACTCCATTCCTACAAGATTTTGTAACTCTCGCAGAATCGG
>UMKI01021991.1_pt1 | contig 10387 bp, 10 predicted proteins | sample 1966291 | NCBI WGS metagenome assembly UMKI01 (sample SAMEA4836174, study PRJEB28245) | human gut metagenome | biome: gut microbiome; material: fecal sample | place: Denmark | collected 2008 | reverse complement strand
ATTGTAAGAGTTTAAAACAGGATTTCTTTATGTTAGGAGAAGTATTAGGTGATAATGCAGGTTACATGTATACAGAAGCTAAACTAGATGCAATCACTGATTATCCATCATATAAAGCATTCTGGTCTTCATTTAACTCTTTGAATATGTTTGAATATGCCCATACATTAAAGAGAAATGCGATGGATATGTATAGAGGTAGAGATTTACTCACATTTGTAGATAACCATGATGTGAATAGAATATCTAGTACATTAACTGATGAAAGAAAACTTCCATTAGTATTTGGCTTACTCATGGCAGTTCCTGGTATTCCATGTATTTATTATGGTTCAGAATGGGGTATTAAAGGTGAAAAGATTCAAGGAGTAACAGATGCACCACTTCGTCCAGAACTCGATGCACCTCAACATAACGAATTATCTGATTTAGTATCAAAATATATTCATATGCGTAGAGGCCATAAAGCACTCACACTAGGAGACTATAAGGATTTAGTTCTTACTAATAAACAGTACGTATTAGAAAGAAACTATGAAGGAGAAAAGATTGTAGTTGCACTTAATATTGATGATGCACCTTATACAATCTATCCACCTATTGAACATGGTTCTTATCAGGATTTGATGAGTGGAGAAATGGTGGATTATAACGGACAATTAGAATTACCACCACTTTCAATCACATACTTATATAAACATGCATAAGGCTGAGCAATCAGCCTTTTATAAAGGAGACAAAAATGCAGGAAGATATTATACTTAAACTTTCAGAACAACTAAATATCAAGACAGAACAGATACAAAATACATTAAAACTATTAGAAGAAGGCTGTACTGTTCCTTTTATTGCTCGTTATCGTAAAGAATTAACACATGGCTTAGATGAAGAACAGATCCGTGTGATTCAGGAACAATATGACTATCAGGTGAATCTTAAAAAAAGAAAAGAAGAAGTCCTTACAAGAATAGAAACATTAGGACACTTAAATGATGATATCGTGAAGATGGTCAATGCATGTACACGTTTATCACAGGTAGAAGATATCTATCGTCCTTATAAACAGAAAAAGAAAACAAGAGCTAGTGTGGCTATTGCAGCAGGTCTAGAACCTTTAGCTAAGACACTTCTTTCTTTACCACGTACATTTAATGAAAAAGACACAGATGCCTATCTGAATGATACAATCACTTCTAGAGAAGAGGCATTGCAGGGGGCTAAGGATATCATTGCGGAAAAAATTTCTAATGATATGACAGTACGTAATAAAATTGTCGATTCTATGATGAACTATGGCCGACTTGTCACTTCTAAAAAGAAGAATGCGGAAGATGAAAAGATGACCTATAAGATGTACTATGACTATTCTGAAAATGTCTCACGTATTGCGACACATCGTATTATGGCGATTGATCGAGGAGAAAAAGAAAAGATTCTCACTGTTTCTATCAATATTAATGAAGATTATATCAAGACATTTGTCTCAAGACGTTATATTAAGTTTCCTAAGAGCCCAACAGCTAAATATGTAGATGAAGCGATTGATGATGGTTTAAAGCGTCTCGCCTATCCGTCTCTAGAAAGATTAGTTAGAAATACTCTTACTGAAAAAGCCCAGGAAGCAAGTATTGATGTTTTCTCTGATAATCTAGGTAAACTACTCTTGCAGGCTCCGATGAAAAATAAGAGAATCTTAGGCTTTGACCCAGCTTTCCGTACAGGATGTAAGCTCGCTGTCATTGATGAATCAGGTAAGAAACTAACAGTCGATGTCATTTATCCACATCCTCCAGTCGCAAAAGTAAAAGAATCAGAAAAGAAATTAGTAGACCTCTGTTTGAAATATGATGTAAATCTTATTGCGATTGGGAATGGGACAGCCAGTCGTGAAAGTGAAGCTTTTGTCGCAAATACAATCAAAAAATATCACTTACCTGTGAGTTATACTATAGTCAGTGAAGCAGGAGCGAGTGTTTATAGTGCCTCTAAGCTAGCGATAGAAGAATTCCCAGACCTCCACGTTGAACAAAGAAGTGCTATTTCTATCGCAAGAAGACTACTTGATCCTTTATCAGAACTTATTAAGATTGATCCTCAATCTATTGGAGTAGGGCAGTACCAGCATGATTTACCTACTACCCAATTAAAAGAAAGACTTAACTTCGTTGTAGAAAAAGCAGTTAACTTAGTAGGTGTGAATATCAATACAGCCAGTTCTACACTCTTAAAGAATGTCTCTGGTTTAACTCAGGCAACAGCAAATAGTATTGTGGCTTATCGTGAAGAAAATGGTAAGATCATGAGCCGTAAAGAAATGAAAAAGATTCCTAAGATTGGTCCAAAAGCCTATCAACAGGCTGCTGGTTTCTTAAGAATCGAAGAGGGCAGTGAACCACTAGACCGTACAAATATCCATCCAGAATCTTATGATGCCACTAAAGCTATCTTAAAAGCATTAAACTTAACGACTAATGATCTAGGAACAGAGGCATGTAAGAAGGCTGTCTCACAGGCTAACATTACATCCCTTAAAGAACTTACAGGACTAGATGACTATACACTTAAAGATATCCTAGACTCTATTATGAGACCACTAAGAGACTATCGTGATGATTATGATGGACCAATCCTAAGACAGGATATCCTCACATTAGAAGATCTTCATGTAAATGATAAACTAGAAGGTACAGTACGTAATGTTGTAGACTTCGGTGCCTTTGTAGATATTGGATTACATGAAGATGGACTCGTTCATATTTCTAAAATGAGTAAAAATCGTATTAAACACCCAAGTGATGTTGTCTCTGTAGGAGATATCGTAACGACATGGGTAGATACAATTGATGAACAAAGACATAAAGTACAATTAACTATGATTGATCCCAACAAATAGAAAAAGATGATTCCAAAAAACGGAATCATCTTTTTAGCTTCCATAAGTGAAAGAATACATCTATACCAAGTAACATAGAAATAGTCAACAATATAATAGACATATAATAAGACTCAGTCAATACACTACATAACATACACATACAGCTAAATACTGTTTTAATTATGATAGATAATTCTGTTTTCTTATATGTCTGTCTTATATAATCATCATTCTCAGTCACATTGACATGTAACTGACCATTCTTACTCATCTTGATTAAATCATAGACAATCTGAGGTAATGCATAGCTTTTCTTTAATGTCTTATAAAGGTCATGACCTATTTTTAATCCTTGATCCTTATAATCCAGCTCTTTTAGTACTGTATTACGCTTATGATTAATTAATATCTCAATGAGATTAGAAGAAGGGCTGATCTTCTCTAAAGTCCCCTCAAGTGTCACTAAACAACGACATAATAGAGTCAGTTCTGTTGGTATCGCAATATCATTACTCGTCACAATATCAAAACACTTCTGTATCAAATCAGAAAAGTTATAATCAGATAAGCTCTTAGCTTTATATTCACTTACAATTGAATTTAATTGATGCAATAACTGTGTTTCATCTATTTCATGATCTGGTGTTACTAACATCAAGAAGGCTTCTTCTAAATCATAAATATCATCTTCAATTAAAGCCTGTAAAGCAAGAGATAAGATATGCTGAGTAAAGGAAGATACAGTACCCATCATTCCAAAATCTATCCAGGCAATCTTTCCTTCATCTATTAAGATATTACCAGGATGAGGATCAGCATGAAAGAATCCATCATCTAATATCTGTTTACAGCAGTTGTCTGCCATCTTCAAGGCAATCTCATCTAAGTCATATCCTTCATACTTTAATCTCTTTATAGCATCAATAGGAATACCATCAATATAGGAATAAACAAGCAAATGATTGGTTGTATATTCATTATAGACATGAGGTGCTTTAATATAACGTATATCTTTTTGATTATTCGCAAAGACATTCATATTATTCGCTTCGTTTAAAAAGTTCATCTCTGTCTGGCTTGTACGCCATAATTCATCAATAATAGAACGATAATCAATCAGATCACCTGTACCAGTCACCATCTTTAAAAGACGTGGAAACTTATGCATAATACGTACATCAGCTTCCATAATTTCATGAATATGAGGTCTTTGAACCTTTAATACAACCGTATCACCATTTAATAAATGTCCTAAATGAACCTGCGCAATAGACGCACATCCAATAGGCTTTTCCTCTATATCCTTAAATACATTCTCTATTGGCTGTCCTAGTTCTTCTTCAATAATACTATGAATAGTAGAAAAACTAAGAGGCGCAATAGACGCTCTTAGTTTTTCAAACTCTTTACAGTATTCTAGAGGTATTAGATCACTACGCATTGACATGATCTGTCCTAATTTGACATAAGTAGGGCCAAGCTCTTCAATCATCTCTCTTGCCTTAATAGGAGTCAGACCATTTTTAATATCATGTTTCTTGATGATAGAGAGTATTTCTCTCATACGTTTAATATTACTGATTTTCTTCATGATCTAATGCATCAAGCTTCTGGCGCAAAGCATTACGTTCTTCTTCAGTCATGTTTTCTACATGTTCTAACAAGTCTTCACGTGCTTTTCTTTTTAATTCTTCATTCATCGCACGTCCTTTATTGATGGTATCCTGACCTTTTTTCGCAAGACTATCTGTTAAGTCTTTAGAACGATCAGCGACCTCAGCTGCTGCACCAATACCTACAAGTACTGTCTTTTTCAACAATTCACTCATAGCCATATGACATACCTCCTTTCACATACTATTTTATCACAACTACAACCAGTGGTTAAGTAATATAGACCTTGAAAGAATAATTGTGCTATAATGAAAAAACGAAAGGGAGTTATCAGTATGAAGAAAGAAGAGTATATAGGTGTATTTGATTCAGGTGTTGGAGGAGTGAGTGTCTTACAGGTTATTCATGAAATGATGCCAGGAGAGAATCTTTATTTCTTTGGTGATTCACTTAATGCACCTTATGGGGAGAAAACATTAGAAGATGTCCAGCAGCTTACTCTTAATGCGATAGAGAATATGAATAAGAAGAAGCATTTAAAGGCCATCGTGATTGCCTGCAATACAGCAACAAGTGCTGCAGTGACATTATTAAGAGAAAAATATACAGATATTCCTGTCATTGGTATAGAACCTGCATTAAAACCAGCAGCACTTTCTAAGAAGAACAGCTGTATTCTCGTTATGGCGACAGCCAATACATTACGTTTAGATAAGTTTCATCAATTAGCTGAAAGATATGATAAATCAGCCACTATTATTCCAGTTCCATGTTATGGACTTGCCAAACGTATTGAACAGGGAAATTTAGATCAACCAGATTTGATTGAATTACTTACAGATTTAATAGGTCCTTATAAAGGTAAAGTAGATAGTGTTGTACTAGGTTGTACACATTATCCATTTGTGAAAAATCAAATAGCGACAGTTTTAGGTGATATTCCAATGTTTGATGGAGCTTATGGAACAAGTAAACATCTTTATAATTGCTTAAGGGAATGTGATTGTTTAAATGATCAGGAAGAAGGAGATATCCTCTATGGTTCATCCAAGGAAGATGAAATTCCTATCTATAAAACATTTATGAATACACCAATTATCTAATAAGCCATTCACATGGCTTTTTTACTAGGAGGATGTATGAACTTTATTATTATCAATAAAGACAATATAGACACAGAGCATATATGTTGTGCCATGTCTAACAAAAAGAGTCTTAAAAAGAAAGAATGGTTAAAAGAAAGATTTGATGAAGGTTTAGTATTTTATCGCAGTGAAGAAAGAGGAAAGTGTTTCATTGAATATATTCCTGATGAATATGCCTGGATACCTATTACAAGCAATAATTATATGTATATCAATTGTTTATGGGTAGCTGGTTCGATGAAAGGACATGGCTATTCAAGTGACTTATTAAACTATTGCATAGATGATGCACGTCAAAAGGGCTATAAAGGTGTTTGTATTCTATCGTCTAAAGGACGTAAGAAAGAGTTCCTTTCTGATTATAAATATTTGACTCATAAAGGATTTAAGATAGCCGATGAATCAGATAATGGTATTATACTTATGTATCTTCCATTCACTGAAGGTAATCCTCCAGAGTTTAAAGAATGTGCCAAACATCCGCATATCAATGAACAGGGCTTTGTATTATATTATACAGATCAATGTCCTTTTACAGACTATTGGGTACCACGCATAGAAGAAGTGGCAAAAGAATACAACATTCCTTTAAAAACGATTCATATCACAATACGTGAACAGGCACAGAACCTTCCAACACCAGTTTCTACTTATGCATTATTTAAAGATGGAGAATTTTTAACTCAAGGGATCCTTAATGAAAAGAAATTTTTAAAATATTCAGGAATAGAGATGTAATAACATATTTTCCCACAAAAACCACATTTAGGTATTAAGTTTAAGATATATACTAGAATCAGAAAGTGAGAGTGGTATTATGAACAACGAAAATTTAAAAGATGTTTATGAAAAGCAGAATAAAAAGAAAGTCAGTCGTTTAAGCAAAAATATAGGTAAAGCATTTATTGCTGTGGCATTAGGTTTTGGTGGAGGCGCTGCTGGTTCTTATTTTATGAATAATCAGGGTACTACAGTAGTGACGAAGACTACTACAACTAAAGCAACAGGTACATCAAATGATGCATCAAGCATTTCTTCTAAGATGACACAAAGTGTTGTAGCCATTACAACAGAAAACATCTCAAGAGATAACTTCTGGTATGGTTCACAGGTATCAAGCGGTGCAGGTTCAGGAGTGATCATGAGCAGTGATGGTTATATTATTACCTGTGCTCATGTTGTCTCTGGTGCAAGTACAATTAAGGTCACTACAAGTGATAATAAAACATATGATGCAACATTAGTAGGAACTTATAGTGATAATGATATTGCGGTACTTAAGATCAATGCAACTAATTTAAAACCAGCAACATTTGCGAACAGTGATAAATTAGTACAAGGTCAATCTACATATGCAGTAGGTAACCCAGAAGGTACATTCAGTGATTCTATTACTTCAGGTATCGTATCAGCCTTAAATCGTAAGATTACAGTACAGCTAGACAACGATGACTCATCTTCATCTAGTGATTATGGTCGTTTTGGTCAGCTTTATAGCTCTTCTAAGACTATCTCTATTTCAGTTATTCAGACAGATGCAGCCGTTTCTCCAGGTAACTCTGGTGGAGGATTATTTAATGGAAATGGTGATCTCATTGGTATTGTGAATGCCAAATCATCCGATACAAATAGTGAAGGTCTAGGATTTGCGATTCCTTCAAATACTGCATTAAAGATAGCGAAAGAACTTATCAACAAGAGTAATTAATAGACAAGAAGGACAGAAATGTCCTTTTTTAGTTAATATTTAGTTTATAAAACAAACTTATATTAGTGTCATGGAGGTATTTTATGAAAGAAAAATTTATTCAATTCATGCAGGGAAGATATGGTGGAGCAGATAAGCTCAACACTCATCTCATGTATTTATTATTTATTTTAGTTATTATAGAGTTATTTACTGGTCTAAAACCATTAATGATCTTAAGCTTATTTTTGATGTTTTATATTTATTTCAGAATGTTTTCTAAGAATATCTATAAACGTTATGCAGAAAACCAGAAATATGTACAGCTTATTGCACCTATTACTAAGAAAGTAAACTTCTTTAAGAAAAAAAGAAAAGACAAAACACATAAATATTATAAATGTCCTACATGTAAACAAGTTGTCCGTGTACCTAAAGGACGCGGAAAGATTGAAATTAATTGTCCAAAGTGTCATACTAAGTTTATCAAAAGAACTTAGGGGGACTAAATATGTTGAAGGTATTACTTATTCCAGCTTTAGATGATTCAAATATTGAACTTATTAAAAAGTCATGTTCTGATATGAACCTTTTAAAGGTAAACAAAGAAGATTTAACACAGGAAATGATTGATGAAGCAGATGTTATTGTAGGTAATCCACCAAGACAATTTAACTTGAATAGACCTACACTTAAAGCACTATTATTAAATAGTGCAGGGAATGATCAATTTCTTTTACCAAACATCTTAAATAGACAAACACTTCTTACAAATGCAAGTGGAAGCTATGGTCATGCTATCTGCGAACATATGATGGGAATGATCTTAAGCTTTAATAAGAATCTACGTTTCTATTATGATCGACAGAAAGAAGCAAGATGGACACCATTATTTACTGGTAGAGAAATTTATGGTTCAAATGTCTTATTACTTGGAGTAGGGGATATTGGTACTGAATTTGCGAAAGTATTAAAGGTACTTGGTGCTAATGTAACAGGACTAAGAAACTCTTATAAGGAACATCCAAATTGTGATGAAATCATTACTTCTAAAGAATTACATGATGTATTACCAAAAATGGATTATATTATTATTTCTTTACCAGCAACCAATGCAACATTCCATATGTTAAGCCATGATGAGTTTTCATTAATGAAAGAAGATGCGGTTGTATGTAATGTAGGTAGAGGTAGTGTGATTGATACTTATGCTTTATTAGAAGCATTAGACAATAAGTCTATTGGTGGGGCATTACTTGATGTTTTTGAAGAAGAACCATTACCAGCTGATTCACCATTATGGAAAAATCCTAGAGTCATGATTACACCGCATTGTTCTGGCGGGTATCATTGGAAGAGTGTACAGGACTATTATACACAATTAGTCATTAGGAACCTCAATCACTTAAAGAATCAGGAACCTTTAGAAAACCTTGTGAATAGAGCAAAAGGCTATTAACAGTAGTAAAATGGATCCTGTAAAAAGGATACGATAAAAAAGGAGATATGAATAGCCTGTTCATTTGAACAGGCTATTCATTATATATACAAATATATTAAGCATTATTCGAAATTATACAAAAATATAAATAAAACTGTTGACATTGAATTTGTTGTGATGTAACATTCAGATAAACCTAAGAGCGGGAGATAAAACTTTGTGTAGGGCTGATAGAGAGCTGGGGATGCTGGAAACCTGGTAGTACCACAATGGCAAATGGACCTGTGAGGGCGAGGGGGAAAGGCAACGAGTATCCTGAGACGTGATGCAAACGTTATAATGCAAAAATGTGTTAGCATTTATAAATCAAAAGGTGGCTTAAAGAGTAACATCTGTCTTTTGGGACAGGTGTTTTTTTATTACCTGCTAACAAGTTGGGAGGAACTCATATGAAGCGATGGCGTCGTTGTTTGAATTGAATTAGAGAAAATAAAAATCATGAAAACGAAGAGGAACAGAACAATGAACAAATTATTAGGAACAGTATTAACTTCAGCATTGACAATTTCACTTTTAGCAGGATGTGGAACTTCTACTAGTAATAAGAAGAAAGTAGGTATTATCCAGTTCATGGATCATACTTCATTAAATGAGATCAAGGATTCATTTGATAAAGAAATGAAAACTTTAGGATATGATGATAAGAATATCGAATATACATTCAAGAATGGTCAGGGCGACACAAATACTTGTGCAAGTATCGCCAATGATTTTGCCGGAAAGAATTTTGATTGTGTCATGGCAATTGCGACTCCTGCAGCACAGGCCGTTGCAAAACTTGCTAATAAGACACCAGTTGTATTTAGTGCAGTGACTGATCCAGTAGGGGCACAGTTGACTAGCTCATTATCTAAACCAGATAAAAATATTACTGGTACAAGTGATGAGGTACAGGTTGATCAGATTATTGATAAGGCATTAGAAATCAATCCAAATACAAAAACAATTGGTATGCTTTATAATAAAGGTGAAGCCAACTCAGTGACTAATATTAAAAAGGCAAAAACTTATTGTGCTAAGAAGAATATCAAAGTAGAAGAAGCAACAATTGCATCAGTCAATGAAGCACAGAGTGCTGTTAATGTATTAAATAGTAAATGTGATGCGATTTTTGCACCAAATGATAATACAGTTGCAAGTGCGATGAATGTAGTGAGTGATGCATGTAAGAAAGCAAACAAGCCTTTATATGTAGGTGCTGATTCAATGGTTAAAGATGGTGGTTTCTTAAGTGTTGGTATCGATTATAAAGAACTTGGTAAAGAAACGGCTAAAATCGTTGATAAAGTATTAAAGGGTAATAAAGTAGAAAATATCCCAGTTAAAGTATTTAAGACAAACTTAAAAATCTATGTCAATACAACTACAAAAGATAAATTAGGTATTAAGTTACCAGAAAACATTACAAGCGATAGTAAATATACAGAAATCTAAGGAGTTTTTATGAATAGTACAGTTATTCTTGGAGCCCTAGAGTTAGGCGGCATATTTGCCGTCTTATCTCTAGGCTTATATATTAGTTTCAAAGTTTTGAATATTCCAGACTTGACAGTGGATGGAAGTTT
>UMKI01048101.1_pt1 | contig 10726 bp, 7 predicted proteins | sample 1966291 | NCBI WGS metagenome assembly UMKI01 (sample SAMEA4836174, study PRJEB28245) | human gut metagenome | biome: gut microbiome; material: fecal sample | place: Denmark | collected 2008 | reverse complement strand
TGCTGGTCATATCATGGGGTCAGCAATTATTGAAGTTTATGTAACGGAAAATGGCGAAGAAACTAAAATTGTATTTACAGGCGATTTGGGGCAACCTGACCAGCCTATTATAAAAGACCCTACACATATAAAAGAAGCAGATTATTTAGTAATTGAGTCTACTTATGGTGATCGTAAACATCAAATTTATGATAAAGAAACTCCATTAGCAGAAATTATAAATGATACTATGGATAGAGGCGGAAATTTAATTATTCCATCATTTGCAGTTGGTCGTACACAAACAATGTTATATTATTTATTCAAATTATGGAAAGCCAATCGCATAGAGGATTATTCAGTTGTAGTAGATAGCCCACTTGCTGTTGAAGCTACAAGAATTTTTGCTAAGAATACAAAATATTTTGATGATGAAGCAACTGAATATATTAGAAAACATGGTAAATTGCCTCAAATGCCACAGTTGCGTCTTTGTGAAAGTGCAAATGAATCTAAGGCCTTAAACACAGAAGAAGGTTCACATATTATTTTATCGGCTAGTGGTATGGCGGACGCTGGACGTGTACTTCATCATTTAAAACATAATCTTTGGCGTCCAGAATCTACAATTTTATTTGTAGGTTATCAAGCAGAAGGAAGTTTAGGTAGAAAATTATTAGAAGGCGCTAAAAAAGTAAAAGTCTTAGGTGAAGAAATCAGTGTAAAAGCTAGAATTGTAAATATGGACGGATTTTCTGCTCATGCGGATTATTCACAGATGGAAGAATGGTTACAACATTTAACTATGTATAATGCTAAACAGGTATTTGTAGTACATGGTGAAGCTACTGCTAGTAAAGCTGTAAAAGAAATGATTGAAGAAGAATTCGGCTGGAATGCGTATATTCCATTTTATGCAGATAGAGCTATCATGACGAAGAATACTTGTGAAATCAAAGCTGCTAATATACCTCAAGTATCTGTGGAAAAAGATATGGAAGACTTCTTTGTTGATGTTGATGCAGATTATAGACAATTACGTCGTAGAATTATTAATCTTGTGGTTAAAAATCCAGAACTTATGCCAGCAGCTATGAATACAATTCAAAAAGGTTGGCGATATGTTAAACGCTTATTCAAGGATTTTGGTATTAGCTAAGATTTTTAATGAAAATTTTATCTGCTTTTTACGATAAATATTTTGGCAAGAAGAAAGAAATATGTTATGATTAGAGTAAAGTTAAATCTTAGGAGGATTATATAATGGAAGAATTAAAAAACAATTCCGTTGTTGAAGAAGATACTGAAGGTACTGTAGTTGTTATTACTGACGAAGAAGGTAATGAATACAATTATGTAGAAGAAATGGTTTTCGATGCAGGTAGCGATAAATATGCTATTTTAGTTAGCATTGATGGCGATGAAGAATGCGAATGCCATGAACATGATGAAGAATGCGGTTGCGAAGAAGAAGTAGATGTAATCTTAGCAAAAATTGTTAAAGATGAAAATGGTGAAGTTGAATATATTGAACCAACAGATGAAGAATTTGAAATTGCTCAACAAGCTTATGAAGAATTAATGGATAAACTTGAAGTAGAAGAATAATCATCTGAAATTGTTTAAAGTTTAATACGTATCAAAGAAGGTACCATAGAAAAATGGTATCTTCTTTTTTGTGAATATAAATTTTTATTTGAGGTAGATTTATGGAAAATTTAGTAGAAAATATTAGTAAATCAGTAGCTATTGAATTGCTTTTTGAAGAAATGCCAACAAGACCTACTGCAAATGCTATTTTTCGTGAAGCTAGAAAAATATTTGGTGATATAAATATCATCAATAGAGATGAAAATGATATTGAATTTAGCGTAGATAAATTTGTAGCATATAATGAAGATAATACAACTTCTCCAGTAGTACTTGCTATGGGAAATATAACAGATTTTGATGATAAAGTAGCTGTAAGTGAATTTGAACGCACACAGATTTGGAATGTAGCTAACAGTGAAGAATTATTGAGTAAATATAAATATGCTGTAAAAATATGGGATGTAAATGCTCAAAGACAAATTCCTAAAGAACGTGCTATTATGTTAGTTGATTGGCTTAATGTAGCTTTAAAATTATATCCTAAATGTCAAGCTATTTGGATAAAATCAGCAGGTAAATTACAATTAGCACAATCCATTAAGAATTTAAAAGAAACTGGTATAGTTAAATATTTATATAGTATGGTCAATATTCGTTTCTTCAATGTGCCTAATACAAATGAATTTATTGTAGATAGTGTAGGATTGGCTAATATTGGTTTAAGTGATGTACAATTTCACTTCAAAGGTATGAACCCTAATAAAGTAGCTAATCTTGCATATAGCTTAGCTCGTTATATTTTGAATAATGATGATATCATGATTAAAGATGGCGATACCATTGATGGCATGAATGATGAGGGCAAAATGACACCAGAAGTTCAATGGATTTGTAGATATGAAGATTCTTTAATCGAACCACTTCGTCCTGTTTTAGATATTGATACTGGTAAATATGCCGCTGGCGATAGAAATTAAAAAAAACACTTTCTAATTTTAGATATTTTCTAAGTTAGAAAGTGTTTTTTAGTTAAGTATAAAATTATTTGATTAAGTTAAATTTACGCATTGCTGTTTTTAATTGTTCAAGATGAGCATCTTCCATTTCGCAAAGTGGCATGCGTAAAGGACCCATGTCAAAGCCCATTAAACGAAGTGCAACTTTTACAGGAATTGGATTTACTTCACAGAATAATGCTTTGATTAATGGGAAGTATTCAATTTGTTTTTTCGCTGCTTCTTCAACTTTGCCATCAAAGAATAATTGACACATATCATGTGTTTCTTGTGGCATAACGTTGGAAAGTACGGAGATAACACCTTTTGCACCTAAAGATAATAATGGAACGATTTGGTCATCATTACCAGAATAGAAAGTGAGTTTATCACCGCAAAGAGACATTGTTTCAGCAACTTGACTAATATTGCCACTAGCTTCTTTAACTGCTGCAATGCGTGGATGTTCTGCTAAAACAGCGTAAGTTTCTGGTGTAATACCTACACCTGTACGAGATGGTACATCATAAAGAATGATAGGTACATTTACATTATCAGCGATAGATGTGAAATGTTTGATAAGTCCTTTTTGTGTACATTTATTATAATATGGAGTAACTACTAATAAAGCATCAGCACCTGCTTTATCTGCATGTTGAGATAAATTAATAGCATATCTAGTATCATTAGAACCAGTACCTGCAATAACAGGAACACGTTTATTTACATAGTCAACAGTAAATTTAATGATTTCTTCATGTTCTTCATCTGTCATTGTAGCAGATTCGCCACTTGTACCAGCAATTATGATAGCGTCTGTACCATTGTTTAAGTTGAAATCAATTAAACGAGCTAATTCATCATAATTGATACCGTTTCCGTTTTCATAAAATGGAGTAGCAATAGCTACGCCTGCACCTTTAAATATTACATCTTTCTCCATAAAGAAAGCCTCCTTAATGCCATCTTTTGATGTGTTATCATAAATTATACAGGTAAATATTTATATTGTCTATAATATTTTAATTTTATGTATGATTTTAAAACATTTTTCTCTATTTTTATTTTTTATTATTGTAATGTTATAACTTTTTATTATTTGCGTAATAAATTGTAAAAGTGTATTTATTTATGATATAAAAAAAAGACTTGATTTATAAATTTTAAAATCAAGTCTTTTTATGTTTAATAATTATTTATTGTCGTCTTTCCACCAATAAATACCATCTTGTTTTGGTAAGATACTAGCTTTAAATACAGGATCTTTAATACCTTGTTTTTTCTGTTGAGTATAATCATCTAAAGCAATAAAAGCATATTTGCCTAAGAGTAAAATAGCAATGATATTTGTGATTGCCATTAAAGCCATGAATAAGTCTGCTAAATTCCAAACTAAGCTCAATTCAGCAACAGAGCCGAAGAATACCATAATTACAACAAGAATACGGAAAATATTTAAATATAATGGGTTATCAGACAAGTGTTTTATATTGATTTCTCCATAATAGTAGTTACCTACGATAGAAGTAAATGCAAATAATAAAACGATAATAGCTATACCAGTTGTAGCGATATCACCAAAATATAAGCTTAAATCGTATTGAATGAGCTGAATACCAGTTAAACCTGTTGCTTGATAATCACTGCTGAATAATACGATGAAAGCAGAAGCAGTACAGATAAATAATGTATCTACGAATACACCAAAAGCTTGGATAAGACCTTGTTTTACAGGGTGACTTACTTCAGCAGTAGCTGCGGCATTTGGAACAGAACCCATACCAGCTTCATTGGAGAATAATCCACGTTTAATACCTGTCATGATAGCAGCACCAAAGCTACCACCAGCAACAGATTCAATACCCCAAGCATCTTTGAAGATGACAGATAAAACAGTTGGTAATTCTGAAATATTATATATAGTGATAGCAAAAGCGATAAGTAAATAAATACCAGCCATGATAGGCACCATGTATTCAGTAACTTTAGCAATGCGATGTAAACCACCAAATACTACAATTCCAGAGAATACAGCAATAACAATACCAATCATAGTAGCATCAAAATTGAATGCAGTTTGTAAAGATAAGGAAATTGTATTGGATTGTACAGAATTGAAGATAAGTCCATAAGTAACACTGATTAAGATAGCAAAGAATACAGCTGTTTTAGGGCTATGAAGTGCATTATTAATGTAATAAGCAGGGCCACCAAGATAGCCATTGCTATCAGTACGAGGTACTTTGTAAATTTGTGCTAAAGTACTTTCCACAAAACCAGTTGCAGAACCTAAGATAGCAATAATCCACATCCAGAAGATAGCACCTGGACCACCGAGAACTACTGCAATAGCGATACCAGCAATATTACCAACACCTACACGAGAAGCTGTACTTACACAGAATGCTTGGAAAGAAGAAATTTGTTGTCCTTCCATTTTATTGCCTGCATCACCAGCAATAAGACGTATCATTTCTTTGATAAATCTTATTTGTACAAATTTTGTACGAATAGTAAAAATAATACCAGCACCGATAAGTAAAATAATTAAAACATAACTCCATAAAATATCATTGATTTGACCGACTAATGAATTCAATAACTCCATTTAAACACCTTCTTTATAAATTAATATGTATATAATAACATATTTACAATATTTTGGGTAGAAATATATTTTATTAGTAATAATAGATTTATGTTACACAACACTTGTGATAAAATAAAGACAAAATGTATTGAAAAGAGGTGTTTGTGTAATAGAAAATTACATAAAAAAGCATTTCTCAAAATATATGATATCAATAAAAATGTTAATCTGAATAATTATAATGATGATTATGATAAAAAATAGGTAGATTAAGATATTAATAATGATAAATAATAGTTAAAAAATAAGGTATTATGCTATTTATTTTGGAAATAATGAGTTAAATAAGTAAATATTATGGTTTATTATCTAGTTGATGGAAAATAAAGATATAGTTTATTAATGATTTGTAAACATAGTGAAAAATAAAACTAAATCATAAATTTTTATATTAGAAGATAATTGATGGAATGCTTAAATTATCTTCTTTTTTATATTGTTATTTTAATGAAGAAAAAGAAGCTTTTATATTTGGTATAGATTTATTTTCTTTATAATAATCATATGTTAAAATTATTTTACTTAATATATTAGCTTTAATTTTATTTTTGAAGATATTTTATTATTTTTAGAAAGAGAGGTCATAATGAAATTAGAAAAATCTGATGTAAATACTGTAGTTGAAAATCATATAGATTTTACTCATTTGCATGTGCATACAGAATATAGCTTATTAGATGGTGCTAGTAGAGTAAAAAAATTAATTACACACGCAAAAGAATTGGGCATGAAATCTATAGCGATCACTGACCACGGTACTATGTATGGAACGATTGCTTTTTATAAAGAAGCTTTGAAACAAGGAATAAAGCCTATTATTGGTTGTGAAGTTTATGTAGCACCAAAATCTCGTTTTGATAATTTTGAAGTGGAAGGCACTCGTTATTATCATCTAATTTTGTTAGCAGAAAATAATAAGGGATATCAAAATCTCATTAAATTAGTTTCTCTAGCAAATATTGAAGGTATGTATTATAAACCTCGTGTAGATAAAGATTTATTGCGTCAGTATCACGAAGGTATTATTTGTTTGAGCAGTTGTATAGCGGGCGAAATTCCTCAAGCAATTATTCGTGATAATATGGAACGTGCGGAAAAATTAGTGCAGGAATATGTAGATATTTTTGGCAAAGATAATTTCTTTTTAGAAATTCAAAATCATCAAATTCCTGAAGAAGCTAAGGCAAACAAAGGATTAATCAGTTTAGCGCAAAAATATGATTTAAAATTAGTGGCTACAAATGATATACATTATATAAAAAAAGAAGATAACGATTTTCATGATGTGCTTTTGTGTATACAAACAGGCAGAACTTTAGATGATAAAGATAGAATGAAATTTTATAATGATGACTTCTATTTAAAATCTGGTGCTGAAATGCTTGCTTTGTTTAAAGATACACCAGAAGCTATTACAAATACTTTGGAAATTGCAAATCGTTGTAATGTAAGCTTTAAATTTGGTCATTTACACTTACCAAACTTTCCTTTACCAGAAGGCATGACTGATGAACAGTATTTGCATAAATTGTGTAAGGAAAAAATTCATAATAGATATGCTGAAGTTACAGAGGAAATACAACAAAGGTTAGATTATGAATTGTCTATTATTAATCGCATGGGCTATGATAGTTATTTTTTGATTGTATGGGATTTTATAAATTTTGCTCGCAGTCAAAATATAGCGGTAGGGCCTGGTCGTGGTTCGGCAGCTGGTAGTATTGTAGCGTATATTTTAGGAATTACAGATATTGACCCATTGAAATATAGTTTACTCTTTGAGCGTTTTTTAAATCCTGAACGTGTAACTATGCCGGATATAGATATTGACTTTTGTTATATTCGTAGAGATGAAGTTATTGAATATGTAAAAAGAAGATATGGCGATGACCATGTAGCACAGATAATTACTTTTGGTACGATGGCGGCAAAAGGTGCAGTGCGAGATGTAGGTCGCGTCATGAATATGCCTTATAACGAAGTGGATAAGATAGCAAAGTTAATTCCGCAAGAATTGGGCATGACTTTGGATAAAGCATTAAAAGATTCATCAGAATTATTGACTTTATATCAAGAAAATCTTGAAGTTCGTAAATTAATTGATTTTGCCAAAGATGTAGAAGGTATGCCACGTCATTCTTCAACTCATGCTGCTGGTGTAGTTATTTCTAAAGATCCTGTTACAGATTATGTTCCTATTCAGATATCTGAAGGTACATTTGTAACTCAATATGATAAAGATTGTGTTGAAGAATTAGGTCTATTGAAAATGGACTTTTTGGGATTACGTACGCTTACAGTTATCGCTGATGCTTTGACAAATATAAAAAATAATCGCGGTATAGAGATAAATTTAGATGAAATTCTACTTGAAGATGAAAAGACTTCGCAAATGCTTTGTCGAGGAGAAACAGGAGCAGTATTTCAGTTAGAGTCTGCCGGCATGACTACTTTGGTAAAAGATTTGCAACCAACGGGATTTGCTGATTTAATTCCTGTTATGGCATTGTATCGACCAGGTCCTTTGGGCAGTGGCATGGTAACGGATTTTATCAATGGTAGACATGGTAGAAAAAAAGTAACATATATTCATCCAGATTTGGAGCCAATTTTAAAAGAAACTTTTGGCGTGATTTTGTATCAAGAACAGGTTATGCAGATAGTTCAAGTATTAGCTGGTTTCACTTTGGGGCAAGCTGATATTTTGCGTCGTGCAATGGGTAAGAAAAAGCATGATGTCTTGATGTCACAAAAAGAAAATTTCTTAAAAGGTGCTAAAGATAATGGCGTAGATGATAAACTTGCAGAAACTATTTTTGATTTATTATTACATTTTGCCGATTATGGTTTTAATAAATCTCACAGTGCTGCTTATGCACTTGTGTCATGGCGAACAGCATATTTAAAAGCTCATTATCCGCAGGAATTTATGGCGGCTATTTTGACTAGCTTGATGACAAGTAATAAAATTGGCGAATATATTGAACAATGTAAACATATGGGAATTGATATTTTGCCACCAGATATAAATGCTAGTCGTGATACATTTACTGTAGATAAAAATAGTATTCGTTTTGGTTTAGCTGCTGTAAAAAATGTAGGTGAAAATGCCTTAAAAACGATTGTAGATATCCGCGAGAAAGATGGTTTATTTAAATCTTTAGAAGATTTTTGTTCACGAGTTAGCAGTAGATGTATCAATAAAAGAGCTTTAGAAAATCTTATAAAATGTGGTGCATTTGATTCTTTAGGTTATAATCGCGCTCAATATATGGCTGTTTTAGATCAAGCTATGGATTTAGGCTCTAGACGTCAGAAAGATTTAGCTAGTGGACAGATGGATTTATTTGGTGATTTTATGGAGGAAGAAGAGAGCATTGATAAATTGGAAATGCCAAAAATGCAGGAATTTCCTAAAATAGAATTACTAAACATGGAAAAAGAAATCACAGGCTTTTATATCACAGGGCATCCACTAGAAGAATATAGAGAAAAAATACAGTATTTGACTACTATTGAAAGTCTAGAAAAGCAAAAAGATGGAAAATATATCTCTGTAGCAGGAATTATTCGCAAAGCAAAAAGAGTAACTACAAAAAAAGGCGATATGATGTGCTTTTTAGAAATTGAGGACTTTTTAGGTGTAGTAGAAGTTATTGTATTTCCAAAGGCGTTTTATGATAATATCAATTATTTAGTGCCAGATATTCCTGTTGTGGTCAGAGGAAAATTAGATAAAAGTGATGATAATAATAAAATTATTGCTGATAAAGTGATAGGTTTAGAAGATTATACACCAGAATTTTGTATTATCGTAAAACCAGAGCAAGAAGATAATGCTTTCTTTAGTAAAATAACAGAAACATTGCAAGAAAATGCTGGCCCTTGCCCTGTTTATATGTATTTTATGAGCAGTAAAAAAATGATTAAAGGCAATCGAGAATTTTGGATTGATGGCAGTGAAACTGTAGTCAATAATCTAAAAAATCTTTTGGGCAAAAACTCAATTAAACAAAGATAATTTTCAATTAAAAATCCCCCAAAATACTCATCTATTTTGGGGGATAAATTTATATTAAGGGTTATAAAAGAAATCTTCGATTGCTAAGCGGATAGCTGAATAATTAAATCCTTTACGATAAAGATAGCCTTGACATTTTAATTTGTCAGCTTTGCTAGGAGTATAACGGCTATTTAATAATCGCAAACAAACAGTATATTCATAATCTATTTCATCAATATCTGTTTCTTCTTGAGCATTTTGAATATCATTTTGAGAAAATCCTTTTTCCATTAACTTATATTTAATAGCTTTTATACTGCGATGTTTTTCATTGATATATGCTTGATATTGACGTTGGCATAAATCGGTATCGTCTAAATAATGTCGAGCAGTTAAGCGATTAATGGCTTCTTGAATTTCTTCTGGTGCGTATTCTTTGCGTTTTAATTTTGTAATTAATTGTTGGGTACTATAAGGTCTTGTAGCTAATAAATCAACAGCATAAATAAGTGCTGTTTTTGTATTATTTTGCTGTTTCATTATCAGCTGTTACTTTAGATTTTTTAGTTGGTTCTTCAACTTTTTCTTCAGTTTGTTCTTCTTGAACAAATAATTTTTCACGAATTTTATTTTCAATTTCTAATGCTGTGTCAGCATGTTCTTTTAAATATGCTTTTACGTTTTCTTTACCTTGACCTAAGCGAGTGCCTTGATAAGAATACCATGTACCACTCTTATCTAAGATTTCAAAAGCTGTACCCATATCAATTAAGCTACCTTCACGAGAAATACCTTCACCATACATAATATCAAATTCAGCTTGTTTAAATGGAGGAGCTACTTTATTTTTTACAACTTTAATTCTTGTTCTGCTACCTACAGGGTCATTGCCTTGTTTAATTGTATCGATTTTACGTACATCTAAACGAATGGAAGCATAGAATTTTAAAGCTCTACCACCAGTTGTAGTTTCTGGATTACCGAACATAACGCCAACTTTTTCACGAATTTGGTTAATGAAAATTGCTGTTGTACGAGATTTGCTGATGATACCTGTTAATTTTCTCATAGCTTGAGACATTAAACGAGCTTGTAGACCAACATGAGAATCACCCATATCACCTTCGATTTCCGCTTTTGGAACAAGTGCTGCTACTGAGTCAACAACTACTACATCAATAGCGCCACTGCGAACGAGTGCATCAGCGATTTCTAAGGCTTGCTCACCGTTATCTGGCTGGGAAATCAATAAATTGTCGATATCTACGCCTAATTTTTTGGCATAAACTGGGTCAAGAGCATGTTCAGCATCGATAAATGCAGCCACACCACCTGTTTTTTGTGCTTCAGCAACAATATGAAGTGCTACAGTTGTTTTACCAGAAGATTCAGGACCGAAGATTTCTACTATACGTCCGCGAGGAACACCACCAACACCAAGAGCTGCATCAAGTGGTAAACAGCCAGTATGAATTACTTCGATATTCATATTAGCAGAAACATCAC
>UMKI01005625.1_pt1 | contig 10836 bp, 8 predicted proteins | sample 1966291 | NCBI WGS metagenome assembly UMKI01 (sample SAMEA4836174, study PRJEB28245) | human gut metagenome | biome: gut microbiome; material: fecal sample | place: Denmark | collected 2008 | reverse complement strand
TATCATTTTTTACCATTACACACCAGAAAGCCGCCCCGTCAATTTGTCAACTGGTGGTTGCGATGCGCTTGTTTGCGGTATTTTATAACAAAAAGAAAATCATTTTCAGATTTAACAATAATTAACTTGAAAGTAATTTACTTCAAAGTTAATTACGTCATATGTAGTTTGCTAAACACATTATATCCCCCCATAATCCACAAGACACCGTTTCAGTCCCCCAATCACATCACTGAACACGACACCATATTCTGCTGCCTTTCCGCAGTCCATCCAGAGATTATGCGCTGCCGGGACTTCTTTTACCATCTGCTTACTTCCAGTGATGCGCAAAAAATCCTTCGTAATCTCATACATGGACTGTGTTGTCTCGCTTCCAAAATTGTAAATTCCACCCGGAAGCTTTATCACACGTTCCATATTCTCGCACACTTCACGCAGATAAGTAATCCCGCGATACTGATGTCCGAAGGTAAGCGTCTCTTTCGCATTGAGGACATTCAATAGATAATTGCCTCTCGGTGAAATGTAGTCATACATCCATTCTGCCCGCAGCAGCACAGAATCCGGCTGTCTGTCCAACACCCGCTGTTCCATTTCCAGTTTATGCGCTCCATAGATATTCGCAGGTTTTGCCTCATCCTCCCGATATGGTCCGTCGCTCTCGCAGCCACGGTACACCTGATCTGAACTGAAACAGATCAGTTTTTTTCCGTCTGATGCTTTCGCCAGATAAACCGGAAGAAGTACATTTGCATAATAGGACTCTTCCGGATTTTTCTCACAGATCCCCACATCCGAAATTGCAGCTGTGTGGATGATCACATCTGCTTCGCTCTCCTCCACGATCTGCCTGATCTGTTTTTCGTTCATTCCCTGAATGGACGGCGCGGCAATTGCTCCTTCTAACTCTTTCATCAGGCGTGTGCCCACAAAGCCGTGTGCTCCGGTAATCAATATTTCCATTTTGTTTTCCTCCTCATTCTTTTTAATGCATCTTCAACCCAAAGTCTTGATTTTCCTCCTCACAAAATATTCCAGATAATATGCCTCTTCAAATTATTTATTTCAGGGAGATTTATGAAAAAAGTTTTGCATCACCAATGATGGTGTATCAGATTTTATCGGCACTATGCATACCATCTTTCTAGCAGATTCCCAGATAACTTCCCAGTTTCTCAAACTCTTCCGGATTAATGCAGTTCGGTATTTCCACATCTGCAATCTTTTCCCTGCACTCCTCATAATCCATCCAGCAGACTTCTGCGACTTCCGACTCTTGCAGTTTCAGTTTACCAATATCCACCGGCTGTCTGTATACAAAATCATTACTGAACTCATTATCCCGGAATATTTTTCCAGCAAAAGTTGTCCCAAACTTCACGAGTGTTGTTCCGAATAGTTCCAGCTGCTCCGGCTGTGCAGACAATCCCAGTTCCTCCTCAAACTCCCGCAGTGCACTCTCCATGACCCCATCTCCGGCACTGATATGCCCGGCAGAAGAGATATCATAGCAGCCGGGGTACGAATCCTTGTTATCGCTCCGCTTCTGAAGCAGTACATCATATCCGCTCTTATCATTTTCCCGCACGATCCAGATATGAACAGTTCCGTGCAGTGCGCCTTCACGATGTGCCACACCGCGTTCTTTTACTACGCCTGTTTTACTTCCATCCTCATTTAAAATATCGAAAAGCTCCAACTCTTTTGCATCCAGAACTGCCTGCTCCAGAATATCCTGCTTATTGTATACAAGCTTTAAAGAAAAGAACTCCTTCTGCTCCTCTAACAGACGGAAGAAAATCCGGTCGCCTTCCCAGAGATTCAATTCCGGAATCTGGTCTTTTTCTACCCATTCCAGCACACCTTCGTTGCAGTCGATTGGTGTTCCCTCGAATCCATCTGCTGTAAAAAGTGACATGTATTCTACGGTATCTTCCCCCAGAACAAAAGTTATAATACCACGATATTGCCAGGAAGTCAGGGTATAACCGGTTTCCTCCCAGACTTCCCTTAACATGCATTCTTCCGGGCTTTCTCCCCACTCAAATTTTCCTCCGACACCGATCCATTTATCATGATTAATGTCATTTTCCTTTTTGATCCGGTGAAGCATCAGATATTTGTTATCTTTTTCGATATAACATAAGGTTGTTAATTTGTTCATCTGTGAAAATACCCCTGTCTCTTTTCATTTAATTTTAGCTTATCACTAAACCAGGGGATATTGCAACCTATACGCTGTGAGCACTGCTCATTGCTTACGCATAGTATTTTGCCTGTGCGCTCCAGAGTTCATAGTATTTGCAGTTCGTCTGTTCCACGAGTTCCTCGTGTGTGCCCTGCTGCACGATCCTGCCCCGGTCAAAGACAACAATCTCATCGCAGAACCGGCAGGAAGAAAGCCTGTGGCTTATGTAAACCGCTGTCCGGTCTCCTACGATCTCATTGAAACTGCTGTACACCTCTGCTTCCGCGATCGGGTCTAAGGCGGCAGTCGGTTCATCTAAGATCAGGAATGCCGCGTTCTGGTACAGTGCCCTTGCAAGTGCGATCTTCTGTTCCTCGCCACCGGAGATGTTCACTCCGTCAGCATCACAATCCTTGTAAAGCCAGGTGTCCAACCCCTTTTTCATCCGGTCGGAATGTACATCAAAGCCAGCAAGCTTCAAGCATTCCTGCACCTTGTCTGCATCATACTCTGTAGATGCCGCCACATTCTGACCTAGTGGAAGGGCAAATAGTTTAAAATCCTGAAAGACAACCGAGAATACAGACATATATTCCTTATACTTGTATTTCTTAATGTTGATTCCATTTAACAGGATCTCGCCTTCTGTCGGATCGTAAAGACGGCACAAAAGCTTGATAAACGTTGATTTTCCAGAACCGTTCTCCCCAACGATTGCTAATTTTTCCCCGATACGGAATTTCAGATTGACATGGTCTAACACTTTTCTGTCTGTGCCTGGATAGCAGAAGCTGACATCCTTAAATTCCACTTCGTACTGACAGTCATTTCTTTTTTCCACGGTAAGGCTTCCCTGATACATATCATTCGGTGTATCCAGAAAATCAAAGGTTTTCTTTAAAAATTCCCGGTTTGTATTCACTTCACCAATTGCACCCAAAAATTCCTCCAGATTATGGCTTAAAGCCGTCACCGCACCGATATACTGTGTCACAGCACCGATTCCAAATGCACCTCCGTATGCCTTCAGACAGACAAGCAGATACACCAGACCACTGCAGAGCCGTTCTGTCATATTTGCAGCCGCTGCCAGAACTCCTACTTTTCCTTTTTCCAGACGATCCATCTCGGTTCCGATTCCCCAGACTTTATTTTTCTCATAAAGTCCCATAGCAGCCGGGATCTGCTCATAAACACGGATATCCTGCTCCCGTTCCCGTTCTCCTGCCATACCTGCCATGAAACTCCAGACACGATTTCCAAAAGTTGCACGCTCCGAAAGCTCTGCAATCATGTTCTGTGCCCGTTCCACAATTCTCGATGCCAAAGTCGTAAATCCCAGTATTCCAGCAAGAAACACAATCGCAAAAAGAGGGCTGTTCATCCACAGAAACGCGCTTTTCACCGCTTTTGCCTGAAAAAAACTCACAGTGAGCATCAATGCTCCGGCAATACCGGCAATTGCCTGCAGCATCCTTTCCAGAGTAAAGACAACCATACACAGCCCAAATCTGCTCCACCGGTTAATTTGTTCAATCTGTAATACTTTATCCTGAATGACGGCATCATCCACTTTTTCAAAATCCAGTGACAACATTTTTTCACTCAAAATGTATCTTAATTTTTCTAACATGCGGTTCCGTTCTACTGTGTAACGGTTCTTAAAATAATGGTAAATCAGTCCCAACAAGCTCTCGATTCCGAGTAAGAGCAGTACCAGATTGCGTAGAACAACCGGATTTTTCGCTCCTGCCAGTTCCGTAATGATCTGTGCCGAAAAATAGATCCCGGCATAAGGAAGCACTGCACCGGTAATCACGTAGAAAATCAGCTCCACTAACATTCCCGGCGACTCTCTCCACCAGATTCCGATTGCCCTTTTATTCATCCCAGTTGTCTCACGCATCGAATGCAGCATCTTCCATTCCTCCTTCCGTGTAATACCTGCTCTGCACCTCATACAGATGTGCATATTCTTTTCCTGCTTCCATGAGTTCCTCATGCGTTCCCATCTCCGCAATCCCACCTGCTCCGATTAAAATAATGCGGTCACAGAATCTTGTGGACGCAAGACGGTGCGACACATAAATAGAAGTGGAACCCTTTGTCAATTCATGATATCTCTCGTAGAGATCGCTCTCTGCGATCGGATCTAATGCCGCCGTCGGCTCATCCAGCACGATCACCGGAGCATTTCGGTAGAGTGCCCTTGCAAGCATGAGTCTCTGTGTCTCGCCTCCGGAAAGCTCGTATGCATCCAGATGAACCTTCCGCCCCAGTTTTGTCTCATATTTCTCTGACAGTCTTTCAATGTTTTCTTCCAGACCTGCATCCTTTACTGCCGCCTTCACGCGAGAAAAATCAATCTCATCCACGCACTGTGCCACATTTTCTGCGATTGTTCCTGGCAGAATGGAAAAATCCTGAAAGACTGCGGAAAATAGTCTGTAATACTCTTTTCGGTTATATTTTCGGATATCCTCGCCATTTAAGAGCACACACCCATCTGTCGGGTCAAAAAATCCACACAAAAGCTTCACCAGTGTTGATTTTCCAGCTCCATTTCTTCCCACAACCGCGAGCTTTTCCCCATTTTGTATCGTAAGATTTAAGTTGTGTAACGTATCCTCTGATGCCCCAGGATACCGGAAACTCACATTTTCCAATCGAAGCTCATACTGTCCTGCTGCATTCTTTGGAAGCGGCTCCCCATCTTCAAACCGGTACGGCTCCTCGTAGGAGATCAGTTCCATCACGTCAGAAATCCCAACACCTGACTGCCTGATCTGTGCCACATTTTCCATGATTCCCTGCACCCAGCTTGTAAAACCGCTCACCGCGGAAAAATATAAGATAAACTGTGGGGCATCCATATTTCCTGCAAGCACCTGTCCGATCAGATAGGCATACGCAACTCCATTCCTGATCAGTGCAGAAAAAATGTTCACACAATCTGCCATAAAATGATGGTTTCCCAATGCCCTTTCAAAATGCATGAATATCTCATAATTCTGCTTCATCGTTTTTAACAGCCATTCCTTCATATGAAGAATCCGGATATCTTTTGCAGAGACCGGACTCCACGCCTCACCTCTCAGATACCACATGCATTGCCGCGCATGGTCATTTTCTGCCCTGTTGTTCTGCAGCCATACCACAGACCTCTGTGCCGCCAGATAACTGACAACTGCTGCAAGGATTGTGACTGCCAGAATAAGCACATTCATCCTTTTCATGACAAACAGGTACGCAAGGAATCCCAAAATACAGAACACAAGCTGATTTAACTGTATCCATATAATCTCCGTTGCACTGCTGTTGCTGCTGGTTGCCTGGTTCGTGCGCTCTTTCTTTTCCTGAAAATCTTTTTTTCCAAGGTTACAGTAAGATGTTGCGCCAATTTTTTCCGTGATTGCTTTGCAAAGTGACATGCGGATTTCTATCTTTCCCTGATAGGTTGCATTGTTTATGTATTCTTTCAGTCCGGTAAGCAACAGGATTCCACTTGAAAAGAACAGGATAGTTGTCACTAACTCTTTCAATGCGATCTGCTCCTCAATATCGCGCAGTAATACCGGTGTCACGTATAATTCGAGCAGCTGTAATATAAGTGCCAAAATTGCGTCTACAACCAGCCATACCAGCACAGCCGGAGCTTCTTTTACCGCCTGCCGGATCATGAACCTGATCGTTTGGATGACGCCGTATTCTGATTTGTGGTTATTCATTGTGGTTCCTCCGTGAATGTGAAATTTCTAACAGTCTTTACTATAGTACAAAGAAAAAAAGATGCATGTTTCAGGGACGAACTGCATCTTTTCTGGGACGAATTGTATTATTCCTGTGGCAGCAAAATCTCCGTTGTGAAAGCTCCGTCTTCGCTGTTGCGGCTTAGATAGCCGCCATAGCGTTCCACAATATCATCGATACGGACAAGTCCGAATCCATGTCCCTGTCCTTTTGTGGTGTGGAATCTGCCACTGATTTTTTTCTGTTTTTTCGTTGCGGTAAAGTTGGTGAAAGACATGTAGAGCTGGGTATTTTTCATGTCCATGTAGATGCGGATCATGCGCTTCTCTTCCGGCAATTGCAGGCTCGCCTCAATCGCATTGTCGAAGAGGTTTCCAATGATAATGCAGAGATCCATCTCCGATGTTTTTAATGCGACCGGTACATGGGCATCCGCCACGACCGGAATATGTTTTGACTTTGCCAACGAGATCTTACTGTTTAAGATGGCATCGGTCATTTTGTTCCCAGTCTTGATCACGGTATCCACGGTGGACAGATCCTCGTCTAACTCATCAAGGTATTTGCTGATCTGTGCCAAGTCACCGTCTTTCGCATAGCTTTTGAGTACCTGGATATGGTTTCTATAATCATGCCGCCAGCCACGGATCTGACGGTACATGTTCTCCACCTCCTGATAGTGAGTCTGAACTAACTCGCTCTGGTAGGCGGCTAATTGTCTGTTAATGTATTTGGATAGCAGGGACATTGTTTTTTATCTCCTCGGGCAGTTGTTCTTTTATTTCAATTTTTCACGTATCTTAAAAATATTTTATAAACGCCTCATTCAGCTTCTTATAGCTTCCTCTTGGAACCGGAAGTTTCTCCCCGGTGTTCAAAATCAGCTCCGTCTTGCCAATACGTCTCACATAATTGAGATTCACCAGATATGACCGCCCCACGCGGACAAATGCTTCATCCAGTTTTGCTTCCAGCTCTGACAAAGTGCCACGCACCTCGTAATCATTATCCGCATGGATGATATTATAATTCCGGTTTGATTCGATAAAACGGATCTCCTTGAGCGGAAGCCTAAGAACTTCTCCGCCACTTTCGACGAGAAGCACGGCATCCGCTGTCTTCAAACGCTCTACCGCCCGATCTAAAACACTGTCTATTTTCTCCTGCGACACGGGTTTTAACAGATAGTGAAGTGCCTCCACATCGTAACCTTCCTGAATGTACTCCATGTACCCAGTCACAAAGATGATCTGCATCTGGCGGTTGTGTTTTCGGATTTCTCTGGCAAGCGCGATGCCGTCCATTTTCTCCATCTCGATATCAAGGAACAAAATCTGCGTCCTGTCATATGCCTGTTCAAATAAAAACTGTTCGCTGCTTGCATATTCCTGAATTTTTGTATGATGAAAAGTCTGGCGGAGCCATCCCTCCACCAGACTTTTGATATACGCTCTCTGTTTTTCCTCGTCGTCACAAATTGCTATTTGATATGTCATATTAGCAGATTTCCACAAGTTCGATCTTGAAATTCAATTCTTTTCCTGCCATCTCATGGTTTGCATCAAACGTAATAATTCCGGCTTCCTTTGCCACAACCGTAACCGGGAATGGCTGTCCCATCTCATTCTGAAGGTAAACCTGCTGTCCTTCTTCCAGTTCTTCTGCACCCGGCAGCTGGCTGATCTCCACATGAAAGATTGCATTTGGATCAGGCAGACCGTATGCTTCTTCCGGCATCAGGTGGATGTCTTTGATCTGTCCGATCTCCATATCTGCCACTGCACGGTCGAATCCTTTTATCATCATACCGGCTCCGCACACGAACTCTAATGGCTCACCGCGGTCATAAGATGAGTCGAATTTTGTTCCATCGTTAAAGGTTCCTGTATAGTGGACTTTTAATGTCTTTCCTACATTTGCTCCCTCGATCTTGCTGCGTTCTCCACAGCCGCATCCACAGCCTTCTCCGCTCTCTGTTCCTTCATGGGAACCGCATCCGCAACTGTGATTTTCCTCTGCATCATGATGTCCGCATCCATGTCCCTCTTCATGATCTCCACAGGTATGTCCCTCCCCATGGTGGTCACAGGTCTGTCCTGCATCTATAAGTTTTCCATTTAAGTAATCTTCGACTGCTTTGTCAGTATCTCCGGATGCACCTGAGCAAACTTCAATCCCCGCCTCTGTAAGGGCATTGATCGCACCGCCACCGATTCCTCCGCAAATCAACGCCTTCACGTTCCTGTCGGCAAGTACTCCGGCAAGTGCGCCATGTCCTACTCCGTTAGAACTGATCACCTCACTGGAGATCACTTTATTATCCTCTATTTCATACACTTTAAAATTCTCTGTTCTTCCAAAATGCTGAAAAACCTCTCCGTTATCATAAGTTACTGCAATTTTCATACTTTCTTTTCCCTTCTCTTTCTTAATTATAAATAACTGACAAGCCACTCTTTTTATTATAACGGATGCATCTGCTTCTGGCAACCTGCCAGCCTCACGCTTCCTGTCGGCGCTAAAATATCATTACTGTGGATCCATAGCTCGTTCCAATCATAAATTATCCTGCTTCAAAAAGTATTTTTTAATAGCCTGCTCCTTTAATCCTTCCCCGATCACAATGATCACTTCCTGCCCCTTCTCGATCGGGTTCATGGTAATTCCATTATGCGTTGCATTCAGCTGTATCCAGCTTCCATCCTCCTTCTGCAAAAAACCTTTTACACGGAATACCTCGCCGCATTCCCTGTCATTCATCAGTTTTCCCACAGTAGTCTTTAACTGTTCCTCCGTCATTTTCACATTCATAAAATAGACAGATTCAAACCCTTTTTTCTCTTCCATATCCAGTTTGCGGTAGCTCTCCATCTGATAGCCGCAGCTAATCAGCCGGTTGAAATCTTCTTCATTCAGATCCAGTGTGCTTTTGCGCAGCACCTCTTTGTCCACCCTGCGCGGACACTTTATCTGTTCCAATGCACGGTTTAGGTGTGCGACCGTGGTGTCTGCCTGCTCCGCTGACACTTCATCCGCATGACTTAAGATAATCTCTCCTGCATTCGCCACCTCCGAAGCCAGAATATATTCTGCCTCCTCAGATAAATGCTCTTCCAGATTTGCATCCACAATCGCAATCACATTTCCCACCTCATACCAGCGGTCTAACGGTTCTTCCCTCAGCGCATCAAAAAATTCGTCCACATCAAAAATACCGGATGGCTCTACTATGACACGGTCATAGCCACACATTCCCATTGCAATCAGTTTTGTCTTAAAACGTCTTCTGTGACAGTCCGCGTCACAGCCACCGGAAACCATTTCCAACTCGCAGTTGTCTCCCATCAGATCCTGTAACAGCATCATATCAACATTCACGGCTCCAAAATCGTTCTCAAGGATTCCGATGTTCTGTCCTTTGGCAATGAGATATTCTGCATATTTTTTCAAAAAGGTTGTTTTTCCAGCTCCTAAGAAGCCTGTGATTAAGTCTATTTTTACCATCGCTACCGCCTCTCTACTACCCATCAGGTTATTTTCTTTCAAAAATTTCTGTCAGAATTGCATTAAATACAGAATACACTATATAGTGGGACAGATTTTATTCCCTGCACCATACCGAAATTTCTTGCTGAAATTCTGATTGCGTATGCAGGCGCATATTTTTCCATGTAAACCATCATACTTTTTGCTTTTACATGATTTCCTGCTTTACATTCCACCGGAATTACATGATTTTTCTTTTGTATCAGAAAATCCACTTCTGCTGTATTATCTGATTCCCAATAATAAAGCTGATAACCATTCGTTTTTAATGCAATCGAAACATAGTTCTCTGTCATAATCCCACGAAAATGTTCTGTCTCTCTGCTCCTTAATGCTTCAAGACTCATTCCCATCCTCGCAGACATGATTCCCATATCGCTATAATATAGTTTAAATGCACTTAAATCCTGATATGCAACAACTGGATAAAATCCCTGTGTGCACTTCATGCATTTGTTCACAATTCCTGAACGGATCAGCCAGTCAATCGCATCTCCATACTGGGATGCACGTGCTCCCGATCTTATAAGCTTATATTGGAATTTTTTTGTATCTTTTGCAAGCTGTGCTGGCAGAGAATCATATGCTTCAAAAATACGTACTGTATCCCCCTTGTCTGCATACTTTGTCATGTCAGCAATATATGAGTTCAAAAGCATTTGTCTTATCTCTTCCTGACCAATTGAACTATTCCTCATAATATCAGCTTTCACTGCTGCCGGCATTCCACCTATGATGCAGTAGTGTTCAAATTCCTGCATAGCCTCCTCATGAAGTGCATCCTCTAATGGTACATTACTATTATAATGTTCCCGGATGGTATCTGAAAGTATTTGTTTTCCCTTTGCCCACAACACCTCTTCCAAATCCATTGGATACATTGTCAACATTTGTACTTTTCCTACTGGGAATGAGTATTTTTCACGATTTACAGCTACTCCTAATAAACTTCCAGCTGCCATTACATGATACTCTGGTGCCTCTTCCGCAAAATATTTCAAAGATGTCAATGCCCTCTCACACATCTGTATTTCATCAAAAATGATAAGAGTTTCTTCCGGCACAATTTCTACTTGATAATATTTTTCCAAAAGAACCACTACAGAATCTGCATGTATATCTGTTTCAAAATAACTTCCTATTTTCTCGTCTGTTTCAAAATTGATATACACGGTATTTTTATAATAATGTGCCCCAAATTCCCGCATCTCAAATGTTTTTCCAACCTGTCTTGCCCCATAGATCAAAAGTGGCATGCGCCCCATTGTCTGCTTTTTCCATTCACATAATTTATCCGTTATTTTTCGTTTCATATATGCATCACCCTTGCATTCGTGTGTTTTAGTGTA
>UMKI01046942.1_pt1 | contig 10909 bp, 6 predicted proteins | sample 1966291 | NCBI WGS metagenome assembly UMKI01 (sample SAMEA4836174, study PRJEB28245) | human gut metagenome | biome: gut microbiome; material: fecal sample | place: Denmark | collected 2008 | reverse complement strand
AATAATATTTGATTCTGAGAATCTATACTTCTTCACATAAATAGGATCTATAGAAGTAAAGAATCGTTTAACAGACATACAAATAATCTTATAGTCCTCTACAAACATTGCAGGATATAAGTCTCTTAACCAACTATACTTAGACTTAATGATTCTTTTTCTTTCGTCTTTACTGAATTTCTTAAAGTTAGGAGTCAGTAATTTCTTTCTTATATCTTTTCTAAAAGCTGAATCCGCATTTAATAGCTTATCTTGAGCCACTTTAAATAAATCCGCAGCGAGTGGTGCTTTATCCGAATGTTTTTGAATATACTCGGATTGATATTGATAAGATTTAAGACAGTTCTTAAGGTTCTTACAAGAATCCATCTTCTTATATTCATCAGGAATGATAGTTTCATCAAAATGATGCAGAATATTATCTATAATGCTTTCTACACGTATTACGTGAGATTTGTAATCATCACCCAATGCCTTTTCTAAATCTTTCATTGGTAAATTGTTGAGATTATTAGTGATGAATATAAAGTGTTGATTAAATGTTTTATAGTTGTTCTTCATCAACTGTACTGCACTATAGGACTTTGCAGACCCTGTGGGAGTATTCACAAAATACAATCCGTTACTTCTTTGATCTATTATTTTTTTTAAGAGTTCTTTCATTCTTATCACCTCAAATTCATTGTAAGCCATTACATTTTATATGAATATGAGTTTTTTGTATTTATTTCAGCCCGTATTTTTGTTGTATTTATCATGTTTTTTTCTTAAAATATAGTTATATAGAGCCCACAACTAGCGAGGGCTCAGGAGGAAACAGAAAAATGGAAAACATCGAAGTTACATTTTACCTTGATCCAGTTGCTCATAAGAATCTACAAAAAGATAGAAAACTATTTCATATGAGCCCTAAAGAAACTATTCTAATAAAAAGAATCATAGTGAATCATTATCCAAAATATAATCAAGAGACAAAAGAATTACACGATAGGATCAAAGACTCATTTAAAGATCAAGCAAGTCAACCATTAATTGAAGATGCTGTCTGGCAAATAACAAAATATATAAGTGAGAACTCTATTGATAAATCTATTAGCACAAAGGAAAAACGAATTAAAGATAAGATACATTTCAGGGTGAATAATAACGAAAATCAATTAGAATGCGTTCTAGACGCTTGCCCAGTTAATGTATCTAGATCAGAGTTTATTGCAAACATTATCTATTCTTACTTAAATAATCCCCAGTATGAAAGAGAGAGAATAGTATTCAAAGAGGAATTAAAACAATTAGAAGATGCCATAAAAAATAATCAAGCTATAAAAATAAAATCTAAATATGACCGAACTCATAATAGTGATTTCCAAATCATTTATCCAAAAGAAGTATGTTTTTCTAATGAAGAGCTTTTTAATTATTTACTATACAAAAAAATAATTAAAGGAAAAGAATGTGCTAGATCAATCCACTTATACAACATTGATACCATATTTACACTTCCAGAAAATTGTACATTCAGTAAAGAGATACTTAATCACTTTAAGCGAATGAAACGTAATGGTGCCCAATTCACTATCAATCATAATACTGAATTTAAAATACAATTTACTGAGAAAGGACTAGAACGTTACAATACTCTCAATTATCTTGAGAAACCTGTCGCATTAGATAAAAGTAATGAGAAGACTAGAATATTTTATTTTGATTGTTCTGATATGCAATTTAGGAACTACTTTGCAAATTTCTATGATGAGATGGAAGTATTAGAGCCTAAAGAGATGAGAGAACACCTATTACGATTAGGTCAACGCATGGTGGATAAGTATTCAAAAGATATCTAATTTATAAGAATGCAGGAACAAACTGCATTTTAATTTTGACCTCTTATGTGATTTTATAAAACTCCTCTTTTCCTCTTACTTCTACAACCTTGTATAATGCCCTGATTTTCTCAATAGTTTTATTTATTTCACTCTTATCCAGCTTCTTCACCGTCTTCAAATAACATCGTATTTTAGAAGCAGCAATCACGTCATTTCCATTATTAAACTCTATAAGTTTTTTCATATCATTATCTATCGGTTTTGTTTTATTTGGAGCAGTTTTCTTTAGAGGTTCACAAAAATAATCAGTTTGTCTTTTTAATAATTGTTTACGTGTTAATGATGGCTCTCTTAGTATGATTGGATATCCATTAGACTTTAAATCCCTAATCATTTCATAATAATCAATATCATTAGATACTAGTATGACCTGCTTAGGATTATATTTACCGAACATATAACCAATATACATAGAGATTCTATTATCCACAAAGTTAGTTCCTGTATGCTTAGTTTCTACTATATTAATATCATATCCTTCTAACATATCCCGATATTCTTGTGCTGGTTTTGTAGTGACAAATCCACAAAACAAATAATAAACATACTCTTTGTCTAACAAGTCTGTAGGAATAGCTTGATAGTTTTCAAAATCAACTATAACTACAACCTTAAAATCCAATTTTTTCTCTATTATTTCTGAGTGTTTCTTATTATGTGATATAGTACTTTTTTCATACAATGCATTCATGAGTTTATCTAGTTGTTCAACCATAATCATCACCCTTTCTATGTCTATTCTATTACTTTTTCTAAAATAATGTTTAGACTTAGGTTCTGACAATGCCCAATAATAGGCGTTAAAATAATTTTTAAATCGTAAATATTCTATTGATTTTCTACTTCATCTAGCATACAATCATATACATCAATGGCACTCGGTGCGGAAGAAAACTCACGATTTATATCGTGGGTTTTTTCTTTGTCTTAGAACTCAAAAAAGAGATAGCTTTCGCTATCTCTCAGACCAATTAAGTATTATGATCTTTTCTTTCTCTTAAGTAACATAGCACCTGCTACTGTCATCATGGAGATCCAGCTTGCAATTGATGTTGCATCACCTGTCTTAGCTGGTTTCTTATCCTGAGTAGGATCTTTAGGTGTGTCTTTTCCTGTTTCAGGATTTTTTGGAGTTTCCTTATCTACTTCATTAAGTCCAATTACTTTTACAGTAAAGTCATGACTTGCAGTCTTTCCTTCTGCATCAGTTACAGTAATAGTAACGATGACATCTGCATCCTTCTTAGGAGTAGTTACTTTACCATCTAATGCGATAATACCTTCAGGACTTACCTTAGTCATAGTAATACTATAGCCTTCTGGTACTTCAGGAAGTACAAACTGTGTCTGTCCCTTAGAAACAACTGACTGTACCTTATTACCCGCAAGTAAATCATCTAGGATATCCTGTGATGATGGTTTAGCTGGAGTAACTTTAACCTTCTTGAAATTTGCTTTTAGAGTAGTGTTTGTAGTTGCTTCAAATGTATATGGGTTAGAAGTACTTACTTCTCTTCCATTTTCATCAGTCCAGTTCACAAATTCATAACCTTTATTTGCCTTAGCTGTTACAGTCACATTTGAACCTTCTTCATAAATACCATCTTCTTTATCCATAGAGACAGTACCCATGTTCTGATCACTATCTACTACAACTGTATACTTCTTATTTTCAACAGTTACTTTTACAACTACTTTTAAGCCATCTGGGTTTACAACACCTTCTGGTAATGTAAGAGTACCTTCTAATACATATGTACCACATTCATTAGCCTTATAAGATGCTTTATTCCATGTTACGTCTACTTCTTCTGTTTCATTATTTTCTAATGTAATAGATACTTTGTTTGGTAAATTTAATGCATCTAGTGTTGTACCTTTTACTACAGTGAGATCATCTAGCTTCTGAACATCTTTAATCTTTACATCTGCTTCAGAAGACTTTTCAAACTTCGCAATTAAAGCTGTATTACCATTAACCTTGAATGTGTATTCTGCTTTATCAGATACTTTTTCACCATTAGGACGATACCATCCCTCAAATACATAACCTCTATTAGGTGTTGCAGTAATAGTTACAGACTTACCTGCTTTAACTTCCTGACCACCACTTACTTTACCACCTTTTTCTGCTTCTACATAAACAGTATAAGTGTTATTAGTCACTTCTTTATTCGCAATATTGAATTCAGAAACAGCTACCCAGCCATCATTTGATTCAGATGCTACAAACTTGAATCCATATACATTTTGTGTATCAAAAGTAAATGTTTTTTCTGACTTGTTAGCATCAAATGTCTGATCTTTCGCAACTTCTACCCATTCACCATTCTTTTCAGTCTGGATATAAAGTGAAGCTTTAGTCACCTGGCCACTGTTAGAATCCTGACGTGGTGTGAATGATACCTGATTGATTTCATAAGCTTTATCAAATGAAATTTCTGTCCAAATACTTCCATCAGCACCCTTACCTGTACCTGGAGCACCAGATGTTGTTGGAACCTTATCTTTTGTAGCTTGTGACCAGTCTGAATGCCAGATTGTAGAAGGCTTATTGTCAAATGCCATACCGATAATACCTTCACTCTGACCACCGTGAGCTGTTGGTGTTTCTGATTCAGCTTTACCAGTCCAAGAAGCTTTATTATAAAGATCTACTTCTGGTGCTTTTTCAGTTACTACTACGTTATCAATTACTGCAGAAACTGTTTCTGTCTTAGAACCAATTCTTTCTAATGGTAAGGCGAATGTTGAATGAGTGATATTGTCTTTCTTCACCATATCATTGTGAATAAACTTACCTTTTGCATCACATACATATTCACCATTAACATAAAGACTTGTCTTCTGCTGAGCTGTAGTAATAGAAATATTAACTGTCTTACCTACTGGTAATTCATAATCGAAGTAATAGTTATAAAGTTCTCTTGTGAATCCTAACTTACCATCTTCCATGATTCTGATATCATGTGTTCCATAGTCAGCATCTGATTCAAATAGGATATCTCCTGGTTTAGCAGGTTTGTTTAGTTTAATATCAAATGATAGCTTATTACCATTACCAAGTTCTTTAATTGGAGAAGTAACATAACTTACACCATCTTTTAATACTAATGCATTATCCTTGATTTCAGTATTCTTTCCTTCTTTGAGGTCACGTTTGTTTTCAGAACTATCCTTTAAACCGTTATTGAAATCATAGCTTTCATAGTTTTCACCCTTTTTATTTTCTTTGTAATAAGGGTTTGTATTAGGTCCTGTTCCCTTATCCTGAGCCACTTTAGCAAGAGCATCAGCACTGCCTTTTTCCTTACCAGTCGCAGCCCATGTCTTTTCTGCATAGAATGGTAATGCATCAAAGAAACGCCAGTATAGATCAGATTCACTTAATCCTGATGCACTCTTATCGATGTTATCACTCCATAATGCGAATGCAGCACCTAACATCTGATCATCACCAGCAGGAACATACTTATAAGAACCACCTCTAACTCTTACTTTATTTGCTTCAAACTGATTGAAGATTCTATTTACGTTTAATAAATCTCCATAGGCATTAGCACGTCCTTTATTTCCATTTGGAACCATGTAACCAAAGTCATCAATTGTATTAATAAGCTTATAGCCCATATCATACATTTCAATACCATCTGCCCAGTCAGCTGACCAAAGGTTCATTTCTACATTATCAATAGCTTCTCTCTTAATCTGAGTCACTGGATTATCTTTGATCCAAGTTAAACCACCCCACATACGTACTGTATTTGTTTCTTTTAGGTGAGGAACTAAATCATTAACGAATCCACGATATGCTGTATAGTTTGATAAGAATTCATCTGCACCAATATGTACAGTTGTTTTTCCATCAAATACTGGATTAGCACCTTTTGTATAATCATCAAAGATTTCTTTGATCTTATCTTTTGTTTCTTTCTTAGAGACATCAAGATGGTCAATTAATGGTCTATTTCCATTTAATGGTGATACTTTATTCTGAACCATTAATTCTGGCCATACTTTAGTAAATGAAGTTGCATGAGCAGGGACATCAATTTCAGGTACTACGTTCATACCAAGGGTTCTTTCACCCTGAATGAATTCTCTGAAGTCCTTCTTAGAAATAGAATAGTCTTTTGCAGTAGGTGTTTCACCTTTATCGTTAGATAATCCTGATTCTAGACGGAATGCTTCATAGGCTTTAAATGCTTCATTTTCATTATCACCTTTACCATACTGTTCTAAGAAGATATAGTTATCAGATAAATGAGTCTGTAAGTCATTCATCTTATAGTAACGCATTGTTCTTGCAACATCCTTCATCATATCTAATGAAACTGGTTTACGTGCTACATCAAATAAGAATCCACGTGTCTTGAAACGAGGATAGTCACGCATTTTACCAATCTTATAGCCTTCATTGTCTTCTTTATACATCTGAAGGATTGTCTGCATACCATACATGTTACCTGTTGTATGAACAGAAGCAACATTGATACGGTCTTTCTGGATATCCATTGTATATCCTTCATCACCTAGAAGAGTATCTGGTGCTTTTAATTCAAAGTTGAATGCATTAGCCTGAGAGGCACCTTTTTTCACTGTAAGGTTAATACCTGTAAAATCTTTATAATCACGTACAAATTCATCTACAACAGATTTTAACTTATCATCTGTATAAGTCACTGTCTTTAATGAGTTAACAGAAATCTTTTCTGTTGAGTTTGAATGCCATTCCTGGATTTCTGGAATAACAGTAGGTTTAGTATTCTTATTTGCAGACTGTTCGTTTATACCTTTTACAACATAGTCAACATCTGCAGTCTTCTTTTCTTTTCCTGTAGAAGTTTCTGTAACTACATAAGAGACCTTTACATTCTTGTCAACTAATGGATGGACAATTTTACCATCAGCACCAATGATCTGTTCAAGGTCTGCACCATTGATTCTTACAGTAAATCCTTCTGGTACAGCTGGCATATCTAATGTATTCACACTTGCTTCAATTGTCTTACTCTGAGATTCAATAGAAGAGACAACAGAGTTTAGAGTTGCTTTCTGTGCTGTTTGTTCATTAGAATAAACTTCCATTTCCGCAATACTTACGTTATTCCAAGACGTAGCTTCAGCAACAAAGTTACAAAGCTTTAATTCTTTTGCTTCAATAGGTTCTTTGAATCTAATAACAACTTCATTATCATATCCATCACCTTTTGTCTTATTAGTAAAGCTTTGAGCGAGTTTTTCTTTACCATCTTTATCTTTGTATTTAATATCAAAGCTTTTTACGTTAGATGGCATTGGTGCTACATCTCTTTCAAAGAAATGAATCTTAAGTTCCTTAACGAGAGTAAGTCTAGCAAATTTAGTATTGAGCCAGATCTTAGTAGTTGGAGTTTCATAATCACTTGCCCAGCGGTTTGATTTTTCTGTGCTTCCATCTTTTACTTTATCTGGACTGAGTGTATTAGCTTCACTACTTGATGCAGTGACTGTCGCATTTGCCATATGGTTCTTATTAGGCGTATCATCTGCTTTTTCAATAATTTTACTATAAACTTCAATTTCATTGATTCCGACATTCTTCCAATTGATTGTACCTCCATCTGCAGAAAGTACAGTTACCTTTACTTTAGTGGCTTGATGATCTTTATCTAACTGAATGATTTCATTCTGTTTTGCCTTAGTAGTCTTTCTATATACTTCTTTATATTGTCCGTCTTCTTCTAGTTCAATCTTATAGCCTAGAATATTCTGTGCATCATCAGTTCTTTCGAAATTGATATTAATCTGACGTACTGTTTTTTCTTCTCCTAGATTAATTTCAATCCATTCATTGTCTGCCTTATTCTGTGCAGTTCCCCAACGAGTCTTGATATCACCATCTACTGCTTTGCTTGGTGATGTAGAATCTACTTCATAACTACTTGCATTAACAGTACATCCTCTAGCAAGATTTAAGTTTTCTACAGCATAGACTGGTCTTACATCAACAAATGCAGCATTCGCAATCATGACAGTTGCAACTAATCCAATAACACCTTGTTTTTTGTTCATTATCCATTTTCCTTTCTTTTCTATATAGGACCAACAAAAAAGACCAAAGTACCCCTCTAAAAAAGAAGGTTTACTTTGGTCTTGCCTAATTCAATAGTAACAATCCTATACGTTTTTCATACAGTGAAATGATAGCACTTACAATGTACTTATTCAAGTATTTTTTTAATTAATTGTCTTGTTTTATACTTATAGATGATTCTTACATAAGTTTATCTATTATTAGGTTGAGAAAGAAATCATTGTAGAATGTTTAATCTGTGTCCAATGTTTTTAGTCTTTCTAGCCATTTTGTGATAAAACCATCTTTTAAGAACGCAAGTAATGTCCCCTCACCAAATCTATCTGCACGGATAGCACCTAAAATTAAGGCAATAATACATTGAGCATCTAAATGATCTACTTCTGCTTTGACCATTGGTTCCCAACTCCATTTGATGCCATTGTCTTCTAGGATTTTTATATAATTATGTAATCCCATCTCTTCATGATCATCTACAAAAGAATAGACATCATCAATAAACTGATCTACAACTCTTGAATAATCCACAAAAGGGAACTGAATTGGATGCTCTGGTGTTCCATCATTCTTCTTGTCAATAATCCATATACCAAATTCTGTTCCTGTAAACTCGTCTAAATATTTAATTAGATTTTCATACATATAAATCACCCCTTAATAATCTTCATCTGTTTCATCAAACCCATCATCTACACCTTGTCTATAAGAAGGATCAGTATGGTATCTATCATGATCATAATCGCCATCATCTATTGCTGAATTATAGCCATCATTATAGGAACTAGATGATTCACTTGATTCATAACTATTGTATTCCTTCTTAGGTTTTGATGGAGTGTAAGTGCTTGGTCCAGGTTTATTTAGTTCATATACTAACTCACCATCAATAGTGAGCTTATCATAATACTGTTGATTTTCTATTTCATAATTATGCTTGTCACCAGATAATTTCATCACAAATCTATCATCTTCTTGAAATAACGCCATTCTTCCTTCTGATTCAAAAGGTTCACCATCCCAAAATATTTTAGATTCATTCTCATAATAATTCTTATTCCCGTTTACTTCTAATATCTTATAGAATAAGTCTTTTGCACCACGTTTAGAGTCAATAGCTGATTCATAATAATCATCAACTGTATGACTTGAATAAGTGAAGTCTAGTTGATATACAGGTACACCATATGCTTTATTGTATTCAGTATATGAACAACGATCTACCTTAATAGTCACATCTGGAAGATCACTTGTTTGAATATATTCTTCTATTTCTGGTACATATTCTTTTTGATACATTTCTGCGACTTCTGTAGTCTTAAAGCCATACTTTAGATAATTAGGTATTGGACCTTTCATGAAATCTGTAATAAGTATTATAAGCCCTAATAATATTGAAACAATGAAACAGAATAATACGAAATAAAATAATATGTTATCTTTATTGTGATTTTCTTTCATATGATTGATGTTCCCTTCTTGATGTATCTTCTTTCTATAGTTCTATTGTAGTCTATTTAAAAAAGAAATGTATTGAGTTAGAGTTCTACAATGCCTTTTATGAGGTGTTTAAAAATTATTTTTATTTAATATAAAAGAACGGGTGTTAAACCGTTCTGGGGATTTGCATATAAATCAATTAGTTGATCAATCTTATCGGAATTGTTGGTCAGGCATATCGGAATACTTGGTCAACCTAGTCGGAATAAATAATTGCTTGATCCTCTTCAGAAAAACAAAATTGTCCGTACACAACTAATGTAATTTTTTACAGGAAGCTTATTTATCATATACTTTATAATAGTTTCATAATATCTAAATAGTCTTATCCTGTTTTACCATTTCAGAATCTATATGATCTTTAGCCTGTTCTTTTCTAGCTATCCACCATTTTTTGATTTTAGGTGTAACTTTATAAATGCCATACCCTGTAATAACAACTCCACTAATGACTAAAAAGATTACACCCATTTTTTTATATTCATCATACCCTTTTAATGTTTCTTTAACATCATTTTCTTCCATCACCTTTTTTGCTTTTTCTACTGTGTTTTTAGCAATGAATTCTGCATCAGCCTCAGCTCGTTCCGTTGCTCGTTTAGCATACCTAGCAGCACGAGCATCAGCCACTTCCTTTTTAACTTCAGCAATATTTTCAGCAGAAAAATCTAATATTTCTTTTATATTTTCATCATATGTTCGAGTTGACCAATAGCGATTATAATGATCATAACCCCCTGTACCTCTGTGATAGTATTTTGTAGTGGCATAGGGACGTCCTTTAGGGGTCACATCATATGCACCAGGTTCTCCTGTAAGTATTCCTTGTTTAAAAAGCAGTCTGTTTGTTTCTTCGGCGGTAAGTCCATACTCTTGTCCTAAATATCTCGCTGATACTTGCATAAAATAATCTCCTTTCTATCTGTTGCTTATTTTAAAGTATTATTTATTTCATTTGCTAAAGACTCTAAATCCAAATGAGTTAATGCGTATTTGTAAGTTTCAATCTGTTTTTTATCATTTTGTACTTCTTTTTGCAATTGCTCAATAGTTATCTTTTTTTGAGCAACTGATTTTTCACATCTTTCAATCTCTCTTATAAGATAATCTTCTACAATGTCAGAAGTCACTTTCTTTTTACTCTGTCTATAAACCAACGACATTATTGACCCTATAAAACTTCCAACTGCTATCGGCAATGCAACCCCTGCTGGTGAAAAAATTGTAGCAGCTAACCCCGCATATTTAGGTGTATCAAGAATAAACTTTTTTAATGATTCTTCGGAAATAATATTTCCAGTTTTTCTCGAACCTTGTACTGCTTTCAACTTTCCTGTACGGATCCATCTTCGCACTGTCTCAGGATTTGTTTGCAATAGTTTGGATATCTGCTGAACATTGTATTCTTTCATCATTAATCCTCCTCGTATAATATGTACGTAATCAGTTAATG
>UMKI01004221.1_pt1 | contig 10950 bp, 10 predicted proteins | sample 1966291 | NCBI WGS metagenome assembly UMKI01 (sample SAMEA4836174, study PRJEB28245) | human gut metagenome | biome: gut microbiome; material: fecal sample | place: Denmark | collected 2008 | reverse complement strand
TTCTCAAACCTCATACTCAATACAGGTTTCGCCATCGGATATCTCGTGGCATTCCTGTGGAGCGCCCTGCGGATGTATCACGGCACACTCACCTTCGGCGGAATGACAGCATTCCTCCAGCTCGTGTCCAAGATACAGGGGCCGGCACGCAACCTCACCAAGCTCGTGCCGGCATTCGTCTCCGTGTTCACTGCTGCGGAGCGACTGATGGAACTGGAAGAGAACCCTCTCGAAGAACAGGGCGCCCCCGTGTCGATGGCGATGACGGGTGGTGTGGGAGTGAGGTTCGACGATGCCTCCTTTGCCTACGCCGACGGCAGCAGGGATGTGATAGACCATCTCTCTTTCGATTTCCGTCCCAATACCTGCACCGCCATACTCGGAGAGACAGGAGCCGGAAAGACTACGATGGTGAGACTCATCCTCGCCCTGATACAGCCCACCAGCGGTCATGTATACATATATAATAAGGAAAGAGAGCAAGACATCTCGCCTCTCACACGCTGCAACCTCATTTACGTGCCACAAGGCAACACGTTGCTCAGCGGCACCATCCGCGACAATCTGCGCATGGGACGGTTCAACGCCACCGACGAGGAGATGATGCAAGCCCTCGACAAGGCATGTGCCGGTTTCGTGAGAGACATCCCCGGAGGGCTCGATGCCAGCTGCAGCGAGGCGGGCGGCGGACTGAGCGAGGGACAGGCTCAGCGCATCTCCATAGCCAGGGCATTGCTCAGGGAGGGAAGCGTGATGATATTCGATGAGGCTACGAGCGCTCTCGACCCGGAAACGGAAAGGCAGCTCCTCGCCAACCTGCTCCAGGAACGCCGGCAGACCATCATATTCATCACCCACCGCCCGGCAGTGGTGGACTATTGCGACCAGGTGTTGAGGATATGATGAACATCCGACGAACCGCTATGGCGCCTGACGGTCACATCGCAAATGTAAATTGAAAAGAGAGTATAACATAAAAAAGAGAAAACGATATGAAAATAAAGAGACTATTCATCTTCGTGGCGATATTCCTCGCCGCAGTGGTCTCGTCGCAGGCTCAGAATGCGCCGGACCAGACAAAAGACCTCGACTCGCTCTATGCGCAGAAACTGTTGAAGCCCGGAACGGTGGCTCCCGATTTCATCCTTCCGATGATGAACAACTACAAGGTGCAGCTCTCCGAATTCAAGGGCAAATATGTGCTGCTTGACTTCTGGGCAACGTGGTGTCCGGACTGCTGCAAGGACGTGCCTGCCGTGAAGGAACTCTACGACAAGTATGGCTCAAAGGTGGAGTTCATCGGTGTGTCGTTCGACGTAGACCACAACCGCTGGACAAAATATGTTGTAGACAACGGGATGAAATGGCGACAGGTCAGCGAACTGAAGAAGATGCGCGATGCCGAAATCTCCAAGGCATACGGAGTGGAGTGGATTCCGTCGATGACGCTCATCGGTCCCGACGGCAAGGTGGTGCTCTCCACGGTAGTGCTGGAGAAAATGGCAAAGGCACTCGCCGACATAGCGAAATAATCCCACACCATTTTCCGCAAGTCATTCGGCTTGTGAACTTGTTGACTCGTCAAGACAAATCTCTTTGTCAACTTGTTTACTTGTCAACTCGTCAACTTTATAAAAATAAAACTCAAGACATACAGATATGCCAGAATCAAATTTCGTAGACTACGTGAAGATATACTGCCGCTCCGGTAAGGGCGGCAAGGGATCTATGCACCTTCGCCACGTGAAGTATCAGCCCAACGGCGGTCCCGACGGCGGCGACGGCGGTAAGGGCGGAAGCATCATCCTGCGTGGAAACCATAACTACTGGACCTTGCTCCATCTGAAATACCAGCGCCACATCAAGGCGGAACACGGCGGCAACGGCGGTAGAGACAAATGCCATGGCACCGACGGCAAGGACGTGTATATAGACGTGCCTTGCGGTACTGTGGTATACGACGCCGAGACAGGAAAGTTCATCTGCGACGTCATGCACGACGGACAGGAAGTGGTGCTCCTCAAGGGAGGCCGCGGCGGACTCGGCAACTACCAGTTCCGTACCGCCACCAACCAGGCTCCGCGCTATGCCCAGCCGGGAGAGCCGATGCAGGAAATGACGGTCATAATGGAGCTTAAGCTCCTTGCCGACGTCGGTCTCGTCGGGTTCCCCAATGCCGGCAAGAGCACGCTGCTCTCCGCCGTGTCGAGTGCCCGGCCCAAGATTGCCAACTATCCCTTCACCACCCTCGAACCGTCACTCGGCATCGTGGGCTATCATGACAACAAGTCGTTCGTCATGGCAGACATCCCTGGAATCATAGAGGGAGCGAGCGAGGGCAAAGGTCTCGGACTCCGTTTCCTGCGCCACATCGAGCGCAACTCCCTGTTGCTCTTCATGGTGCCTGGTGATACCGACGACATAAAGAAAGAATATGAGATACTGCTCAACGAGCTTACCAACTTCAATCCCGAGATGCTCGACAAGCATCGCGTGCTTGCCGTGACAAAATGCGACCTGCTCGACGATGAACTCATTGAGATGCTCAAGGAGACGCTGCCGTCAGACCTCCCCGTGGTATTCATCTCGTCGGTGTCGGGAATGGGAATCTCCGAACTGAAGGATGTGCTATGGAAGGAGCTCAACAGCGAGAGCAACAAGCTCGCTGATATAATGGCTGAGGATACTCTCGTACATCGCGACAAAGATCTCAACACCCTGCCCGAAGAACTGCGCAAGGAGGGAGAAGACGAAGTGGTGTTCCTCGACGAGGATGATATCGAGGACGTGGAAGACCTCGACGACTTCGAATATGATATGGAGGACGAGGACTGATGCAGAAACCACAACTCCATTATTACGACCTCGACGACAATGTGGTGGCGTTCAGCTCCACACGTCATGGAGGATACAGCACCGGCAGCCACGGTGAGTTCAACATCAACGAGCATTGTGGCGACGATGCCACTGCCATAGCCCGAAACCGTCAGATCCTCTGTGAGGAGCTTGGCGTCGCCGACGCTAATGTCATTGTGCCACACCAGACGCATGGTGTAGAGGTGAGACAGATTGCAGCCGACTTCCTCGCCCTCCCGCTTCCGGTAAGGAAGATGATTCTGGATGGCGTGGATGCCGTGATGACAAATCTGGAGAACGTATGCGTCGGTGTGTCTACAGCCGACTGCATCCCCATTCTCCTGTCCGACTCCAGACATGGAGCCGTGTGTGCCGTCCATGCAGGATGGCGAGGCACTCTGTCGCGTGTCGTGATGAGAGCCGTGGCGGAGATGCGTCTTGCCTACGACACCAATCCCGCAGACCTCAAGGCTGTGATAGGTCCCGGCATCTCCTTTGATGCCTTTGAAGTGGGCGACGAGGTGTATGAACAGTTCGTGGCGGCAAACTTCGACATGCAGGGCATCAGCCGCCAGATGAAGATGAATGGCAGTGAGGAATACAAATGGCACATCGACCTCGTGGAATGCAACCGCCAGCAGCTGCAGCAATGCGGACTTGCCGCCGGCAACATACAGTCGTGTGGCATCTGCACATATTCCAATACCGACGATTATTTCTCTGCCCGTAAGCTCGGCATCGACTCCGGCAGGATATACTCGGCTGTGATGAGAAAATAAAACATCTCGTCAACCCGTCAACTGATATTATCGGCAAAGCCTCAAAGCATTCAAGCTTTGAGGCTTTGCCGATATTTATGACCTCGTTATTGTGTCGCCTTCAAATCCTCATCAAATAGTTTAGTTGTTTTCTGATGTCTTATAGTTAGTATGGTCTTAATATCCTTGCTCAGAGGTCGTTTGATTTGTATCGTTGTAATTTTCTTTGCCAATGCGAGCGTCTTCCTACAAAAAGGAACAACAGAACGGAATACGTCTTTATACCTTGATTAATCTCGATATTTTGGTAGAAATGACTGCAAAAGCTTTAAAATCTTTGGTAATCTTATTTTTTTTGCTTATTTTAACAACAAAAGGTACTTGTGCTTTAAATTAATAATTATATTTGCAATGTAAAACATAATTACAGCTTTAAATTGTCGCAAATATTACCTATGTGGTGTCTAATTGGTGTAGTTAATACAGATAAGTTCTTAAAATGTTAAATGTTAAAATTGTATTATTATGAAAAAACATTGGTTCGTTTTGATGCTTGTTTTTGTTGTTTCTACTGTAAATGCTGCAATGTCAAGTATTCAGGGAGCTGCAATTACAGCTAATGTCACAGAAGATAATTTGCTTCCAATTAAGGGGGGTATAGAATCTACAGATGGAATCTACAATCTCAAAAGTTTTGTTGTAGAGGCATCGGAGACAGGCAATTATCACATTGGACTATGGTTTATGCCAGCCAAGTTGCCAAACAACAAATTTACAACATTCAAGGTGTTCGTAAATGACTCTTATGCAGGGAGTGTTACGCCATCAATCGGAAATTGGCAATTTGCCCAATTGGATGGCAATGAATCTATTGTATTGCAAGAAGGTTCCAATATTGTTAGTATTGCCACCGAAGCTCCCGAGTTCCCGAGTGTAGAATCCATAAAAATATCACAAAACAATAGTGATGTGTTTATTTCTTCTTTCGCCTATGACGAATATATAGACGAAATAGCCAACAACTTAACCTACACTACAAGTGCTGAAGAAGAAGTTAGCATGAAATCAGCTGGAGTTACATATTATACAAATGTTCCTCTACGCTATACGTTTTATAGAGTATTCTCTTTTACCAAAGATGAGGAGGTCTTTATTACATCATCGAGCAAATCGGAACATGTCATTGATATGGTTCTCCGCGGAACTCCATATAAATATAAACCTTCAGAATCAGCAAGCACTTTACCTGACCAGCAATGGATAAATCCTGCAATTGCCGATCTTAAACCCATAGTATTTTATACGCCAGCAACATCTGAAGAAATGCAAGGGCTGAATTGGAGAAACCTGTCAGAAAAAGTGATAAATTCATCAACTCAGGCAGCCACAATAAAATTGACAATTCCTGTTACAGGTGTGTATTTAATTAGATTACGTACCAAAGAAAACGGAACTCAGGGAATTGCGGACTTGAATGTTAATGGGAAATATTATTATGAAGATTGCCCCATCTCCTTTACAGCAGTAGATTGTGTTATCCCTGCTGATGGGAATGAATATGCAACAATGACGAATTGTGCATCATCTGACACGGACAATCCTATTATTTTCATACATGGTGCAGGAGCTGATAGGGTAGTCGGCTTCAATGATGATGGACCAGAGGCAAAACTTAGTCAATATAATCTTTCATCAAATGACGCTTATATATCTCAGAAGTACTTTATGCCAACTGAACGCATAAGTGTAAGCAACTATAGTTCACAGAATCCAGTATCAAAATGTAATATACTTGCACGTGTCGAACAGCAGGAGTCATCTCAGGCAATCACACAGATGATGCCAAAGGCTAACTGTTCAACAGAAATTAAAAAACGGTCTAAGTCGGATATTATTAATATAGCCAATATTATCGGGCATGATAATAATCTGAGTGTATCAGCAGACATTAACATTCTCTCTGTTTCCGCATTTAACATTTTAGGAAAACGTATAGGATATATTTCTGCTGATGGTAACAAAATGGAAATACCCATTTCTTCTCTAAATATCTCTCAAACAGGTATATATGTGATACAAGTTGAGACGTCTAATGGTGTATGCTCTCAAAAAGTAATGATTAAGTAACCTTTTATTTTATGGACATGAAGAAACTGATAATGGCATTGTTGCTTTCAATTGCCTTGCAAAGTTATGCTGATGACCACCAGAATTCATCTTCATTTGTAGCAGACGGAGAAATTGGTGGATATGAATATGTCAACTTGGGGCTACCAAGTGGTACTCTATGGGCTACATGCAATGTCGGAGCTTCCTCGCCATACGAGAGTGGCAGTTACTTTGCATGGGGTGAAACGGAAACAAAAGATATTTACACTTGGGAGAACTACAAGTTCTTTAAGGATTATGATTTTGACCCGGCAATTGGCACGTATGCGGTTTTGGAATACATCGGAGAAAATATCTGTGGAACCCAATATGATGCAGCAGCTAAACAATGGGGAAATGGCTGGCGTCTTCCTAATGACGAAGAAACCTATGAATTGCGAATGTATTGCTGGGGTAAATGGACCACTGAAGAGGGCGTGAAAGGTATGAGGATATATGGTCCTAACGAACATAGCATCTTTATTCCTGCTTGTGGCTGGAAATACAAGAACCTTGAAATGACCTGGGATTATGGATTTTACGGTGATTGTATGTCTGGTATAGAAGATGCAGATAACAGGTACTCGCCAAGCAACACATGCAAGGCGATAGAGGTTGGCAATTCAATGATATCACGAGTGACGGGAGTCAAGGCTGTAGGGAGAAATGTTCGGGCAGTTATTAACCCACGTGATGTGACAGGAGGCCTTTCTGTTGGTTCTATGAACGAAACGAAAATATCATTCCATAACAACAAATTCATCATCACAGGAAATGTTTCCTCCACTCGATTGACGCTCTACAGTTTAGCAGGGAAGGTTGTGTTTGAGTGTGACATAACAGCCAACACCATTCCACTCCCTATACTGGAACATGGAATCTATATTTTAAAATTAAGTAGTCCGTATTTTGGAAGTAAAATACAAAAAATTAATATAAAATGATATGAGAAAGATTATATTTGCGCTATTGACATTAGCTGCTATTATTCCAATCTCAACGCTTGGTCAAGACTACTATTATTCCAACGGTGAGAAAGTGCCATTAATAACCAATGACTCTCAGATTGTTGTTATTACGCCAAAAGAGGTAGCAACTTCAATACCTTCTGTATATGGATTAACTCCAAAATCAACGATAACGGATGATGTGCTGAATATAGTTGTTTGTGATATTCCCAAAGTTTTCAATGCGGTCAGACGCGCAAAACTTGTTGCCGAAACAAATTCAGACAGTGTTATTTCTGTAACGTCTTGCTATGAAGATAGATTTGGTACAAAGCTTGTTCAGACAGGTTATATTTATGTTAAGCTCAAGTCACAATCTGACTATTATAAACTCACAGGAGAAACCACAAAATATGATTGTGAAATCGTTAGACGTAATACTTTTATGCCACTATGGTACACTTTGAGACTAAAAAGTAATTCAAATAGAACACCATTAGAGGTGGCTAATGCAATATACGAGTCCGGAAAGTTTGATTCTGCGTATCCAGATTTTTCTTTTGATCCGTTTGAGGTTTCATATGATCCAGATGTTTATTCTCAATGGGCATTATATAATTCCGAATATGAAGGTATAGACATCTCAATAAGCCAAGCATGGGGATATGCTACAGGCAGGGGAATAAAGATTGCCATCGTGGATCAGGGTATTGAATTAACGCATGAGGATCTTGCACCAAACATATATTTTAAAAGTTATGATGCCTACACAGGCGCTTCGCCAAGCGGTGTTTATAATACTGCCTCAATAGGACATGGTACACATTGTGCCGGAATTGCCGCTGCTGTACGAAATAACGGAAAGTTCATAGCAGGGGTAGCTCCTGATGCAAAATTGATATCGGTTAGTAATAATTTTAATGCGTCAAACGCAAATGAGCAATTGGCAAATAGCATTAATTGGGCATGGAAAAATGGTGCTGATATAATCTCATGTTCTTGGCGTGCGCCGGACTCAGATATTATAAGAGCTGCATTAGATTCTGCTATAGTAAAAGGACGAGAAGGAAAAGGATGCATAATTGTGAAATCATCAGGAAATACCGGAGGAGGCATCACATTTCCTGGTTCCTATCGAAAAGAGATTATTGCGGTAGGAAATTTACAGAAGTCCGGAATTATAAACAGTTTATCTTGCCACGGAGATAATTTATTATTATGTGCGCCAGGAACAAACATCTTATCTACAATGCTAAACAATACAACAGCATATAAAACAGGAACTTCAATGGCATGCCCTCATGTGGCTGGTGTTGCAGCTCTTGTTTTGGAAAGGAACCCGAAACTAACTGCAAACAAAGTTAGAGAAATATTAGCTAAAAATACAAAAAAGGTTGGGAATATGCCATATAATACCACGAAACAATACGGAACTTGGAATGAGTATTATGGTTTTGGGCTAATAAACGCTTATAAAGCAGTTATTAATACTCCACGTGACTAAATTTAGTATTTTAATCATAAAATCCGAAGTCTATGAAAAAAATAATATTATTATTCTGCATGATAGTGGTTGCGTTACCAGGTATTGCCTTTAGTGCTCCTATCACACTTAAGAGCAGCACAATGCCAACTCAATTTGTAGAGCCTCTGAAGTGGGTGTCATTGACCTTCGACAAAGCCATTGAGGTATGTAACAATCCTCAGGCGTATGTCAGATGCAATGGCGACATAATTACCAAGACAATCTCTATTGATGCCAGCAACAATGATTCCGAAGGAACGCTTCTTCTGAATTTTGAAACGCAGAATCTGCCAAAAGGAAAAAAATATGAGCTGGTAGTTCCTGCAAACACATTTATTTATGATACATCACAAACCAATGATGAGATTTCTGTTTCTTTCGAGATACCAGAATCCCTTGGGGATATAACAGGCATATCTGTAGAAAATGGCAAAGTGGCGTGTACGGAGATGATATCGTGTTATTGGAAACATGAGATACAACCTGTCGGCTCACCGCAATGGATCCTCTATCGAGACGATGTTCCTGTACGGACATACCCAGTTGTCGTTTCAAACGACTGGGATTTGGGTGAAGCGTATGCGTCATTTGAAGAAAAGATAAAATTTGAGAAAGGAGTCAGATATAAGCTTGTACTACCGGCTGGGGCTGTAAGTGCGGAACGTAACGATATCACCAACAATGAGGTATCCATTCCATTCATCGGCACCTATGAAGAAGAAATAGGGCCATTGACATATTCATGGTGCAGTCTGTTTGAAGAGCATCCGTCAGACGCTATAGGTAAAGTCTTGTTCTACTATGATATGCCTATAATGTTGGCAGAATCTCATAGCAAGATACAACTCGTAAGGTTGACAGATAACGAAGTCTGTAAAGAAGTCGTTCCAAATCTGTACGAAGACAATGGGAAATGGATACTTGTTGCAGATTTTGGCAATTACCCATTACTTCCAGGAACCGGTTATTCCATAGTTATCCCAGAAGGGACAATTGTAACAAAGTGTGGAGATGTCATTGTGAATGTCCGCAATGTCATGCCACTAACAAATGAAAATACGGGAGTTTCACTTTTCCAAAACAACGGGTCATTCATTATCGGTGATTCTTGCTTGGAAATGAATAATTTGCCCAACGGAACAGAGTGGAGAATCCTTTCTACAAATGGGGATGTTGTCAAATCTGGAGTTTCAAATGATGAACGTGTGACAGTTCAAATACAGCAAAAGGGAGTTTACATTCTTTCAATCAACGGGAAATCTCATAAATTTGTAATAAGATAAGTCCTTTACGACGTTTATGTCTTTTCTTGTCTGGTTCATCACATAAAGAATGACAACCTCCAATAATTTTGGCAGTTTTGCAAAGAGTCATTGGCTTTTTGTTCACAAATAAAACAACTCGTCAGCTGATATAACAACAAAGCCTCAAAGCTTGAATGCTTTGAGGCTTTATTATAGGGGGATGATGTGATTTAGAGATTGTCGATCACGGTGCAGATGTCACCGAAGATACGGTCGAGCGCTCCCAGTCCGTTGATGTGGTGATGGATGTTCTCCTTCTTATACCATTCGATGAGAGGAGCGGTCTGGTTGTGGTAAACGTCGAGGCGCTTCTTTATCGTCTCCTCGTTGTCGTCAGAGCGTCCGCTCTCCTTGCCGCGCTTCACGAGGCGCACCATCAGTTCGTTCTCCGGAACGTCGAGCTCTATCATTGCGGCAATTTTGTGTCCACGCTCGTCGAGCATCTTCTTCAGAGCCTCTGCCTGTGGGATAGTGCGAGGGAATCCGTCGAATATCACTCCCTCATGCTCCTTGCCGAAAGAGTCGTATACGCTGGCGAGGATGTTTACCATCAGCTCGTCAGGAATGAGCTGCCCCTTGTCGATGTAAGCCTTGGCAGTCTTGCCCAGCTCAGTTTCGTTTTTGATTTCATTGCGGAGCACGTCACCAGTAGAGATGTGTCCCAGTCCGTACTTCCTGATAAGGAGATCGCTTTGTGTGCCCTTTCCTGATCCGGGCGCACCAAAAATAACAATATTCTTCATTTGCTTTATTTAATGTTATGTTGTTTCCTATTCTTTTACTACGTATATATCTCTGAGGTTTCGTCCCAGTCCGTCGTAGTCAAGCCCATATCCGACTATGAAGTCGTTTGGAATCTCCATGGCGATATATTCGATGTCGAGATTCCTCTTCAGGTTGTCAGGTTTGAGCAGCAGCGTGCAGATGTGTATCTCTGCCGGTTTGAACTCCTTCAGATATTCTATCATCTTCTCCATGGTAAGACCCGAGTCCACGATGTCTTCCACGATGACCACCGTGCGTCCCTCGATATCCTCGTTGAGACCCACGAGTTTCTTCACTTTTCCTGTAGATTCTGTGCCCTGATACGATGTCATCTTCACGAACGAAATCTCGCTCTCTATGGTGAGCATCCTCATCAGGTCGGCGGCAAAAATGAACGAACCGTTCAAGACTCCGAGCAGCAGAGGCTTCTTTCCTTTCAGGTCGTTGCTGATCCTGTCTGCCACGGTTTTCACTCTGCGCATTATCTCCTCCTCGGGTATCAATGTCTCGAAGGTTTTGTCTTTGATATCTATAGTTGCCATAAGAATTATATTGTTTTTGCGCACAAAAGTAATAAAAATATTCAAACAATAAGTCAATCTATCCAATTAATTAGTATTTTTGCAGATATGAAGATTCTTACAGGC
>UMKI01005518.1_pt1 | contig 10986 bp, 7 predicted proteins | sample 1966291 | NCBI WGS metagenome assembly UMKI01 (sample SAMEA4836174, study PRJEB28245) | human gut metagenome | biome: gut microbiome; material: fecal sample | place: Denmark | collected 2008 | reverse complement strand
AATCGTTACCTGTAGATTATGGGTATTCAAAAAAAGTTTCAGTTAAAATTTTTAATGATCTTGATAAAAATAAGACTACTCAAATTTAATTAATACTTGTCCTGATTGTCCACACAATCAGGTTTTTCTTATGTTCTAATATTTATTACTTCCTCTATCTAATGCATATAGTAATCTTAGACTCTCTATTTACTACATATAGTAATCTTAGTACTAAATTTACTATATATAGTTATTTTAGTCTCCATTCTCTATATAATAGTACTACTATTTCTATCCTTCACCTATATCTCAATTTTACTAGACATAATCAACTAAATATGGCATAATACATCTCTGTACGAAAGGAAATGTAGACTATGATATCAACACATAATGTATCACTCAGATACGGAGATCGCGCTTTATTTGAAGATGTATCAGTAAAATTTACTGAAGGAAATTGTTATGGGATTATTGGTGCAAATGGTGCTGGTAAATCCACATTCTTAAAAATATTATCAGGTGAAATAGAACCAAACAAAGGTGAAGTTATTATTGAACCTAATAAGAGATTATCTGTTTTAAAACAGGACCACTTTGCTTATGATGACAACAAAGTAGTAGAAACAGTCATCATGGGTAATAAGAGATTATTTGAAATCATGCAGGAAAAAGAAAAGCTATATGCTAAAGCTGATTTTGATGATGAAGATGGTATTAGACTAGGAGAACTTGAAGGTGAGTTCGCAGACATGGATGGCTGGAATGCTGAAAGTGATGCTGAAATCATGTTAAATGGTTTAGGTATTACAACAGAATACCATGATATGTATATGAGAGACTTAGATGGTAACCAGAAAGTCAAAGTATTATTAGCCCAGGCTTTATTTGGAAACCCTGATATTCTTTTACTAGACGAACCTACCAACCATCTAGACCTAAAGAGTATCAGATGGTTAGAAAACTTCCTATTAAACTTTAAGAACACAGTCATTGTTGTATCACATGACCGTTACTTCTTAAATAAAGTATGTACACATATTGCTGATATTGATTACAGCCGTATTCAGCTATATGTAGGTAACTATGACTTCTGGTATGAATATTCTCAGATGCAGATCCAGCAGATGAAAGACCAGAACAAAAAAGCAGAAGCTAAAAAGAAGGAATTAGAAGAATTCATTGCACGTTTCAGTGCCAATGCTTCTAAAGCAAAACAGGCTACTTCTCGTAAGAAACTATTAGATAACTTAGAAATGGCAGATATGAAACCATCATTAAGAAGATACCCATTCATTGGTTTCAAACCAGGTAGAGAAGTAGGAAACATTGTATTAAATGTAGAAAACCTTACTAAGGTAGTAGATGGAGAAACTCTTATTAATAATGTTTCTTTCTCTATTCTTCCAAATGAAAAGGTTGCTTTTGTAGGAGACGATAAAGCAACAGAAGCATTCTTTAAGATCATCATGGGAGAAGACAAAGACTTTGAAGGTTCTTATAAATGGGGTATTACGACTACTCAGTCATACTTCCCTAAAGATAATTCAGCATTCTTTAATGATTGTGAATTATCTTTATTAGACTGGTTAAGACAGTTTACTGATGGTAGTATGTATGAACAGGAATTAAGAGGATGGTTAGGTAGAATGTTATTCTCTGGTGATGAAGCATTAAAGAAAGCCAATGTTTTATCAGGAGGAGAAAAGGTAAGATGTATGCTTGCGAAAATGATGATGCATGATGCAAACGTATTAATCTTTGATGAACCTACAAACCACCTTGATCTAGAATCTATCCAGGCATTAAACCAAGGTTTAATGCGTTTTCCAGAAAACATTCTATTTACTTGTCATGACCACCAGTTTGTTCAGACAATTGCGAATAGAATTATTGAATTCACTGCAGAGGGTAAAATTGACCGTCTATCAACATTTGATGAATATCTAGAATACAAGGACACACTTGAAGCATAAGAGCGGATTAAACCGCTCTTTTTTTTCTTCTCAAGGCTAGTTCTTATACGATGAGTATGTTAATTACCTGCATCATCCTATAAGGCTTAGAGAGTCTATTATTATGCTTTACATAGAAGGATAATAATAGAACTGCTCAGGGCATACTTATGAAGGACTGTAGCGTATGCTCTATATTATAAAAAGTCTATTTGCCCTCAGATAAGGCCTTGTTTCCCGTATTGCTTATGTGATATAGAAATACACTCATAATACATTTATCAGTAGAGGACTTGTTAAAGAATCTTCAAGAATGCTTAGATAATTCAATTCAGTAGAATTTATGGAAGTTGATATTGTACTTTAACACATTAGAGGCTTATCCTTTTAGCAAAATACACTTTAATGACTATGTATGTAGTCACCTTTTTACACCTTTTTACATGCCACGTTTGTTTGATATCCTATTTTATATGACTTATAATATTGTCTATAAGACAATTCTAATAATGGTTTGGCTTCTTGGCTAATTTTATTATAAAGTTCTAGGATATATCATTATTGGATTCATAGTTAATATTAAAAGAAAAGGAGTTTCTATGAGAGTACAATCAATCAACTGGTTATCGTTTGTTGCATTTAATGCGGAGAAAAATATACAGAAGCAATTTGAAGAGTTGTGTAGGCAACTATTCTTAGAGGATTTTGTTTCTAAAAATAGTAAATATAAATATTTACATAACGGTCCAAATAATCCTGGTATTGAATCAGAACCTATTTTTTATGAGAAGGAGCAAATTTATGTTGGCTATCAAGCTAAGTATTTTCAAAATGCAATAAGCTATGCACAAATTGACGAATCACTATCAAAAGCGATAAAATATTATGGAAGTAAACTTGATAGAATCTATTTATACTGTAATAAACCTATTAATGTTTCTGCACAACGTTATGTTACTATGTTAAAGAAACTTAATGATGCAAGCATTGAATTGATACCTATTTCTGATGAAAATTTATTGGATTCAATTAAGAAGTATCCTAGATTAGGTATTTATTTTGGCGCTCATAATATTGATCACAATTGGCTAGTAAAACAAGCTGAAAATGCTGCTGGTTCTTTAGGGTTACGTTATAATAAGGATTTTAATGTTAATACTAAGACAGCAGTGCAATTAGCTGTATTTTCACAAGATCATAATGCACTTGTTTATTTTAATACGAAGAAGCAAAACTTGTTAGATGAAATTAAGGAGTTGAAATTAAACGGTAATTTTTTTAAGTATTACAATGAACTTAATAATTTAGAAGAATTTGTTAAGAATTTACCAGATGTTGATTACAATACAATATGCAAGGTACTAGATTGGCAAAGTGATCTGGGAAAATCATTGCAATCTGATATTTCACAAGTACAAGAAGTTTTGAGTAATAAAGAGATAGAACTAGAAAATGGCATTGATGATAAAGAAAAACATTTATTAAATCAGGAACTTAATAATATTAAACTGCTCCAAAGTATGTATTACAAGTTAGAAATATCAGATGTAGATAAAGAGCTTTTGTCGAGAAAGTTTTTAGTAGTCAAAGGAAAAGCTGGAATAGGTAAAACACAATTATTTGCTTATGAAGCATTTTCAATTTTAAATAACAATGATAATGCTTTACTTATCTTAGGAGGGGATTTTTATTCTAATCACAATATTATTAAACAGATAGAAGAAAACCTATCTATTAAAATGGAGTTTGAAGAATTATTAGAAGTTTTAGAAGAAATGGGCAGAGTATCGAATAGGGTAGTTCCAATATTTATAGATGCACTTAATGAAAGCCTTAATCCAGAATTATGGAGTAGGGTTTTAACTAAAATATGGAGTTTGATTAAGGATAAGGATTATGTTCGATTAGCAATTTCATTTAGAAGTGAATTTGAAAATTCTATTCTTCCAGATGGCTTTTGTCAAAAAGATGAGGTTTATGAAATCGAACATCAAGGCTTCAAAGGTAATTCAATAAAGTCACTTCAGAAATTTTTTAATCATTATGGTTTGATCTTGACACCGACAGATTTGTTGATGAGCAACATTGATAATCCACTGTTTTTAACACTGTATTGTATGACATATAAAGGTGATGCTGTATATGATTTGCCGACATTGTATAATCTTTATTTAGAAAAGGCAAATTCTAAAATATATAGTAGATATAAAGCAATGTTTGACAATGCAGGCTATGATTCTTCAAGTAATCTTGTATCTGAAGTAGTTGCTGCAATCTCCAATGAAATAATAAAAAGTGGAAAGAAACAATTCACAATAGAAGAACTTAAAAATTTGCCTGTATGGGAAGAATTAGGCATAAATAGTAGAATATATATTAACTCATTACTAGAGGAAAATATTCTTATAATGGATTTTACCGATGAAAAGAAATATTTGAAATTTACGTTTGATCAAATGAATGATATGTATCCTGCAAGGGAAATTATTCGTGATTTCAATAATGATGATAAATTGAAAGAATACTTGATCAACGATGTATTAAATATACAAAATGGAATAGTTACTAATTGGTATAATATAGATTTGTTTGTAAGTGTATGCGCTTTATATGCAGAAGCTAATAATAAGGAGTGTATAGATTTACTAAATTCAATTACTGACAAAGATGAGGCTAGAGAAATATTTACTAATTATGTTAGATCTTTTGAATGGAGAAATAAGATATATTTATCTGTTGAAGAATTCTTGAAAAAATGCAAAGATTATGGGATTTCTGGAGATGAAGTGTGTCATATGTTCATAGCTTGTTCATTAAAAGTAAATCATTCATTTAATGTTGACATATTTCATAAGATCTTAATGGATTTTCCGTTAAACAAAAGAGATTATAATTGGACAGAATATATAAATGATTTGTATCCTGACGATAGAATGATTCAAATTATTGATTTATATAGACGAGGAGAGAAATTAGATATAGAAAATAAAGAACAAATAACAATGTTGTTAATTCTATTTTCTTGGTTTCTTACATCATCTAATCGTCAACTTAGAGATACAACATCAAAAGCTATGATTGAAATATTGAAAGATAACTTCGCTTATTGTAGATATCTTTTAAAAAAATTTTTGGATGTTAATGATCCATATGTTATCCAAAGACTTTTCGGTATTGTATTCGGTGCATGTGTTAGAAGAAGTGAAGAAAATGAAAATGAGTATAGAGTATTAATTGAGTTTATATATGAAAATATTTTTGATAAAGATGAAGTTTATCCTGATATTTTACTAAGGGATTATGCTGCATTGACAATTCAAAACTTCAATCTCGAATATCCAGATAAAAAAATACTTATTGATATGAAAAAAGTTTTACCACCATACAAATCAAAGCCAATAGAGAAGATAGAAACTATAGATTATACACAAAAAGAGTATGAAGAAGGCGAAGAACTTATTTCTCAATCTATGAAATTTGAGGGAATGGGAATGTATGGTGATTTTGGAAGATATATATTTCAAGGTGCTTTAAGAAATTATGAAGTAGTCAAAGAAGATATTTATAATTATGCTATGCATTATATTTTTAATGAACTAGGTTACAGTAATAATTTTTTTGGAAATTATGATCAAAATTTAACAAGTTGGATTTATAAATATAATCATCCCAAAACAGAAAGAATAGGGAAAAAATATCAGTGGATTACAATGTTTAATATTTTAGCACGCCTTTCAGATCAGCATGAGATAGGTACAGAAAATTCAAATATAGACTGCGTAAGAGATTTTGATCCAACTATAAATGTAAACATTGAGTTTTATGGAAATATTCCGTTTTTTGAGAATGGATTTAAACATATTGAAGAGGCAAAAAAAGAAATAACTGAACTAAGCAAATGTCCAGAGTTTGATAAAGAAAAATGGGTCACTAGCGATTCTTTATTTTTGAAAATCCAAAAGGCAGATACTATTCTTATTGATCAAGATGAAGAAGAGTGGGTTGTTCTTTCTAAATATGCTGATACAGGAAGAACAAAAACAGAACTAAATAATTTGTTTATTTATAATTGGTTATTTGGATATTTTGTTGATGATAATCAGCTTGAAGCATTGAAAAAGAATTCTCAAAGTATTCATAATTTGAATCGTAGTGACTTATTTGTGATTCCTGAACCATGTACTATTTATGGCGGAGAGTATCCTTGGTCATATATTTGTAAACCAACATTAGAATTTCAATTTGTGGATTTTAGAGTACCAACAGACAAAGAGATACAAACAACAAAACACAGGATTAATATTAAAGAAGACTCTGACAAAATTATTAACACCACCATGGATATACTATGGAATTCACAATATGATGGATCTATAGAAGATGCTGTATCGTATTCTCATCCTTGTGCGGAGTTGATTAAGTCATTGAGATTAAATCAAAAATCATGTTGTTATTATGATGAGAATAGGATATTGACAGCGTTTGACACAGCGTTAATTAACCAAGAATTTGGTTTGGTTATAAGAAAAAGTGCTTTGGATGAATTTCTGAAGAAGAGAAAATTACATTTGATTTGGTTTGTTGATGCATTAAAAGAAGTACGTAATTATGGTGGGTCTCCTGCTAATTATAAAGATTGGAGCGGATTGCTTATTTATGATGGCGAATCTGTAAAAGGTGAATATTATATTAATAAGTAACCTTACATATATTAGTCATTATTATTCATTTCTCAAATTGGTAATGAAATTTTATTCGTCATACTTTATTTATTCTCTGTAGAGGGCTTACTAGAGAGTCTACAAAAGTTCTTTGACTATTCAATCCAGTAGAACTTGTTATAGTTAATATCACACCTAAAAAGGAATCCTCAACACAAAGGATTCCTTTTAAAGTTGTTTTGCCTCTTTCTCAAACTCCTCATAACTACTTACAAAACGATAAGGTTCATACTCCCCATAGGCAGTGGGTCTACTGATAGTAATAATTTCTATATCATACCCAAGTCTTTCTTGTATTTCATCCGCAAACTTTGCCATTTCTTCTCCAGGCTATGTCTGTAATGCGATACATCCAGGTTTATGCATCCTTTTTGCGATAAGATAACACATATGTTTATACCTCCTGCTTTGATTCTACTAGCTTCACACTATAAGTGCAATATAGTTTATCTTCTCTTGATAATCACTCATTCCAATAATAGAATACTCCCAAAGGAGGCTACTATGGATATCAATAATGTATATGTAAGAGATGCGATTTTGTATTATACAATCCAACAATATTTCAATTGTAACGATAAGAAAACGAGTCAATTTATAACACAATTAGATCACTTCAATTACAGAAGTGGACTCATACATAATATCCCTTACTTATCCTTACAATTACACGTATCAGAAAAGGATTTCTATCATACCTATCTAAGAGTCAAAGGCAGTTTTAAAACACTCCCAGAAGACGTTATATTAGTTAAGAAAGGTGATGAGATATACTCTAAACTATTAGCTATGATTCCAATATCACCACCATATTTATTTCTTAAAGGCAATGTACACTTATTAAATGAAAAGTCTGTCAGTGTAGTAGGGAGTAGAAATGCTTCTAGGGAAGCAATGGAAAAAACGGAAATACTCGTAAAAGCATTAGTCAAAAGAAATATAGTAGTCAATGCAGGACTTGCGAAAGGCATAGACACAATAACCCACCAAACAGGATTAAAAAACAATGGAAGAACTATAGCTGTCATAGGAACACCTATTAACCAGTACTATCCTAAAGAAAACAAAAACCTTCAACTCGCAATTGAAAAACATGGACTTGTTGTCTCACAGTTCCCACCTTGTAATAAAGTATACAAATGGAATTTCCCTACAAGAAATGCGATTATGAGTGGTATTTCTATTGCGACTATTATCATGGAAGCAGGAGAGAAGAGTGGGGCATTAAGACAAGCAGATCACTGTATAAAGCAAGGTAGAGACATCTTGATACCTTACTCATTACTACAATCTTCTCTCTTATGGCCTAAAAAGTATATACAAAAGGGAGCACATACCTTTAAGAATATAAAAGAAGTATTAGAACTATTAAGTAAAGAAATAGATTAAAAGGAGAGCATATATGTGTATTGAAATAGAAAACTATAAACAACATAATTTATTCAATTACTTTGATTACAACCAACTAGATACTGATGCTGAAGATTTACTCAATACTCTATTGAATAATCCAAAATACAACTTAAAACTCAATAAAAGAAGAGTACCTGTTATGGGAATTGCGAAAGTTTTAGGCTTTACAATCTATACTACAAAATTCAATGATTACCGTATCAAAGCAACAATAGGCATATCAAATCAACTTATCAACAAATACAAAAGCGATAAAGTCATTATTTTAAGTAATGAATATACTGATGAAGAGATTCTTTTCTCTTTATGCTATGAGTTGGCTCACTACATCTATGATAGTAATCCAAGTAATGAGTATTCTCATACATATAGAATCAATGATATAGAACTAAGAGCTATTCGTTTTGCGGATGCTTTATTAATGCCACTAACATCTTTCAAAGAAGCATATACTGAGTTATCTCACAATATTAATGATCTAGAACTTCTTATTCGTGCATTATCTGATACATTTAATGCGCCCCAAGTTGCAGTACAAAGACGTTTAAAACAAGTGATAAATACAAAGCTTTAAAGGAGTGTCAGATTTTTTATGAGTTTAAGCTTGAATAAGTCAGAGAAATCTGGCTTATTTTTTATTGCAAGAATGTTCATGCTTCTATAAGTTGGAAGAGATAAAAACTAATATGCATTTTTATTAAGTAATCTTTACGTATAAAGGGTATAGATAATATAGGAGACTTATTTTGTATCTAGAAGAGAGTATTTTCATAATCCATGACAAAGAATCAAGGAGAGTATTATATTGCTTAAAAGAGTTTTAGACATAAATATCAGTGAGAAAGGATGGTTTTATGAGCAAAACAATTGAACAACTAATTGAAAGTTTAGATACAATACCGTTTTTATTTGTTGGCTCTGGATTATCTAGAAGATATTATAATTTACCAGACTGGACGGGATTATTAAAAGTAATGGTTGATAAATTAAACCAAGATTCATTTGCATACCGTTCTTATGAAGATCGAGCATCTTTTGAAAATAGTCCATATGGTATTAATCCTAAAATAGCATCACTTATAGAGGAAGACTTTAACAAAGAATGGTTTCGTAATCCTGAAATTAGAAGCTTAGATGAAGCATATACTGAAAAAGTAGAGAACGGATGTTCTCCATTTAAGGCTGAACTGAGTTATTATTTAAAACAAAAATCAGTTTTATGCCCAGATTTAAAAGATGAAGTTACTTTATTGAACAATATTGCAAAAAAATCAATTGCTGGAATTATTACAACAAATTATGATTTGTTTTTTGAAACATATTTGTCTCAGTATAAAATATATATAGGTCAGCAGGCACTTTTGTTTTCTCAATTACAAGGGATTGCAGAAGTTTATAAAATCCATGGTTCTCTAAATGATCCTCAATCTATAGTTATTAATGAAAAGGACTATAAAGAATTTAAAGAGAAGCGTGAATATTTGGCTGCTAAGCTACTTACTATATTCATGGAGTATCCTATTATTTTCATGGGCTATTCTATTTCAGATTCTAATATTAGGGATATTTTAAGCTCTATAGTAAAATGCATGTCAAATGAACAGGTTAATTTACTGAAAAGAAGATTCATATTTATTGAATATGATGCAGAAATGGAAGGATATGATATTGGTGAATCATCATTTGCATTTGAAGATAATAAAATGATTACAATGACAAAAATAACCCTATCTGACTATTCATTGATTTATAATGCAATCGGCAAAAAGAAAATGAAAATACCCGTTCGTTTACTGCGATTATTAAAAGATGAATTATATTTGTTTACTTTATCAAATGAACCTACTGAAAATATTAAAGTAGCTGCAATTGATGATGATAGAGTTTCAAATGATGAATTAGTAATTTCTATAGGCACAACAGAAACAATTAGCTTAGATGGATTAAAAGGCATTTCTACAGATCAATGGTATAGAAATATTGTGATGCATGATCTCAGATATAATACTGAAGATTTATTAGATTATGCACCAACGCTAGCAAAACAAGTTTCAGGTATACTACCTGTTAATTCTTTATATGAGGACAAATATCAGAGAATAGAAGGGATTGATAAGTTGCTGGTAAAAGATTTTGAAGATATTATTTCTAAAACAATAGAGAGAGCACGTAGTAGACACCCTCAAATTGACATAGAAAGTATTTTAATGGAAATACCTGATATAGATAAGCAAATGCTATGTATAGCTTACTTGAAAAAAGAACAAATAAATTTGATTGAATTAGAAAATTATTTAAAAACTCAGTTTGAAAAAGATAACGATATATTAAAGAATTCTAAACCTTCTACTCGAACAAATTTAAGAAGGTTGATTAGAATCTATGATTATTTGAAAGGAGAAAGCAAAAAAGCCTCCAATTGACAGAGGTATTAACTTTGTTGTTGCGACTTATGACAGCAAACATAAGTCTGGATTTGTTAGTGGTAAAGCTATTAAACAGAAACGTGCTAACTATTCCAAGCTTCGTAAAGAACTCCAAATGCGACATACGCCATCCTCAAGACGAAGACTGAAAGCTATCGGTCAGCGAGAAAACCGTTGGATGCAGGATATTAACCATCAGGTATCGAAGGCACTCGTTGAAAACAACCCAAAGCATACTCTCTTTGTATTGGAAGATTTATCAGGTATTCGTAATGCTACAGAACGTGTTAAAAAAAAGATCGTTATGTTTCTGTATCGTGGTCTTTCTATGACCTTGAGCAAAAACTAATCTACAAAGCGAAACAGAATCAGTCTTCTGTTATTAAGGTAGCCCCTCGCTATACAAGCCAGTGCTGCCCTTGCTGTGGACACATTGAAAAGTCTAACCGCAATAAGAAGATACATCTGTTTACCTGCAAAAAATGTGGC
>UMKI01035691.1_pt1 | contig 11042 bp, 10 predicted proteins | sample 1966291 | NCBI WGS metagenome assembly UMKI01 (sample SAMEA4836174, study PRJEB28245) | human gut metagenome | biome: gut microbiome; material: fecal sample | place: Denmark | collected 2008 | reverse complement strand
TCAGCAATTTCCTCATCCCTTTCTATCTGTTTTTTTATACTTACGAAGCCCTTTGCAACCTGCAGGAGAGCACATGAAGTATTGAAACAATATCCTACACGAGTTCTCTATCTGATTTCTAATCTAATTATAGAACAAATGGAAAATTCATGCATTAGGTTCAGCTTCGAGAACGCCGTTTAATATGTGCTTATGAAATTTAATTTTCACTAACCTATGGTTTGTGGGTATTCAAATTATGCTTTTGATTTTTTGTTCCATTACTTCATCTAATAAATCGTTACACAGTTTCCATATTCTTCAATACACTGGTCTACAATAATTCCTTTTGCATTACAGAACTATCTTAACATGCAACTTGATCTAGTAAATGCTAATTATAAGTATAATAATGCCTATTAGTTTGGGTTCGGTTTGCCTTTAAAGTTCCTTCTCAATCTCAACGTTATAATATCTTAACAGATACGCCTTAAAGTTCAGCAAAATCCTTTGATTTATAATTTGTGATATTTGATGTTTTCATATTAAAGCTTTCCTTTGAGTAGATTTGAACACATTTAATCACAATAGTCGATATATTTAGTTACTTATATTCTCCTCCTTTTTGATTATTATAGTATAGTTCTGTTCCTATTCCTACCAAATAGTATGAATTGACTATTCGAGGAATGAGTTTCCTTTATCTTTCTATGTAAAAGTATTCTAAACAAGAAATAAGTGGATTACACATATATATACTCATTCATCAGGGTGAATTACTTCATATTTTTTGAATTATTTTCATTATTTGTATTCACTTCTAAAATAGTGTAGAATACAAAAAACGGAGGATATAAAGATGTTATCATTTGAAAGTGATTATACAGAAGGGGCACATCCTGCCATTCTAGAAAAATTTATTGAAACAAATATGGATCAGCAGTCAGGATATGGAGTAGATGTATATTCTGAATCTGCAAGAAAAAAGATTGCGAAAGCATGTGGTAAAGAAGATGCTGATATTTACTTTATTACAGGTGGTACACAGACTAACCAATTAGTCATTGATACAATGTTGAAGCCTTATGAAGGTGTTGTCGCTGCAGTAACAGGACATGTGGCTGCTCATGAAGCAGGGGCTATTGAATATACAGGACATAAAGTACTCACTGTCCCACAGTATTTAGGTAAGTTAAAAGCATCAGATGTCAAAGAATTAGTAGATACATTCTATAACGATGCGAACCATGAACATATGGTATTCCCAGGTATGGTTTATATTTCTCATCCTACAGAATATGGCACACTTTATACAAAAGAAGAATTAAAAGAAATCTCAGATGTATGTCATGCTTATAATTTGCCTTTATTCTTAGATGGTGCAAGACTTGGTTATGGTCTCATGTCTTATGATACTGATGTAACACTAGAAGATATTGCAGAACTTACTGATGTATTCTATATTGGTGGTACTAAAGTAGGGGCATTATGTGGTGAAGCTGTTGTATTTACTAAGAATAATACTCCAGCACACTTTGTGAACCTTATTAAGAAGCATGGTGCTTTACTTGCAAAAGGACGTTTAAACGGTGTTCAATTTGATGTTCTCTTTACAGATGACCTTTATTTCAAGATTTCAAGACATGCTATTGATATGGCTGAAAAACTTAAAACAATCTTTAAAGAAAAGGGTTATGAATTCTATATTGATTCTCCTACAAATCAGCAGTTCTTTATTATCGACAATAAGAAACTAGAAGAACTAGAAAAGCATGTACGCTATGGTTTCTGGGAAAAGTATGATGATACACATACTGTAGTACGTTTTGCAACTAGCTGGGCTACTACAGAAGAATCTATTGAAAAACTTAAAGAACTATTATAAAAAGATTCCTTCACGGAATCTTTTTTAATGCCATGATGTGGTATGTTCATCTATAACCTGGCCATTTTCTATTTTATAGAATCCTAATATCGTAGTATAACCATTCTTAGTTTCCTGATAAACATATTCATGCTCATGTGTTTCATAATAATTCAAATGACGTGTGACACCATCTTTATTATATACCGTGGCATACATCCATCCTTTAGCACTAATACCATAATCTATATCATCATAATGAAGATAATCAGCGACCATCCTCAACTCTTTTCTAATCTCATCAGCATTATTATTAGCCATATCACCTTGAGTTGTAATTGCATCCTGACCATTCACAACAGAACTATTTGTCTTACCATTATAATAAAGATTATAAAGTGTATCATCCTGCTCAGTTCCTTGAATCACAACACCTACATGATCCTTATACCAGCTAACACTCCATACATCTTCTCGAATACTTCCACCATCATCTGATAATGTAAAGTCCATCTTATTGATTATCGTATCATTCTTTTTAAGAAGCAAACGTCCATCTGCACTGCTGAAGAATAGAGGCGCTCCGACTGACTGCATCACAACCTCATATTCATAATAAGACTCTTTAGCTACTGTTTCGACATGATACTCGATCATGTAGATAAAAAGACCATAGAGTAGACCAAGAACGAGTACAATACTTAATACGATTCCTAGAATCACCTTTAATACTTTTTTCATAAAATCTCCTTATAAAAAAAGAAGATCTTTCGATCTTCTTATCTACCAGCACCTGCATAATGAGATGCATAATAACCGCTATTTAATGAAGATACTGTAACACCAGTACTTGAGTTGGCAGCATGAACAAACTGTCCATTACCGATATAGATACCTACATGTGAGATACCTGACTTATAAGTTCCTGCGAAGAATACTAAGTCACCAGCACTTAAGCCATCCTTAGATACTCTTGTAGTTCCACTATACTGAGCAGAAGCAGTTCTTGGTAATGATTTACCATTCTGTCTATATACCCATGAAGTGAATCCAGAACAGTCAAATGCTGTTGGTCCAGAAGCACCAAATACATAAGCAGTACCTACTTTAGATAAACCAGTTCCAACAATACCACTGTGTCCACCCTTAACACTTGTACCACCTGCATTGTATCCACCTCTAGATGGAGCAGTAACTGGCGCAGCAGCGACATTCACCTTAGCACTTGCATTAGCTGTATTACCAGCATTATCAGTAACTGTATAGTTAACTGTATAACTTCCAGCTTTAGAAGTATTGACAGAACCACTTACATTCACCTTGCTTGTCACATCACCATCAAGATTATCGATAGCAGATGCAATATTAGACTTAGCATCAAATGAATCACCATTCTTTACATTAATATCAGTAGATTTTAATGTAATAGAAGGAGCTGCAATATCAGCTACAGTCACATCATAAGTATTTTCAGTCTTATTACCAGTTGCATCAGTTGCAGTTACTTTAATAGGCTGAGTACCATCTAACTTCTTAGTATCAATTTCACCTTCTACAGATAAAACAGGATTCATATCATAGTTATCCTTTGCTTCAACATAGTTGTTGATATCAAAGTTATCACCATAATTTACTACGAAATTACCATTCTTTAAATTCATTTCAGGAGCAGATGTATCACCTACATTAAATGTAAATGTCTTAGTAGCGATATTACCCATGTTATCTTCAACAGATGCATTGATTACCTGTTCTCCTAACTGAGTTGTATCTAATTCCTTATCAAAATTAATAAAGTCTGTTACATCACCATCAACATTATCTGTTGCCTTGATGTAATCCTTTAAATTACTACTACCATTTGCTTCAACATTGATGACAAATCCATCATCAGTCTTAGATTCAAGAACTGGTGCTTCATTATCTACAACCTTAACATTAACAGTCTTAGTTGATTCATTGTTGAAAGAATCCTTTACTGTTACGTTAACAGTATAAGTTCCTAACTGGTTCTTTTCATAAGATTCAGCATGAATCTTAGTTTTTAATGTATCAGTATGATCTCTGTTGTCAGAGATTGCAAAATCACTAGCTTTTAAGACAGTTCCATAAGGAACTTCAATTGTATTTGAATGTACAACAGGTGCTGTTCTATCAGCAGCTGTATAACCCACGATTGCGAAAGCGGAAATAGCAAACACAGGAATGAACATTGTCTTCTGAGTTTTTACTCTATTAGATACGAAACTCATGATTTCTTTTGTTTTCTTATCCATTTTTCTCTCTCCTTTTGTCTTTCGACAGGCTCTATTATAACACCTCATATTAAAAAATAAAGAAAAATCTTAAGAAATAATTAAGAAATATCAAAATATGTAGTATTTATCATATAAAAATGAATTAAGAAATTTTTAAAAATAACTTAAGAATTATACAAAAAGGCCTATTTTGTAAGAAAAAATCTAAAATTGTTCGAATAAAATGATTAGATTTTCATACTATATAATGGTAAAATAAATAATACTACAAGAAGGAGGCGGAATCATGTTTAGTAAGCTATTTAGTAAATTACAACGTGTAGGACAAAGCTTTATGATACCTATAGCTGTTTTACCTGTGGCAGGGTTATTAATGGGTATAGGTCAGTCATTCACAAATGAGACAATGATTCAGACTTACCATCTTCAATTTATATTAGGAAAGGGAACACCACTCTATGCATTATTCACAATTATGTGTAGTGCAGGTAAAATTGTTTTTGATAACCTTCCAGCTTTATTTGCGGTAGGTATTGCAATGGGTATGGCAAAACATGAAAAAGCGACTGCAGCTTTCTCTGCACTGGTTAGCTTTTTAGTTATGCATGCTTCTATTAATGCCTTACTTACTATTGATGGTTTTATAGTAGATGGGAAGGTGGCTGATTTTGTCAGACTAGGTACAATCAATACAATTTGTGGTATTCAATCTTTAGATACAGGTGTTTTTGGCGGTATAGTAGTAGGACTTGGTGTTGCTTATCTTCATAATAGGTTCTATATGACACGACTTCCTGATTACTTATCATTCTTTGCAGGCACACGTTTTGTCCCAGTCATCTGTTGTGTGACATTTGTTTTTGTAGGAATCCTATTCTTTTATATTTGGCCGCCTATTCAGGAAGCTATCTATCACTTAGGTGTACTTATAAGAGACAGCAGTTATGCAGGTATATTCGTATTTGGCTTTGTAAAGCGTATGTTGATTCCGTTTGGATTACATCATGTGTTCTATCTTCCATTCTGGCAGACAGGACTTGGTGGCAGTATGGTAGTGGATGGCCATCTGATCCAGGGAGCTCAGAATATCTTCTTTGCGCAGCTTGCTTCACCTCATGTCAAACATTTCAGTGTAGAAGCCACTCGCTTCTTCTCGGGAGAATATATCTTTATGATATTTGGCCTGCCTGGTGCAGCCCTTGCGATGTATCATTGTGCAAGACCAAGCCAGCGTAAAAAAACAGGAGGTTTATTACTTTCTGCTTCACTCACTTCTATATTAACAGGTATTACTGAACCAATTGAATTCACATTCTTATTTCAAGCACCGCCACTCTTTTTGATTCATGCGCTTCTAGCAGGAAGTGCATATGCAGTGGCTCAGGCTTTAAATATAGCGATAGGTGTCACTTTTAGTGCAGGAGCGATTGATTTCTTCTTGTTTGGTATATTACAGGGTAATAGTAAAACAAACTGGGTCTTTGTCCCAATAATAGGTTTTATTTATTTCTTGCTTTATTATTCAATCTTTAAGTTTGTGATTAAACGTTATGATTTTAAAACAGTAGGTAGAGGAGAAGATACACAGTTGCATACAAAAAAAGACTATTCTAGAAAGAAAAGTCTTGACGTAGACAGTTCTGTGTCTCATTCTATTGTAGAAGCATTAGGAGGTATTCCTAATATATTAGATGTTGATACATGTACAACACGTCTGCGTGCGACTTTAAAGGATCCAACATTAGTTGATGAGGAAGCCTTAAAGGCAACAGGTGCTGCAGGTATATATATGCGTGGAGAAGGTATCCAAATTACCTATGGACCGCATGTTGTCATTATTGTATCAGAAATAAAACAGATATTACATGAAGGAGAATAAAGTGGAAAAACAGCGTTATGAAGTCATTGGAACGCTAAACAATAACGGAGTTGTCGCAAAAGATGAACTCAATAAAGAAGTTATATTACTAGGGAAGGGAATAGGCTTCAAAAGAAAAGCAGGAGATGTGATTGATAATCCTGGAAAGAATATTAAATGTTATAGTTTAGAGAAGAATACTGGTAAGAATGTCTTACAGGGGGTTGATCCTATCTTCTTAGAAATAGCCAATGAAATTATCCGTTATGCAGAAAAAGAATTTGGTGATATAGATACTAAGATTCTTTTACCTCTTGCAGATCATATTGCATTCTCTATTGATCGTATTAAGAATGATATGGTCATCTCTAATCCTTTGACGAGTGATATTAGATTATTATTTGCAGATGAGTATGAAGTGGCTAAGAAAGCAAGAAAAATCATTAAGAGAAGATTAGGTTATGAAATCACTGATGATGAAATTGGTTATATTTCTCTTCATATTCATGCGGCTTTGAGTTCTCAGCCACCTGTACGTTCATTACAGGTGGCCAGCATTATTCATCAAACAGTCAATTATGTCGAAGAAACATTTAATATAGTGATTGATGAAGACTCTATTGCTTATATTCGTTTAGTCAACCATATTAAATTCTTAATGGTCCGTCTAGACCGTAAAGAAGATGTACAGGTCTCTATGACAGACTATACAAAAGAAAAGTTCCCAGAAAGCTATGCTGTTGCATGTCGTGTCGCTGATTATATAGAAAAGCTGATTCTAGAAAAGATATCAGACGAAGAAGTAGGCTATCTTGCGATACATATAGAAAGAATCAGACATAGTGTATAGTAAAAGGCAGCGTAAGCTGCCTCTTTTCAATATTTGGCGTGCATGACAGGAATTGAACCTGCAACCTTCAGAGCCGGAGTCTGATACTCTATCCAATTGAGCTACATGCACATAGCTTGTTCATTATACCATAGAAAGGATGATTTTTATGAGACAATTTGTTGCACTTACATTTAATTCTTCTTTTAAAGAAGAATTAATGGCAATTATGGATATTTTAAAGGAAGAAGGGATTCAAGGTAAGTATTATGATCTAGATAATCTACATATGACTTTAGCTTTCTTTGGTGAAACAGATAGACAGGATGAAATTATGGAAATTATTCATGCTATTCCTTTTCCTAAAATCACCATTACTTTGAACCGTATTGGTCATTTTAAGAAGATTTATTGGGTAGGTATTAAAGACAATCCTGTATTAGATGAATATGTCAATACATTAAGAGAAGCATTAAAGGCACATGATATACCATTTGATGATAAACCTTTTTATCCACATATCACAATTTTAAGAAAAGCAGAAGAAGGAGATAGAACACTTCAAGAAGTCTCTACTAAAGACATCAAAGTAGAACTCTTACAGGCTCATTACTTAGAAGAAGGGCTCAAGTATCTCCCTTATAATGAACAGTCTTTAATAGCGAAGATAAATAAAATATATCAACAAAAGGGACAGGTCACTATCGCAATAGATGGAAGATGTGGAAGTGGGAAAACAACTCTTGCAAATAAATTAAAAGCATATTTTGATTGTCATATATTTCATATGGATGATTTCTATCTTCAGGAATATCAGCGTACACAAGAACGCTATAATGAACCAGGTGGCAATGTAGATAGAGAAAGATTTAAAAAAGAAGTATTAGAACCTCTTAAAGAACATCAAGATGTCCTTTATCGTCCTTTTGATTGTTCCACAATGTCTATAAGTGAAGGAACGCGATATCCTTATAAACCTATTAATATCATAGAAGGCTCTTATTCATGTCACCCTGAATTAATAGATGCTTATGATCTTTCTATATTTGTAGATATAGATGAAACACTTAGACTTAAGCGTATAGAAAAAAGAAATGGAAAAGAAGTTCTTGATATGTTTATAAAAAAATGGATACCATTAGAAGAAAAATACTTTTCTTCATTTGATATCCAAAATCATTGTGATTTTTATTTTAAAGCAGGTCGTTAGCGGCCTGTTCTTTATTTTTTCTAAGAGCTTTTTTAATAATCTTTAAGCATCCCTGATCTTCATTAGAATCAGTAATACCATAAGCAAGTTTCTTGATTTCACCTACTGCATTTTCCATCGCAAAACCATACTTCACAGACTTTAATAAAGCATAATCATTCATCTGATCACCAAATGCGAGACATTCATCTCTAGAAATATTTTCATGTTCCTGAATATAACGCATACCAAGACCCTTATTTACACCATCTCTTTGAATATCCATCCATTCATTACCAGATGTAATAATCTGTAACCCACTAGGTAAGATAGAAGTAATATCTCCTGCATTATTCTTAATATCTCCACTAGGATCAAGTATCGCAATCTTAGTAATAGGTTCATCAATTTCATCAAAATCATCAATCAACTTATTTGAACAATAATAAGTAGTAAGTTCTTTAGTAAGATGATCCTTCTTTCTTGCATAAGCGTATTTCTCACCAGCTACTACAATCTTAAAATCAGGATAATGTTCCTTTACTCTCTCTATTGCAAGAAATGCTTTCTTACGGTCCATATCAAATACTTCTAATGTGTTTGGACCCTTCGCAATATAACTGCCTCCATCCGCAATAAAATACATATCCTCACTCATAGGTAAGAACTTCTGATAAAGTCTGGCATACTGATTACCACTTGCGGCTACAAACAGTACACCCTGTTCCTTCATCTCAAAAAATAAATCAATAAAAGACTTATCAAACTGCTTCTTATTATCTAGGAATGTTCCATCCATATCTGTCGCAATTAATTTGATCATTTGTCTTTTCCCCCTTTGTGAACAACTATAGCACACATCATTGAATTGTGGTAGACTATTTCAGAAAGGAAATTATTATGATAGTGTTATTTATTTTATTATTTCTGATAATGGCATGTACATGGCGTACACGTTGTCACATCTATACAAAAGGTTTATGCTCATTAGGTTTTATCCTCACGGCTTATTTCTCTCATCAAACAAAATTATTTCTTCTTATACTTCCAGCATTACTAGGCTATATGATTGGAGACATACTCTTATGTAAGAAGGAACTATTTAGATATGGTCTTAATGCATTCCTAATTGGTGATATAGCCTTCTTATTTTTCTATTATCACTTTGAACCATTTACATATATAGAATTAATTGTTCCTGTATGTGCTATGATTCTTCTAGAAATACTTGCTTACTATAAGATTGTAGATCTCTCAACTTACAAAACAGAACTTACTAGCTATATATTTGCGTTAGTCTGGCTTACTACAAAAGCTATTTTGACAGCTTTCACTCTCAATACTCTTAGCTTTATTATGATGGCTACAGGGCTTATTCTCTATCTCATATCTGATATTCTATTAGCGTTCTATAAGACAAATAAGATACAAATATTAGGAATATTAAATATTTTCTTCTATTATTTTGGAATATTTTTAACCGCTTACAGTTTTTCTTTCCGCTAATGTGTTAAAATAGATACAAAAGGGGAGAGAGAAATGTCAGAAACAGTAGTAGACTTAAAGCAGTTAAGGGAGATGCTTCATCATTTTGATACATTACATATTGCATTCCAAGATGACGAATATCCTTATATCGTTCCAATGAACTTTGGAATAGGTGATGATGAAGATAAAATAGTACTTTATATTTATACACCTAGAGAAGGAAAGATGACTCGCCTGATCAAAGAGAATCCTCATGTAGGCATACAGGCAGAAACACTATATGAATATTTTTGTAAACCAGATAAGACTGTATCTAATTCTTACTCATCTATTATAGGTAAAGGTATTATTGAACCTGTCTCTCATGAATCTTATAATGAAGCAATGGAGTCTATCCTGACTCATTGCGGCTATGAAACATATCCTTATAATAAGGATTATATAGATACATGCTATATTTATAAGATCATATTGAATCAGGTGACAGGAAAAAATCATTTTAAAGGAGAAAATGTAAGTAACTAAATATATAGACTGTTGTGATTAAATGTGTTCAAATCCCCTCAAAGGAGAGCGTTAAAATGAACACAACAAATATCACAAATTATAATTTATCTTGCAACACATATCTTCTATTCTACAGATATGTGTTGTATAATAAAATTATCAGAAAACAATCAGACTCAGAAAGGAGCATTTTTATGGTACTTGATAACATGAAATTTACAGGCAAAGAATCTTTGACCTTTGTTCCCATTGAATTGATTAATACATTCTGTCATTTCTTAGATGTGGAATATCCAGATGTTGATTTTAAATGCATCAAATGCAAAGACATTCAACGTAATCCTGAACTTCGGAAAAAATACCGACCATATCAGGAACAGTGCCGGAACGCTTTTATTCAAGCTGGATATGAACCTAACATCGAAGCAAACGGATATGACGGTTTTATCTCAAACATCGACCCGGAATGGTTATTCAATTGTGTTTGTACATTCTTTAAACCGGATGTCAATCCTATTGCATATGAATACATGGAACGTTCATTTGGCCATTATGACCCTGATAACGATGATAGAATCTTACCGACAATCTGGCGCAGTCGTTTCAACGTCATCGGTAGCGGTGAACAGTGTGATCAACTTGAAAACTTAATCGAAAACTGTAATTTAACAAACGATGACCTTGCACTTATTCTGCAGACATTAGAATTAAAATAAAGCTCTGCAACGCAGAGCTTTATTTCTTTAAACTTAAGAGAAAGGAGAGTCCACTCAAAAAAAGAGATATACCAAAAAACAAAGGCTTAAGATACAGAAGCTTCATCATAGAATCGACAATATTCGTACTGATTACATCAATAAGATAATCGCAGAGATAGTGAAAACCCAGCCATCTTATATAACGGTTGAAGACTTAAACATATCAGGAATGATGAAGAATAGACATCTTTCAAAGGCAGCTGCTTCGCAGAAGTTTTATAAATTTAACACAAAGCTTCAAGCTAAATGCAAGGAGTACGGAATTGAACAACGAACAGTAGACAGATGGTTCCCATCATCTAAAACATGTCA
>UMKI01008772.1_pt1 | contig 11383 bp, 9 predicted proteins | sample 1966291 | NCBI WGS metagenome assembly UMKI01 (sample SAMEA4836174, study PRJEB28245) | human gut metagenome | biome: gut microbiome; material: fecal sample | place: Denmark | collected 2008 | reverse complement strand
TTGTCGTCGGCACCGAGCAGCGTGTGGCCGTCGGTCACGATGAGGTCCTCTCCTTTGTGGGCAAGCAGCTCAGGGAATTTCTTTGGTGATGACACGATACCTTCAGAGAGCACGATGTCGCCGCCGTCGTATGCCTTCACGATGCGTGGCTTCACGTCCTTGCCGCTGCAGTCAGGTGATGTGTCGTAGTGGCTGATGAATCCGATAGTAGGAATTTCCTTCTTGGTGTTCGCCTTGAGAGTGGCATAGATATATCCCTGCTCGTCCATCTCCACGTCGGCAAATCCCTCTGCCTTCAGTTCGTCGCGAAGATATTCGGCGAATATCAGTTGCTTACTGGTGCTTGGCACTGTCTGGCTCTCTTCAGCCGACTGTGTGTCAAACTTCACATAGTTGAGAAATCTTTCTGTTATGTTCATATTAAAATAAGGTTTATTAAAGTATTCTGCTCAATATCGTAGCAAATTTATGAATGAATTTCGGAATAAACAAGAAAAAAGGGATAAATTGTGTTCCTTTCGTAAGCGTATCCGCGATGCTGGTATATACACATCGGTGTCTTTATTCCTGTTTACTAAATGTAAAATGCGGTGTATGTCGCTGATATATAGTATATTGAATGAATGGAATAATGCCGCTTCATAATAATATCTGTAATGCCATCCTTTGGATGCTTGCTGAATATATTGTATCTTTGCATAAGCAAAGCTTCACCTCAGCATAGCGTTCAATCAAGCTTGACGCTCTGCATTCGGTTTGCATTATTTTTGCATATTAATCATTAACACAACATCAGATTTTATGAGTAGAAATCTTTTATTATTGATAGTCTTGTTCCTGACATTTTCAAATGGTGTCAGATCGCAGAATATTTCTCAAGTAGTTTCAGATTCAATTCTTTTGCATTGCAGCTATGTTGACCAGTCGCACTCTGCAAAACCAGTAAAACGTTCTCCGTCAAATAATGTTATTGTTGTATGTTATGAGAATGGAGTGTTGTCGATGCCTTATTGTCCTTGTTCGGGAATAATGACTTTAATGAATATGTCGACAGGTGAAGTTGTCTTGTCTCAGAGTGTTGAAGCAGGTGATGTCTGTCTTCAACTACCAATTTTGTATTGCGGTTGTTATAAATTGTCATATTATACGCAGGGATATTGTTATGAAGGGTATTGGGACGTTTAGTAATGATTTATCCCAAAACGGTCATCAGACCGTTTATAAAATTATTTAATGACTGCTTGCAGCCTTTTGTTTTTTATAAGGCGTATTTTGTCTGTTTTTAATTCGCAATAGCTCGCTATTACTCATTAAAAGCCAAACAAAATCCACTCTTCTAAAAAAGCAAAATACAAGCAAGCCCTAATGACCGATTTGGGTTTATGAAGAAATTATCTTATTTTATTTTTGCGTTACTTTTGTTGTCTTGTTCTTTTTCCGATAAACCTCTTGTTCTGAAGAAGGCTGAGGCATTGGTAGATAGTTTGCCCGATGCCGCCTTGAAGATTCTTGAAGAGAATAAATCTGCAGCGGATGGTTTTCCCACAAGATACAGGATGGATTATCTGCTTCTTTATGCTATGGCTATGAATAAGTCATACGTGTCTATGGATACGGTTAGCTTTATGCCACAAGTAATTCGGTATTATGAAAACCATGGCAGTACAGGAGATTTGGTTACGGCAAATTATATGATGGGATGTGTCTTTCGGGATAAGGGAGACTCTCCTATGGCTTTGCGCTATTTTCTGAATGCCACCAGATTGTCGGATGTCAATAACTCAGATTGTGACGTTAACGAACTTGCCGCCATCTATGGTCAGATAGGGTATGTTTTCTATAATCAACGTATTCTCACCAAGGCCATTGAGGCATGGCATGAATGTCAAAAGTATGCCCTATTGGCGGGGGATACCATCAGGGCTATCCAGAGCATTGAGTATTGTGGGTATTCTTATAGTGGACTGAATAAATTGGATAGTGCTATTTCCATAGCTAAGAGAGTATATGCTTCTTATAAAAGAATCGGAGATGATGAAGCAGCGGCTTCGTCTTTGGGCTCGCTTATCCTTTATTGTCTTGACACTGATAGGCTTGATGTAGCGAAGAAATATATGGATGATTATATCATGCATTCTGGATACTTTGACAAAGAAGGGAATTTGCAGCCAGGGCATGAGTTTTTCTATTATTATTTGGCTGATTATTATGAACGCTTGGACAGGTTAGACTCTGCAGAATATTTTTATCGCCGGTTATTATGCAATGCCACAAATTATAACAGTTCAGAAAATGGAAGCCGTGGATTGATGCGTATTTATTCTCGTAAGGGTGAAGCGGATTCTGTGATGAAATATTCAAATATGTTTGTCGATTCAAACGATTCTTCCAGTTTTCACCGATCGGCAGCGGAAGTCAGCAAGATGCAAGCCTTATATGATTATTCAGAAAACAAGGCTTTGGCAATAAGTGAGTCAAACAGGGCTGATAGATACCAATATCTGGTAATTGCCTTGCTGTTGTTTCTGCTGTTTTTTTCTTTGGGCATATATTTCTTCCTCACAAAGCTCAGAAAAAGAAAAATGAGGGCATTGCAGGAAATAAATGAGAGATATTCAGATACATTATTGAAGTATTATGATGCTATAGCCGAAAGAGATAAACTGAAAAGTGGCATAGAGAAACAGAAGAATAGTATGGAGGAGGAAATAATGTATTTGAAGAACAAACTTTCTTCGTTCTCAGACGAAACCGACTGGGCGAAATGGGACTCCGAGCAGTCTTTGTTGTGTCATGAGGTCGTGATGAGAATTCATAAGCATGCTTCGAGGGGCAAGATGCCATCGGCAAGCGAGTTGAACAGTCTTATAGAAGTGGTAAAGCAATCGCTTCCTGGCTTTTATGAGTTCTTGAGCAACCCCAAATACGCAGTGTCTGATAATGAATGAGATGCTGGTTTGCATCTTTACACGCCTTCATTTTATACCATCAGAGATTGCTACATTGCTTAACTTGACAAAGCAGAGAATTTCAAATATGAGGTCTGGATTGAACAAGAAATTGTTCAAAACAAAAGGTACGAAATCTTTCACAGCGAATATATACCGATTGTGATGAGTTGTGTACTATGTTTATAATTTTATCTAACTGCTTGCTATAATGTGGTTTAGGATGGCTTTCATTGATGTGGTGTTTACTTTGTTTACTCGCTTGCTATCATAAATATCATATGTTTTGCGTATCTTTGCCATTGATAATTATATTTTAAATATAAAGGTATGGGAACAATAGAATATGAATCTTTCGATTGAAGATTTAGAAGTCCTTAATAACAATCAGATGATTGCTATCAGAGGCGGTTTTGATGACAAGCAAGAGTTTAATGATTTTAAAACTTGCGTGGCAAAAAACAATGGAAAGGATTGTACAGTTGTCAATAATTCCAAAAGTTGTTTGTTAATCAATAATTCAATGGAATCATGCTCTTTGATTAATACCAATAAGACATGTTCTGTTGTAAAAGATCCTAAAGGTTAAACTCATTCATGTCGTATGTAATTAATTATTAACATGCGGCATGATTTTTTTAATAAAATAGATATATGAAAAGAAATTATTACCAACTAAATACAAAAGTGGATGAAGACTATTATCTGTATATTAATTTTATGAATAATAGTCATGTTATCTTGAACCATGAATTTCATGAAATGTATTCTAAAACCGCTAACTTGGATCTTTTAAAAAATCAAAATCCAAAGCTATACGACACGCTTGTAGAGCATGGATTTCTTGTTAATGATGATTTTGATGAATTGTCTTACATTGAATTCGGAAAAAAGAAATCGAAATTTGACAATTCTCTATATCATATCGTTATTAATCCAACTTTAGATTGTAATTTGTCTTGTTGGTATTGTTATGAAAAAAAACAAAAGTATAGTGTTATTTCCAGTGACGTTATTGAGGGCATAAAAAAAAATATAGTATTGCATAATGATCACTCTCCATTTAGAACGTTGAAATTGTCTTTTTTTGGGGGTGAACCTTTTCTCCAATTTAAAGCTATAAAAGAACTGACGGATTTCGCTTCTGACTTTTGTAAAAACAACAGTAAATATTTTATCTTGGATTTTACAACAAATGCAAATTTAATAAAGCAAAGTCATTTGTTAAAAATCTCCCAATTCCCTTGTGTCTTTCAAATAACATTAGATGGCAATAAAAAGCAGCATAACAAAATAAAGTTTACGAAAAATAGAAATATAGACACTTATCAGCTTGCTATCAATAATATAAAGAAGATACTTGACACTATTAGTAATAGTTTTGTTGTAATAAGGGTTAATTTTGACTCATATACGTTAAATAGTTTTGATGATATACTTGAGGATATAAAAGACCTTGATCGTAAGCGTGTTAAAATAATTCTAAAAAGGATTTGGCAAGTAGATGATAAAGATATTGAAAAGAATATTCTTTTAAGCACAATACAAAAACTTATTGACAACAATTTTCTTGTCGATTATTATACACAAGGAGGGGTCTGTTCTGGTGATATGCTCAATGAAATTGTTGTGAATTTTGATGGTAAGGTCTTTAAATGTACGACTATAGATGACTTCAACGAAAAGAACTCTTATGGATATTTAGATACAGGAACAGGTGAAATTGTGTGGAATAGTAAAATATCCACAATTGGATATGATTTAACAAAGGAAAAATGTAAGAAATGTAGATTGTATCCTAGTTGTTTGGGTCCTTGCACGCTCCATCTGATGGCAAACGATGATGTATGTTTCATAGATTCTCTTAATCTGACTTTGCAAGAATATATGATGTTTTTATACAAGAATGAACTGACAAGGAAAAGAATATTTGAATCAAAATGAATCTGTGGATGAATAGAATAATAAAATTTTTATTTATACTATCATTAATGCCGATATCTGTTTATTCTCAATATTCTGTTCGTGGAATAGTGATAGACGATAATGGATCACATGTAAATGGAGCGCAAATATCCCTTTATCAGAATGGGGAACTTGAAGCATTGACACGTTCTAATGTTGATGGCGAATACTCCATTGACAAGGTTTCTCAAGGGAAATATCTCTTGGTTGCAAGTTGCGTCGGACTTGCAAGTGAAGAGGATTCGGTTTTGGTGGATAGGGATATGGCCCATAATTTCATACTTGAAACGAGAGATATAATGCTTGATAGTATTGTTGTAAATGGTAAAAACAGTTATGCTTCATCAAGGGGACATGTGTTCATTTTGTCGAAGAAGGCTAAGGAGAGCGGAAACCCTTTTGTTGCCTTGCAAGAAATTCCATATATCTATAGTGACCCTGTAAATGAAACCGTTCGTTCTTCTGATGGTCAGTCGATGATTATTCTCATAGACGGAATTAGAGTGAATTCGGGAATAAGTCCTATTGATCCGTCTCGCATCAAGTCTGTGGAGATAATCGATGTGGTTGGCGCAAAGTATATGCGGCAAGGAGTAAAACGTATTCTAAATATAAAACTAAAGGAAACTTCGATATATACTTATGCACAGTTGGCTGCCCATGCCGATTATCCAGAGAAGTCCTTTTTTGCTATACCGAAGTTTGAAGTCGGTAACAGTAACATTTCTCTTTACGGTGATGCTTCTTTCGGTGTGAGCCATAGTAAGCAAGAGAATACTTATAATCTTGTATCGCCAATGTTGGTCAAGTCCTATTCCGGGGATTCGAAAGGTAAAGAAGTAGATTATGACTATTCGTTGATGCCAAAGTGGCGTATTTCGGAAAAAGATTATTTTGCAGCATATATTCAAGGAAATGTAAATAGGGAAACCAATAATAATACTTCTAATGGTGAATCGAATCACCATGATATTTCCCGTGGCAGTACATCAGACTATAGTTCCCATCTGTTTTCGGCAACAGCATACCATAAGCACCTCTTTTCTGAAGATGCAGAAATGGAAACGTATGCAGTATATTCAGATAATCGGGCTGAAAATACTAACAGTCTGGAAGAAAATGCAAATGGGAATAAGGACTTGAATACTCAGAAATATGACAATAGGCACAAACAGCTTACATTGACAATGAACTTTACTAAAGACTTTGACAATGGCGGGAGTCTGGAAATCGGGAACGAAACGCAATACTCTTATGACAGGATTGAGAACATTGGCATTGAAGATTTTCTATTCAGTCATCACCGTTTGAATGAATACGTATTTGCCGGATACACAGGGATGTTGTTGCGAAAACTGACATACGATGCTTCAGCAGGAATGGAGTATGTCTCTATGAAATCAGACAGTATAATTCACCGTTATTTCAGACCGCGTCTCTCTCTTGGCTTGTATTATAATATAACTAATAACTTGAGCACACGGTTCAGCTATACATATAGTAACACACCACCGCCTGTCGCAATGCTTTCTCCATACAATACTTCTGCCGATACGCTTCTTGTCAGTCATGGAAATCCTTACCTTATGCCTTCTGAAACGCATTCTTTCGGATGGAATTCGTCATATTTTATAGGCGGCTTGTATCTTAATACGAGTGTGTCTTATGGAATATCAAACGACATCATTGAGCCTGTACACATTGAAGAAGGAGATGGTGTGCTGCTCACTACATATGGGAATATGGGGCGTTATCGCTCACTGAAGTTGAAGTATTATATGTCATGGCGTATCAGAGGCTTGTTTTTAATGATGGATTTAGCTCACAACGTCAGTTATTATACAACTGCTGGAGCAAAAAAACATTTTTCCGGTATGTTGATGTTGAGCAAAAAATGGGGAAAGATAGAAGCACGAACCGTTTTTTCTTATCAGAATTACATACACACCGAATTCTCGAGGACCAAAAACTACAATCCAGAGAGCAGTCTCACACTCTCGTATAGTTTCACTCCAGATATCCTGCTGTCAATAGGATGCTCAAGCTTTATTGGTAATCCGCGTAGTAAAACCACGATAAGTACTGGTCAATACAGGAGTGTCGCATATTTAACGAAAAAGACATTTACTCCATGGATTTTATTCAGGTGGAGTTTTAGAAAGAACGATAAGAAAAAAATAGAGCTTGAAAACGAAATAATGCGTGATCATGAGAACAAGATAAAACTGTAGATTTATAGGTTCATTTTCATCAATAACGCTTTACTGCAAAATTGTGTAACATTTAATAATCTTTTTCTAACGTAAAATGTTCATTCAAATTCTCATCTTGTAAACTAATTTCTATCATGATTTTTATACAGCAAAGAGACGCAGTGGATTGCGGACCATCTTGTTTAGCAATGATTGCTAAATATTATGGGCGGCAAATTAACCGTGAGCAATTACGAAACATTTTTTCTATTAGTAAAGATGGAGTTTCCCTTTTGGCGATAAGTAAAGCTGCTGAAACAATCGGTTTTAAAACAATAGGAGGTTGTTTGGGGTTCGATGCTCTCGTTCGTAAAAGTCCATTGCCTTGCATAGTTCATTGGAATCAAAATCATTTTGTTGTTGTCTATAAAATATTCAAAAACAGAAAAGGATTGTATACCATTTATGTTGCAGATCCAGGTATAGGACTTGTAACTTATACTAAAGAAGAATTTTGTGAACATTGGGTTAGTACAAAAAAAAGGAATGAGGATAAGGGTATATCTCTACTTATAGAGCCAACTGAGCGTTTTTATTCAAATACTAGTAGAGTAGAATCACCCCTCTCTCATAATCGTATAGTATTCCTTTGGAATTATATAAAGAGATATAAGGGATTCTTTATTTTATTGATATTAGGACTGTTTTTAAGTTCCCTTCTGCAACTAATATTTCCTTTTCTGACACAAGGTATTGTTGATGTAGGTGTTGAAGGCAAGGATATTGGTCTTGTTTGGCTGATTCTTTTGGCTGAGATGATGCTTGTTGTCAGTCGTACAATAATCGATTTCCTCCGTTCGAAAATACTCCTTCATATTTCTACCAGAATAAATATTTCGCTCATATCGGATTTTTTCATTAAACTAATGAAACTCCCGATGAAGTTTTTTGAAAGTAAATTAATAGGTGATTTGTTGCAACGTATAGAGGATCATCGACGTGTGGAACAGTTTCTTACATCTAGTAGTTTAAATTTACTTTTCTCATTCTTTACGTTCATTGTCTTTGACATAGTGCTTGCGGTCTATAATTTAGGTATTTTTCTTGTTTTTTTATTGGGAACTTCGATATATTCTTGTTGGATTATCATTTTTCTTAAAAAACGTAAATGTTTGGACTATAAATATTTTGAGCAGGCTGGTCGTAACCGTAGCATTACCTATCAGCTTCTATATGGTATGCAGGAAATTAAATTGCAGGGGTGTGAGCAACGTAAGCGTTGGGAATGGGAAGATGTGCAAGCAGACCTTTTTAAAATTAATATGGAATCATTGAATATGCAGCAAGTGCAGCAAGTAGGAAGTATTTTAATAAATGAAGTTAATAATATTCTGATTACCGTTCTCTCAGCCACAGCTGTAGTTTATGGTAATATGACTCTTGGTATGATGTTGGCTGTGCAATATATAATTGGTCAACTCAATAGCCCTGTAGAACAACTGGTGCAATTTATATATTCATGGCAGGATGTCAGCATAAGTCTTGAGCGTATGAATGAAATACATAGAGAAACTAACGAAGAAAATCAAGATCGTTCACGGAATGTATATGTTGATGAGTCTATTGATGGATATTCTATTTTTATTAAAAACCTTTCCTTTAAATACGATAAATATAGTTTCAAGAATATCCTTTCTGATATCAATATCTCCATACCGAATGGCAAAGTTACAGCTATCGTTGGTGCAAGTGGAAGCGGAAAGACAACACTTATTAAACTCCTACTAGGTTTTTATGAACCGCAGGAAGGAAATATTTATGTAGGGAACGCTGATTTATGTGTTTTTAATTTAAGTTGGTGGCGAACTCAATGCGGTGTCGTAATGCAAGAAGGATATCTTTTTTCTGACACAATAGCGAGAAATATTGCCATTTCTGACGAAGAACCAGATATAGAACGAATTCGATATGCTGCTCATGTAGCAAACATTGCAGATTACATAGAATCTCTACCTTTGGCTTATAATACTTTGATAGGACAAGATGGACAAAGTATTAGTCAAGGGCAGCGGCAACGCATACTTATTGCAAGGGTGGTTTATAAGAATCCGATGTTTGTCTTCTTCGATGAGGCTACCAATGCTCTTGATGCGAATAATGAACGAGCTATAACAGTAAATCTTTCTGATTTCTTTAAAGGGAAAACTGTTGTTGTGGTGGCTCACCGCCTTTCAACCGTTCGTAATGCAGATCAAATCATGGTGTTGGATGAAGGTAGAATTGTAGAGGTTGGTAATCATGAAAAGTTGATTTCTAAACATGGCAAATATTTCACTTTAGTAAAGAATCAATTAGAGTTAGGTGAATAATATGAAAAAAAATAATCGGGAACAGAATTTTGAACTACGCAGCGAGAAAGTGCGTAGCATCGTTGGACATGTGCCATCTTCACTTGTTTTTTATAGTATAACTTCTATTGTGGCCGTATTGCTTAGTCTTATGGCTTTATCTGTGTTTTTACCTTATACACAGGTTTATAATGGTACAACTATTATACATGATGTTGTCATTTCACCGCTTGATAGTGTAAATGTATTGCTCAAACTAAGATTTGATAGCAAGCGTCCCAACAATGTTGATGGGCAAATTCTTTATGTCAGGGTCCCTCATGGAGTGATTGAAGGGCAAATTCAGAGTCTTTCTTCTGTTTGCGATACTTTGGGCAGCCAGGAATCACTTTGTCGTTTTAAGCTGTCAGACATAAAAAATGTAGAAAACCAAATTATTGATTTCCAAATAAAATGTTTATATAGTAGTCTATTTCAAATGATATTTGGAGAGAAATCCCAATCAGAGAAAAATTAAAACTGACAGATATGCAAATCAAGAAGATAACGGCTTTATTCATGATGCTGGCAGCAGTGGCGAGTCCGGCATTTTCGCAGTCTGTGCATGGCGGTTCATTGCCACCGCTGAAACCTGTGGAGAAAACGGTGTACGACACGGCATACGTGAAGGTGTATTATGAATTCTCATACAGGCCAGACTCACTCAGCAGGGGGAGGACGGACGGTCAGACGATACTGCTCGTGGGCGACAAGGCACAGGGCTTCGTTGACTATTTTGACGACAGGACAGATTTTATAAACGACTCGCTCGCCGCTGCCAAACGCCCACCGATGGAAGCTTTCATGATGAATATGGGACTGATGAAAAGAAAGGCATACGAATATCCATTGGTGATAGACCGCAGTCGCAATGTGGCAATCATACAAGTGAACAACGTGAACACATACCAGTACACCCAGCCCATTCCGGAAATCAGTTGGCAGACCGTAGAAGGCGACACCACGATATGCGATGTGGCATGCAGAAAAGCCGTGTGCCGTTTCGGCGGTAGAGACTGGACGGCATGGTATGCCCCTACGTTTGATTTGCATACAGGACCATACCTCTTCGGAGGATTGCCAGGATTGATATTCAGTATCTGTGACACAAAAGACAACTACCGCTTCACGCTGAATGGACTGGAAAACCTCAGGAAGGGAGTGCCCGTATATCTCAATTCGGGCAACAAAATCCTGCATACTACGCGTGACAAAGTGCGCAAGGCCGTGGAAAACGAACAGGCAGACATATACAAAGCTTTCCAGTTGCAGAACCCAGGTGCGGTGTTCACTCCGCAGGCAGGTGACACAGGCAGACGCCCCTATAACCCTATAGAACTCGAATAGATGAAAAGAATACCCACTCTGCTGTGTGCTTCACTCTGCGTAATCGCCGCTGAAGCCCAGAATGAAGGAGACGGAATACGCCGTACGACGAAACTGCCGGAAGTCACCGTCAGACTCAAACCTGTGGAGCAGGTTGGCGACACAATAAAATACAACGTGTCTGCCTTTCAGGGCAAGGACGACCATTATCTGGAGGATGTGCTGAAAAAGATGCCCGGGATACAGGTGTCGCCAAACGGTACGATACTCTATAAGGGCGAAACAATAAACCAGTTTAATATAGAAGGACAGAACCTCCTCGGCAACAGATACAGTCAGGCAACGCGCAACCTCCCAGTAGAGGCGATATCACAGGTGCAGGTGATGGAGAACGACCAGCCCATCCGTGCACTGAAGTCTACGGTTCCGTCAGACAGGGCAACGCTCAACATCAAACTGAAGAGCGGCTACAAGATGCGCCCCTTTGGAGAACTGGAAGGTGGAGCGGGATATGGCGAGGATGCCACATGGAACAACCACCTGTCGGTGATAAACATCGCCGCCA
>UMKI01031438.1_pt1 | contig 11991 bp, 10 predicted proteins | sample 1966291 | NCBI WGS metagenome assembly UMKI01 (sample SAMEA4836174, study PRJEB28245) | human gut metagenome | biome: gut microbiome; material: fecal sample | place: Denmark | collected 2008 | reverse complement strand
GAACCCAGCAGCTTTAAGAAATCATAAAAAGAATATTCCATCATCAATTAATTTGGTAGGAATTGGCTTATCTCCCTTTTATTCGGTAAATTAACAGCCGATTTCACTACGTTAGTAATAAACATTACGATTATGTTACAAATATGTTGCAAAAATAACAATATTATTAAAAGTTTCCCAATTGGAAGCTCACTTTTGGATATTTATAATGGTTTTAATTTAGATATCCCCTACGGACCTGTCAGTGCCAAGGTTAATAATAAGGTAGAAGGACTCAACTACAGAGCCTATAATAATAAAGATGTAGAATTCCTGAATATATTAAGTTCCTCGGGCATGCGTACTTATGTCCGCTCGTTATGCTTTGTGCTGTGCAAAGCTGTCGAAGATCTTTATCCCGACGGAAGCATCGTGCTGGAGCATCCCGTCTCCAAAGGATACTATTGTGATTTACACATCGGCAGAGAAATAGGGTTGGACGATGTACAGCGCATCAAGAAACGCATGCAGGAAATCATTGAAGAAAATATTCCCTTCCATCGATTTGAATGTCAAACCACCGAAGTGGTAGAGTTGTTCCGCAAAAAAGGAATGATGGATAAAGTAAAACTGCTGGAAACTTCGGGCAATCTTTACTCCTTTTATTATACGTTAGGAGACACTATAGACTATTATTATGGCAGCCTGCTGCCCAGCACCGGATACATCCGCTTGTTCGATATAGTGAAATACTATGACGGACTGTTACTTCGTGTTCCCAACCGACAAAACCCCGACAAACTGGAGGAAGTTGTAAAACAAGAAAAGATGTTGGATGTATTTAAGGAACACCGTCGCTGGAATCAGATTTTAGGCATAGGCACTGTGGGCGACTTCAATGTAGTCTGCAACAATGGTCATGCTACCGACTTAATCAACGTATCCGAAGCCTTGCAGGAAAAAAAGATTTCAAACATCGCCGATGAAATCTATAATCGTGGGAAAAACGGCCGGGGAGTCAAACTGATTCTGATATCCGGTCCCTCCTCATCAGGAAAAACGACATTCAGCAAACGACTCAGCATCCAGCTTATGGCCAATGGCCTGAGACCTTATCCTATTTCGTTGGATGACTATTTCGTAAATAGAGAAGATACCCCTAAAGATGAGAGCGGCAACTATGACTATGAATCCCTCTATGCCTTGGACTTGAAGTTTTTTAATCAACAACTGGAGGCTTTGCTTCGTGGAGAGCAAGTCGAACTGCCCCGTTTTAATTTCTCCACCGGTCAACGTGAGTTCAAAGGAGACTATCTGAAGATAGATGATAATATGATACTGATTTTGGAAGGTATCCACGCACTGAACCCTGAACTGACTCCGCATATCCCGGCTGAAAATAAATATAAAATATATGTATCGGCCCTGACAACCATCTTATTGGACAACCATAACTATATCCCTACTACCGACAACCGGCTGTTGCGCCGCATTGTCCGTGACTACAAATATCGTGGATATTCGGCAGAAGACACCATCAGCCGTTGGCCCAGCGTACGTGCCGGAGAAGACAAATGGATTTTCCCTTATCAGGAAAATGCAGATGCCATGTTCAACTCTGCATTATTGTTCGAGCTTGCTGTTTTAAAAGATTATCTGGAACCTATTCTGCGGAAAGTGCCCAATAACCGACCGGAATACTCGGAAGCCTACCGCCTCCGTAAGTTCCTCGAATATTTCGTATCTGTACAAGATAAAGAATTGCCTCCAACCTCCTTATTAAGAGAATTTCTGGGCGGAAGCAGCTTCAATTATTAATAATATTAGGATGAACCCCTAAAATTATCCCGGCAAAAAGGAAGATTATTACGATACAAATCGCTACTTTTGCCCCCAAAAATAGTAAAGAGATTATGGCACAAGGCTCACGTCAAGTACAAACACAAGCCCAACAACAAGTACAGACACTGTCACCACAACAAATCCTTGTTGTGAAGTTGTTGGAATTGCCTACCGTGGAGCTGGAAGAACGTATTCATTCTGAGATACTGGACAATCCGGCCTTGGAGGAAGGAAGAGAAACGCCCGAAAACGGGGAAGAGAGTACTGACTTTGAAGGAAATGAAGATAATAACGATAACTCGGAACCCAACGATGACATTTCACTGGGAGATTATCGTACCGAGGATGACATCCCCGACTATAAATTGCAGGAACACAACCGCAGCCGCGAAGGAGTAGCCGAAGAGATACCTTTCTCGGATGCTGTTTCCTTCTACGAAATATTGAAAGAGCAGCTTGCCATGCAAGACCTAACTGACGAACAGCGCGAAATAGCCGAATACCTGATCGGATCGTTGGATGATGACGGACTCCTGCGTAAAAGCATAGAATCCGTCATGGACGAGCTTGCCATTTATCGTGGAATCTATACCACAGAGAACGAACTGAACAAAATACTCGAAATCATTCAGGATTTCGACCCGGCCGGCATCGGTGCACGCAACCTTCAAGAGTGTCTGCTCATTCAGATCAACCGTAAAGCAGATTCCCCACTAAAACAGATAGAACTGGATATTATCGGAAAATGCTGCGATGAGTTCACCCGTAAGAACAAAGATAAAATAATTCAGAAACTGGGCATCACCGAAGAGCAATATAACGAAGCATTGGCCGAACTTACCAAATTAAACCCGCGTCCGGGAAGTTCATTGGGCGAAGCCATGGGGCGTAATTTCCAGCAGATTATCCCCGATTTTATTGTAGAAACATTCGATGACGGTACCATCACCCTCAATCTGAACAACCGCAATGTTCCCGAACTGCGCCTCAGCCGTGAGTTTACCGAACTACTGGACGAACATACACGTAACAAAGAGAATCAAAGTAAAGAATCAAAAGACGCTCTGATGTTTTTAAAACAGAAAGTAGATGCCGCACAAGGTTTTATCAATGCCGTAAAACAACGACAACACACTTTACTCACCACCATGCAGACTATCATCGACATCCAGCGTCCGTTTTTCCTTGAAGGAGACGAGTCACTATTGAAACCGATGATATTAAAAGATGTGGCAGAACGCGCCAAACTGGATATCTCTACCATCTCACGCGTCAGCAACAGCAAATATGTGCAAACAAACTACGGCATATATTCGTTGAAGTTCTTCTTCAGTGACGGCTACACCACCGAAGATGGTGAAGAATTATCCGTTCGCGAAATAAAACGCATACTAAAGGAATGTGTAGACAACGAAGACAAAGAAAAACCCTATACTGACGACGAACTGGCCGAAATACTGAAAGCCAAGGGATACCCCATTGCACGCCGCACCGTGGCCAAATATCGCCAGCAGTTAAATATTCCTGTTGCACGATTAAGAAGATAAAAATATGGAAGCAAACGAAACCACCGGTTCTTTAAAAGAGATTGGAAAAAGTGACCCGTTAGAAATAGGTTCACGCATCATATCAGGCATATTCACACCTTTTATGGTTCCATTTCTTGCCTTTTTCTTATTATTCTTTTTCACCTATTTACGCATCATGCCCCTCCAATATAAGTTGGTGGTGTTGGGTATCGTGTATTGCTTTACCATCTTGATGCCGATGCTTGCCATTTATCTTTTTCAGAAAATAAACGGCTGGGGTATCCATGAACTGGGTCATCGTGAAAAACGATTCGTCCCATACGCCCTAACCATTGTCAGCTATGTAGCCTGCCTGCTTACGATGTACAAGATTCATTTGCCACGCTATATGTCGGGCATCATTGTAGCCACACTCATCTGCATGGTCATCTGCATTGTGATAAACTTCAAATGGAAAATCAGCACCCATGTTGCCAGTAGCGGCATGATGGTAGGCGGTCTGTTGTCATACAGCCTGATCTTCAATTTCAATCCTGTATCATGGCTTTGCTTTTTCATTTTGCTATCAGGAATGCTGGGGACAGCACGCATCATCGTAAAGCAACACACATTATTAGAAGTTCTGGCAGGATTTATTGTCGGATTGTTTTGCGGTGTCATAGGAATTTTGTTTATTTGAAAAAAAATTTTAGTATTAACCTTATAAATTAAAAGCATTATGAATTTCCCAAACAATGTAAAGTATACCGAGGAACACGAATGGATACGCGTAGAAGGTGATATCGCATACGTAGGCATTAGCGATTATGCACAAGAACAATTGGGCGACATCGTTTTCGTAGACATCACTACCGAAGGCGAGACTTTGGAAAAAGGAGAAGTTTTCGGTACTATCGAAGTAGTAAAGACTATATCAGACCTGTTCCTTCCGGTTGCAGGAGAAGTTTTAGAACAAAACGAAGCATTGGCTGACAACCCCGAACTGGTCAACCAAGATCCCTATGGCAAAGGTTGGCTGGTTAAAATCAAACCTAACGATGCAAATGACATCAATGATTTGATGGATGCCGAAGCCTACAAAGCTTTAGTAAACGAATAAAATACAGAAGAAATATTCAATGGAACCTATTGTAAGTATTATCATGGGCAGCACCTCCGACCTTCCTGTCATGGAAAAGGCTGCCAAGCTACTGGACGAGATGCACGTACCTTTCGAGATGAACGCTCTATCGGCACACCGTACACCCGAAGCAGTGGAAGAGTTTGCCAAGAACGCTGCCGGTCGTGGCATTAAAGTCATCATTGCTGCAGCAGGCATGGCCGCAGCATTGCCCGGTGTAATTGCCGCCAACACTACACTGCCAGTCATTGGCGTCCCTGTGAAAGGGTCTGTTCTCGATGGTGTGGACGCACTCTATTCCATCATCCAGATGCCTCCCGGAATTCCGGTTGCAACAGTTGCCATCAACGGTGCAATGAATGCCGCTATTCTGGCCGTACAGATGTTGGCTTTGAGTGATACAGAGCTCGCAGCTAAATTTGCAGATTACAAAACCGGCTTGAAAAAGAAAATAGTGAAAGCCAATGAAGAATTGAAAGAAGTAAAGTTCGAATATAAGACGAATTGATTCTTTACATAAGCATCGCTGAAAAGCTGCGCTATAAAAAACACGGGCAGAAAATATCCTATCCTGATTAGAAGGAAAGAATATTTTCTGCCCGAAAATTTAAAACGAACATTTACAACCTCTTTAAAGATAAGGAATTAACCATGACCGATTTATTCAACTATTCACGCCGGGAAGCCTCTGAAGTAAACATTGGAGCCACTCCGATGGGCGGTGCTAATCCCATCCGCATCCAAAGTATGACCAATACCATAACAATGGATACCGACGCTTGCATAGAACAAGCCAAACGGATTATCGATGCAGGCGGTGAATACGTGCGTCTCACCACACAGGGTGTACGCGAAGCCGAAAACCTGAAAAATATAAATATCGGATTACGTTCACAAGGCTATGACACCCCCTTGGTAGCCGATGTGCATTTTAACCCCAAAGTAGCCGATGTAGCGGCACAATACGCAGAAAAGGTACGTATCAATCCGGGCAACTATGTAGACCCGGGACGCACTTTCAAGAAGTTGGAATACACCGATGAAGAGTACGCGCAAGAAATAGAAAAGATACGTACCCGCTTCGTTCCTTTTCTGAATATTTGTAAGGAGAACCATACCGCCATCCGTATTGGTGTGAATCACGGTTCTCTGTCAGACCGCATCATGTCACGTTATGGCGATACCCCCGAAGGCATGGTAGAATCGTGCATGGAATTTCTCCGCATCTGCGTAGAAGAACATTTCACCGATGTCGTAATTTCCATCAAGGCTTCCAACACGGTTGTCATGGTAAAAACTGTTCGTCTGCTGGTAGCGGAAATGGAAAAAGAAGGCATGGCATTCCCACTTCATCTGGGTGTAACCGAAGCCGGCGACGGTGAAGACGGACGTATCAAATCAGCTTTAGGCATCGGTGCATTGTTATCCGATGGTTTGGGAGATACCATCCGCATATCATTGAGCGAAGCCCCGGAAGCAGAAATTCCGGTAGCTCGTAAACTGGTCGACTATATACTGGCACGTGAAAACCACCCTTTCATTCCCGGAAAAGAATCGCCGGAATTCAATTATCTCTCCCCTTCACGCCGTAAAACAAAAGCTGTGCGCAACATTGGCGGAGATAATCTTCCGGTAGTAATTGCCGAACGTTTGGAAGGAGAGAACGAAGTCAATCCACAATTCAAGCCCGATTACATTTATTGTGGACAAACAGTTCCTGAATTACGTAATAAGGAAACAGCTTATCTGGTAGATGCCGATGCCTGGAACCCTGAAGAGAAGAATGTGTATCCTGCATTCAACTATCAGCAAATGATAGAGCTACATCATACTCAGGCTGAGTTAAAATTCCTGTTCCTACCTTATATGGCAATGAATGAAGAAGTGATTGCCGCACTCAAGTTACACCCGGAAGTGGTTATCATTGCACAAAGCAATCACCCCAACCGGTTAGGTGAATACCGCGCCATGGTGCATGAACTGATGACGGAAGGACTGGAAAATCCTGTTGTATTCTTCCAATACTATCAGGAAGAAGAAGCGGAGAACTTACAGATTAAGGCAGCCGCCGATATGGGTGCATTGATTTTTGATGGTTTCTGTGACGGTATCTTCATTTATAATCAAGGCTCACTGCCACACACCGTAATAGATACTACCGCTTTCGGTATCCTGCAAGCCGGACGTATCCGCACCAGCAAGACAGAATATATCTCATGCCCCGGTTGCGGTCGCACCTTATATGACTTGGAATCGACTATTGCCCGAATCAAAGCCGCCACCTCTCATTTAAAAGGCTTAAAGATAGGCATCATGGGCTGTATCGTCAACGGACCGGGCGAAATGGCGGATGCCGATTACGGTTATGTAGGAGCCGGACGAGGTAAAATCAGCCTTTATAAGAAAAAAGAATGCATCGAAAAAAATATCCCCGAAGAGCAGGCGGTAGAGAAACTGATTGAACTGATTAAGCTGAACGGCGATTATATTGAAATATAAAATATCTGTACCATGAATTATCAGCAGATACTCGAAAATATTTATCAGGAGATACAGCCTTTTGCCGGCATCGGCAAACAGGCTGACTATATTCCTGCATTGGCAAAAGTAGACCCGGATCAGTTTGGCATTTGCATCAATACCATTCAAGGAGAAACTTTCATGCTGGGACAAGCTGACACTCGTTTCTCCATCCAGAGTATTTCGAAAGTCTTTTCACTTGCCGTATGCCTCAGCCTTGAGGGAGACGAACTATGGAAAAGAGTGGGAAAAGAGCCATCGGGCACTGCATTCAATTCCCTTGTACAGTTAGAAGTTGAAAAAGGAATTCCCCGCAATCCGTTCATCAATGCCGGTGCCATTGTATTGGCAGATATACTTTTAAAGCATCTGCCACACCCCGAAGAAGATTTCCTCCACTTTATCCGTAATATTTGTGGAAACGATACTATTAATTACAATGAAGAAGTAGCGGTATCCGAACGTGAAAAAGGTTACCTGAACGCAGCCATCGCCAATCTGCTGAAGTATCATCATAATATAGAGAATGACATCGAACGCGTTCTCCATTTCTATTTTCTCCAATGTTCTGTTGAAATGAGTTGCTATGATTTATCCAAAGCTTTTCTGGCTTTTGCCAACCACAAACAGCCATTCACATTTGGGGATATCAACCTTACTGCGTCGCAAGTGAAGCGTATTAATGCCATTATGCAGACATGCGGCTTTTATGATGAAGCGGGAGAGTTTTCTTACCTTGTGGGTCTGCCCGGAAAAAGTGGTGTGGGCGGTGGCATAGCGGCTGTTTATCCGTTACGTTATTCGGTAGCAGTATGGAGCCCGAGATTAAACCGGAAAGGAAACTCGGTTATGGGAATCAAGGCGTTGGAGCTGCTGACCACACAGACACAAGAGTCTATTTTCTAAAAAATAAAAGTGAAGAGAGAATAATATTCATTCTATCGGAATCAGTTCTCTCTTCATCTATCTTTGCAAATTCAATCTTATATTTAAGTTCATTACATCCCTGAGTGGAAAAACTAAAACGACAAGCAACCTAATAATAAAACAAAAACGATTTTATCCATTTTCATTTGCAATACAATTAAGATTAGCCCACCAATAATAAAAGGTACGCTGAAACAACAACGTACCTTCCATCTATTCAACTGCTAATAATTCAATACCTGTTCTATTACTGGTTTGCTTTTGTTGATTCAACATCACACTTGGCTACAGCTTTCAAAGTACCCCAATAGTAAGTAATTTCCATCGGAATCCATAATGTGAATTTCTGAACATTACCTTCATTATTCTTATAAACAATCTTAGTAGTATTCACATACGGTGACATAAACCTACACATAATTATATGTCATTTGTGTCAGGTACCGTAATGACCAAATGGACAACTATAAGATGATTATTGAGAAAAAAATTAAACAAGCTTTTCATAAGTCTTTTCAGCAAAGAGACCCTAAAAAATTTACCCTCACCACAATTACTTGCGATGAGGGTAAGCTTTATTAGGAATAGTTTTTAAAACCTGTTCTAAAAACTATTATTTTGCAACGTTAGGAACAACTGTCATGTTCATTTCAATTACGCGTTCATTGCCGAAGCAATCCAGAACTGTAATCTTCAATATAGAAGGAACATTGTCGGTAATATTAGAATCCTTCTTAAGAGCTTTCAAAGATTCAGGTTTACCATTATTCCAATTAATCTCGAAGTATTCAGATTCTTCTCCTGTTGAAACTGTTACGAAAGAGCATTTCTCTTTTACAATCTTCAAGCCGTCAGCATCAGCCAACAATCCATCGTAGATTGCGTAATAAGAGCTCTTGCCTTTGATTACTTTATCCAAAGGTACAGTAGTCGTACCAGACGTATATTTGAAGTCTACACCATATTTAATGGATTGTGCTGCTTTTTTATAAGCTTCACTTGCCCAATCGAATGTATAAGACTTGCCATAAATATTGCTATAAACAGCCTTCCAGCCATCTGCTGCATTATCTATTACAATATCCTGATCAGGAGTTTTAGATGAAACCTTACCATAGTTGTACTTAACAACTACATCATAAGGAGTTACATCATCAATCATTGCAAATTCATCCTTAGATTTTTCAAGACTCAAAAGAGTATTACCGAAACCTTCAACCTTTCTATTTACAATCGGATCGTTGGTAGTGAAGAAGAATGTGTACTTATTAACATCACTGATAGTGGCATCAACATTGAACATTTCATTAGTCTTCATTGTAGCAACAGTAGCAGTTACAGGAGTAAATGCATTAGGAAGAACATAGCAGAAGTATGTCTTCTTATCAGCTTGCAATTGATTTTCCTTCCATGCAGTACCTGCAGGCAATGTAGTCGGAACAACCTTAGTCATAGATACATTCAGAGTGGCAATAGCTACATCTTTATCATTCTTGAAGCTGATAGTACCGTTATAAACTTGGTCGTCAACATAATCAGTTTCAGCGATATCCTCTGTACGAGTAGTATAGATGCTCTTAACCTTAGCCAACTCCTTCAAATCTTTACTATTAAAGTAAGTAATATCTTGAATAGAACCATCTTGCATTTCAAATTGAACCTGGAATGCATCTTTATTGTAAGGTTCACCAGCCCAAGAGCCACTCAACCGATAGACTTTATCAGTTACAAAGTCAACACCGGCAACTATACCTTTTGCCTCAGCATACTTATCCTTCATTTCAGCTGCAACGTCAGCCTTATCAGATAAGTTCTTATCGTAAGTGACATTAGCATCTGCAATGATAGTGGTCTTAGCAGAGATTACATCTGCAACAGCACCTACGCGTACATAGAATGCACGACCATCCGGGTCAACCAAAGTACCGTTAGAGTTTACAGCGTAAACACGGAAACCAATAACGTCATTGATATCATTGATAGTGAAACCGATTGTTGCCTCACCACCTGTAGTCTTCACATCATATACAGTATTGATACCGGTAATGTTCGGTTCATAAAGTTTTGTCCAAGTCTTGATTTCAGAATCGTCTGAAGACAAAGCACGTTCTTTATCCAATACCACATAGAAGTGAGTAGCTGATGCCAACATGTCATCTGCCAATTTCACTTTGAATGAATTTGCAGTAGAAGATACAACAGGTTTTGCAACTGCTGTTCCAACTGTATTCAAGCATTTAGACTGGCGGTTGTCTGAAGCGTCTTTTGCTACATTAGCCAAAGCACCCTCATATATAGGAGTGGCAGCAGGAATGCCTGCCCACTTATATTCTGCAGGAGCAGTAGTAGTAGCATCTTCTTCACTACGTTCATAGCGGTTGTGCAGATTTTCAACTTTCCAACCATCAGTTCCGGCCCATACATTGAAATCAAGTTTTGCCTTCGCTTCAGAATTGTCTTTTGTAAACGCTAAAGCATATTCAGATACTGCAGCTCTGGCAGCATTGTCTGTATCAGCAACCTTCACCGCAAATAAAATAGACTTTTCTTTAGTGTCTAAAGTCATATCGGCTTTTCCACTAAAATCATATCCTTCTTCTGATTTAACAACGGTTGTTGCCTTGTCATAAGCAGTTTCATCATAGTTATCTCCTACTTCCAAGTTTACAGCCCACAATCCTGTTGCTGAAATACCGGCACGTGACAACACTTCACCTTTATAAGGCTCTATACCAGTTACTTTCACCAAACCTTTTTCAACCAAGTCTACCGGAGTAGTACCGTCCAGTTGAGTACTGATAAAGTGAATGTCTCCTGCATTTAAAGTTGCAGTAACGGGAGAAACGCGAACAACCAAGGTAGCTCTCAGTTTGCTTCTTTCACCCTTAGTGAATTTAACAGCACCCGGCATTCCTTCACCGAAAGTCCAGTCAGCGATTGATTTGGCAGAAAGTAATTCAATGTCGGCTGCTCCAAGTGTCACGTTTTCACCATTAATGATAGCACCGCTAGCCGAAGCATACAGAGAAACGTGAGTTACACCTTTGGCAATAGCAGCCCAAACCAAATCCAAGTTGGAGTTGATTGCTGAAATCTGATTAGACAAGGTTGTCAGTTCAGTAGCCATAGTTGCCAGTTTAGATTCGATAGTCGCAATAGCATCCTGAGTTTCTTTCACATCGAATGCTTTCAGGCCATCCAAGATTTCCTGTTGTTCGCCCAATGTAACCAAAATACCTTCAATGGCAGTCTTATTGGCAGCTACAGCCTCATCGTTTGACAAGATATAGGCTTCCAAAGCCTTTTTCTGAGCATCGATAGCAGATTCATTTTTACCGATAGCTACCTTATTGGCTTTCACTTCAGCATCCAATGCAGTCAGTGTGCCTGCCAATTTAGTATCAGCCTCAGCCAAAGCAGCTAAAGTTTCTTCGGTAGTTGTCTGAAATGCCTGCAAAGCATTGATTTTACCGTTTACTTCAGCAATAGAAGCTTCGATTTCAGTAATATCACCTTTTACAGCCTGAATTTCCTCATCGGTTGCAGTCTGCAATTTAGTGATAGCAGCTTCCAACTCTGCCTTTACACCGGCGAGTTCTTCTGCAGCCGCAGCAATAGCAGCCTTCTGAGCTTCCAAAGCAGCCTTTTCAGCGGCATCTTTCACTTCTGCTATTTTGGCTTCCAAGCCGGTCTGAGCCGTTTGCAGGCTGGCGATAGAAGATTCAATGGCAGTGACCTTATCGCTCAAGTCAGTCTTCTGCTTGTCGATTTGCTCCTGCAAGTCCTTGATGTCGTCATCATAGTCTTTACAAGACACGAATGTTCCTGTTGACGAAACCATCAAGGCTCCGAACAGGATTGCACTTAAAAACTTTTTGTTCATAATAGAAAAACTTTAAATTTATAAATTTAAAAAACTAAAATTGGTTATACATATTCTATTGGTTCTTAGGACTGTATCGCCCTCTGTTCTTGTTTCATATATCTTTTGGGAGAGACACCTGCCACCTTCTTAAAAGCGGCGTAGAATGTGCTTCGTGACAGAAACCCGCAGCGTTGAGGCAGCTCCTCCGG
>UMKI01036104.1_pt1 | contig 12003 bp, 10 predicted proteins | sample 1966291 | NCBI WGS metagenome assembly UMKI01 (sample SAMEA4836174, study PRJEB28245) | human gut metagenome | biome: gut microbiome; material: fecal sample | place: Denmark | collected 2008 | reverse complement strand
TACGTGTGCTCCGACCAAAAAAGAAATAGAAGATAAGTCCGACAATCGGAAGGAAAAAAAGCACAAGTACCCACGCCATTGTTTTAACCGGATTACGATTATCAAGCACCACTATCATAATAGTGCCAATAATAATCAAGAAGTAAAGCAGGTTAAAAGCAACAGTAAATATTTCATTAAATATGCTCCATTCTATCATAACTCTAATTTACACGTCAGCAAACATATAAAAAAAATCCCAACCTATAACAATATAGATTGGGAAAAGATTCTTCCATGCTTATTTTAGAATGGGCGTCCTCTATGTCCGCCGGGACCAAATCCCGGACCTCCGAAGCCTCGTCTGCTGTTCATCATTTTATCGCGTGCCCCCTTACTTCCAAAGATATTCAAACGATAAATAAAATGAAGCATACAGTAGCTATTGATACTATTGTATTCTGTAACCGAACGCATATCGGCAGACAATGAACGGCTGATATTGCTCTGTTGTTTCAAAATGTCATACATTTCAAAACTAATAGTTGCAGCCCCTTTAAGCAAGTTTTGTGCTATCTGAGCGTTCCATATCAACTCATTATTATTATAACTGGCATCATTATATCCTCTTCTTGACTGATTAGTGATATTGGTGGACAAAGTCATTTGCCAGGGAAGAGTGACATTAGTACTTGCTCCATAAGAAAATGTATAAGGGTTCTGATTGTTTTCCGGGCGTAATTTGCTGCGCTCTGCCGTATATTCGATAGAACCGTTCAAAGAAAATTCAAACCAGTCGTTACGATACGAACCGTTCAGATTCTCTGCCAGAGTTAAACCGGTAGTCGTGTTCTTGTCATCCATCTTTGTATCCTTATTATAAAGATAAGCCACCTGATTCTGGTAATTGGCACGTGCAAAAGAGTTGATAGTGAATTTCTTGTTCTTCAGCGCGGTATTGAAGCCGAACATACCGAAAGCATTCCAGTTACCATTAATGTTCTGCGGAGTAACAATGGTCCGACCGGTTTCCATATCATACTGCGTACTGTTACTGATACTGTTCTGCGTAGCGGTAAACATCAAGTGTGCCACCATTCCACGTTGTCTTTCAGCATTATATGTATTATAAAATGCGCGCATGGTATGTGCAAACGAAGGTTTCAAGCCGGGGTTACCGACACGGATATTCAGCGGATTTGAGTTATCAACAATCGGCAACAAGTTTTCCATACTCGGCTGACTGCTGCGTCCGCGATAAGTGATACGCAACTGACTCACTTTAGAGAAACGATAGCGGAAGTCCAGATTCGGAGCAAAATTAAAGACCGTACGAGTGGTATCTACCATATACGCTCCTTTTTTATAAGAAAGTTTGGTATTCTGCGGCTGCAAAGACATTCCCACACTCATCTGATACTTTTCGCGGATGAAACGCAAACCCAAAGAAACATCATGGTTAAAGTATTTATACTCGGCATCCTTGCTTAAACTATCCACATACGCAGCTTCATACCCTTCGGGCAGTCCGTCACCGATTTCCCAAGGAAAACCTTGCAAATCATAAGTAGACTTATCGCTCGTAGTATTTTTGTATTGAAAACGATAACTGAACTGCAGAAAAGTAGCCCGAGCAATCGGTTCGCTATACGTCAACTGTGCCGTATAGTTGTAATTCTTGGTCGGCATCGTTATATATTGATTACGATATTGGATAGAGTCTCCTCCCAAATAATTATGTATTTGATAATAACGAGTCTCCGACTGGGTATATTGATCATTGTCGTTATCGCCATAACCAAACGCCCCCCGGAAAGTGATGTTACGTCCTTTATTGTTCAGCTTGCGGTTCACCTGTAAAGTCGCATTGGCAGACAGACTCTTAGTATCCGACAAGCCATGTTCATTGGTCGCATTGACGCGAATGTCGCGTAACGGATCACTGCCATCCATATCATTAAAATTAAGATAATCGTTTGGATTGGCAATATAATTATAAGGGTCATCATTGAAAGTACCTGATTCTTTCATTGTAGCCCCATCGGTCTTATTATAAGAGACGTTAGGACGAAAGATGATATTCGTCATTGAATCGGGTTTCCATTCCATACGGAAATCCGCATTAAAATCACTTACTTTGTTACGATTGTTTGAATTCGTGTTTGAATAAGAATTGCCGCTCTGCAAGAAACGTTGAGAATAACCGCTGCTGATGATATCTGCATCACGATAGTTATAGCGCATACTACCCCCCAATTCCAATTTGGACGTTTCCGTAGCAAAGTTTGCGCCCAACATTTTTGTGGCATTCAGCCCGTTATTACGTCTCCAGCGAGGACCGCCGCCTCCACCCGAAAATCCTTGGTCGTTCACATTATTGGCAGAACCGATAATAGAAAATTGAGTTTTATCATAAAAACGGTTTATCATAGCACGTCCCATATAGCGGTCTTCGGTACCTCCTGCCAAATCGACATTTCCAAACCAACCCTGGTTCATTCCCTTCTTGACAGTCAAGTCCAGTACCGTTTCCTCTTCACCATCATCAATACCGGTAATACGTGCCAAATCAGATTTCTTATCATATGTCTTCAATTTATCAACCATATCGACAGGCAAGTTCTTCAATCCGGTCTTCACATCACCGCCAAAGAACTCCTTACCATCCACCATGATTTTCTTTACCTCCTTACCATTGATTTTGATATTTCCATCTTCATCAACCTCGGCTCCGGGCAGTTTCTTCACCAATTCTTCCAGCATAGCTCCTTCGGGAGTTCGATATGCGGATGCATTATACCCGATTGTATCTTCCGAAATGGTAACTTGAGGAGCCTCAGCCACCACAATCGCCTCACCCAACATAATATCATCTGTGGGCAAAGTCACCGTGCCTACATTAACAGAAGGCTTGCCGGCAGTCAATTGCAACGGCTTCTCCTGAGTCAGATAACCGACAAAGGAAATCTTCAAAACATATTTTCCGGGGCGAGCCGCCACAGAGAAGACACCATTATTATTGGTAACATTTCCTACTGCCATTGTACTATCCGGCAAAGAAAGTAACTGTACGGTAGCCTGTGCTATCGGACTCTTGTCATCTCCATCAACTACAGTTCCGCTTACCGTGACCCGTTTGCTGCCCTGGGCCCAAGAGAGAGTTGTACCGGTACACACCAGTAGCAACAAAAGTATCAATTTCTTCATCTTTCTATTTTCCTAATGAGATTTAATGCCTAATGTCCTTTGGACACTTCCACACTCAAAAGGTTTAACGGAAAAGAAGATTATTTTTTAAAAAGCTTGTCTACCTTACTCTTTTGAATGCCAAACTCCAGACAAAGTACATTGAAAGCCATATAAACAATAGCAATAGAATTATCGGCTTCTTCAAGGTTTCCATCATAGACTCCCCTGACAAGCATCACTATATAATAAATGCCTAAAAGATAAATGGCATAACAAATGGCCTTAACACGGATTTTAGCTGTTTCCTCATTCTCGTTTTTCACCTTTGCCAGAAATATCATGAAAAGAGAAAACCAGATAAGTAACTTCACAGAAGCTTTGGTAAACAACAAGTTACTGTCGTTTATCATTCCAAACATAAACATCATCAATGGCAGGAACACACACAGGATTAAAAGAGTATATCCCATGGTTCTGCAATAAGTGGGTAGAATTCCTTTCATTATTTTAGCATTTAACGTACAAAAGTAATTATTTGCAAGCAAACTACGCCTATCTTTTTGCTTTTTTACCTAAATTTGCAGGCAAATATAAAAGTTATGAGTAAACAAAAGGTTATTATCTGCCACAGTATAAACGAGAATTTAGCTGATGCCATCAGCCAATGCACGTATGACAAATTATTCATTCTGGTTGACGGGCATACCCGCAAACTCTGCATACCGCTCATTCAAGAAGCCGGCTTCATGAAAGATGCGCAACTGATTTGTATCGGCGCAGAAGATGTCCATAAGAACCTCGACACCTTGGCCTATGTGTGGAAACAATTAGGCGACCGAGGAGCTACACGCCATTCACTGCTTGTCAACCTGGGCGGAGGAATGGTGACTGATTTGGGTGGTTTTGCAGCCTCAACATTCAAGCGCGGCATTAAATATATCAATGTCCCCACCACTTTACTTGCCATGGTAGATGCCTCCGTGGGAGGAAAAACCGGCATTAATTTCAATGGGTTAAAAAATGAAATCGGTGTCTTCTCTCCGGCTGAATCTGTACTGATAGACAGTGAATTCTTAAAGTCGTTGGATTTACACAATCTGCTTTCCGGTTATGCAGAAATGTTGAAACACGGACTTATCAGCACCCCGGAACATTGGGCTGAATTATTGAATTTCGACTTCAACAAAACAGATTATAAAGCATTGCAAAAACTGGTTGCCAAATCCGTTCAAATCAAAGAGAAGATTGTCGAATGCGATCCATATGAAACCGGAATACGCAAGGCTTTGAATTTGGGACATACAGTGGGGCATGCTTTTGAAAGTTTTGCTTTGGAAATCAATCATCCGGTATTACACGGCTATGCTGTTGCCTGGGGAATGGTCTGCGAACTATATTTCTCGCACGTCAAGACAGGTTTTCCCAAAGACAAGTTGCGCCAGACCCTCCAATTCATCAAAGAGCATTATGGCAAACTGGAATTCGACTGCAAACATTATGACCGACTTTATGAGTTCATGACACATGACAAGAAGAATATTGCCGACAGAATCAACTTTACTTTATTGTCCGACGTGGGCGACATTCAAATCAACCAGTCGGCCACAAAGGAAGAAATCATGGATATGCTCGATTTTTACCGTGAATCCATGTAATCAAGTATGATTTAAAGCTTAACAATAACTAACTGATACATAGGATCCAATAAAACAAAATGCTTTTTATTCTAAAAAAAAGTGCCGAAAGATTTGCTATTTTAAAAGAAAGCCGTACCTTTGCATCCGCAATTCGGGGTGTAGCTCAGCCCGGTTAGAGTACGCGTCTGGGGGGCGTGTGGTCGCTGGTTCGAATCCAGTCACCCCGACTGGTAAATATCAAGGAGTTAAGTCAATGACTTAGCTCCTTTTCATTTATAGCAATTACTTTTTGTTACACTTTGGGGGGCACTTTCGGATAACTTAGGGGACATTCCTTTTCAAATTCTACATTCATATAACCGTTCTTTGATAACACAAAAATAATCTATATTTGTACAATTCGAGATATTAGCAGATTCTTTTCAGCAACAGCCTAATATATTATTTTATTTCTTTATAATATATCACAAACAAAGGGAAGAGTAAGCCGTTTCGTAGGGTCAGCCAAGGCCTTTTAAACGGAAGATTATTACAGTCTCCGACGGCAGACTGTACAGTCTACTACAATGGACTGTACGGTCTACAGTAACGGACTATACAGTCCACTGCCGAAGACTGTAGCAATCTGACGGACAGAAAGGCATAATCGAAAGGATGAAAACGCTTACTCCGACTAATGGAACGACTTAGGGAGTTCCAAACGCCATGTATTCCAGCTTCGGGCAAACTCTTCAAAAAAACAGAAAGTTTTTAATCTAAATAAGACAATATTTCCTTAAATAGCTATATCTTTGTTTTATCCTCTCTTAACCTAAAAAACAGCAATATAACTAACTGGAAAGGGATCAGAATACTGATGAAAAAATGTGGCATCTCCCAAAAAGAAATGCTTCATATACTCGAAACACACGAAGTAGTTTATTCCGACGCTGCAGGTGTAATTCTTGTGGATGAAGACAGCCTGATTTGCGCTCAAGCAACTGACTCAAAAGGACTCGCCGGTAAATGTTCTGCAAAAAGCGCTTCGCTCTAAGAAAAAATTGAAAACGGACAGCACAACAAGAGGCCTTACACAAAAACTGAGCAAACAGGTTATAGCCGTCAACGAGATTGTCAGTCATGCACTGAGCATGTTGCTCGGAGAAAACGAACGTAAAGTATTCCTTGCGTTTGCCAACCAAACCGATATATATACTATTGCCCGGCTAATGTCAGTGAATGAAAGCACCGTCCTTGTCATATTGGAAAGTGCCATTACAAAACTTAACAAACAGTTCCACTCTTGGATTCACAATTTAGCCTCGAAATACGAAGACAGCTGTTATCGCAACCAACTATTGACAGCCCAACTCGAACGCTATACAAAAGTAGTCGACTTGTACAAGCAAATCGTAAAGGTATATAAAGATCAAAAAAGATGTGACGAAGAGCGTATAAAAACATTTCAAAGCATATTCGAACAAATGGAGAAGATATGGGGAGGCAGGAACACACAAACCCATTCTTTCCGACAGAGTGGATGAGTGCGTTGACAAACAAACTCGTGGCAATGAAATCCCATGTGATACATTTTTTCCATCCGGCAAAAGATAAGGTAAACAGTCCGGCAGATAAACAAGACCAAAAGAAGAGCTGATTTTTCTTATTATATATTAGCTTATTTAGCAAGAAAGATATACTTTTGGGAAACAAAACAAAATAGAATATTTAGTTACATGAAAGCACACAAGTTTATCTTCTTTTTCACACTGCTATTTGCAACAGTGTGTACATACGCTCAGGAAATCACCCCTTCGGATACTCCGAATGAGACTCAAAAAGCCATGCTGAAACGTGGATACGGAATGTTTATACATTTTGGAGTGAACACGTTTTCGGGAGACGAATGGTCGGACGGCACTGTCCCCGTCAGCGCCTACAACCCGACCCGGTTGGACTGCGACCAATGGGTACGGGTGGCCAGAGATGCCGGTTTCCGCTATGTTCTGCTCATCACCAAGCATCACGACGGGTTCTGCCTGTGGGACAGCAAATATACCGACTACGATGTGGCTTCCTCACCCGTCAAGACGGATGTGGTGGGTGAAGTGTCCAAAGCCTGCAAAAAATACGGTCTGCAATTTGCCATCTATTATTCATTGTGGGACCGCCACGAACCCTTATACAAAGGGAAAGATTTTGGCAAATACATTGACTATATGCAGAATCAACTGACCGAACTGCTGACCCATTACGGACCGGTGCAGGAAATATGGTTCGACGGAGGATGGGACAAGAAACCGGAAGAGTGGCAATTGCCCCGCATTTACTCACATATCAAGAAATTGCAACCCACATGTGCCGTAGGAGTCAATCACACCATTGTCCTGAAAGAAGGAGAACGCAAATTCGCACTCCCCGACTCCATGATTGTGGACAATAAATACACGTTCCAATACTTTCCAAGCGATTTCCGTTTATGGGACCCTAAAATTGCCCACAAAGCCGATAAAAAGCAATATTTGCATCAAGGCAAATCTTATTATCTGCCTTTTGAACATACCCTTTGCCTGAGCAAAGCATGGAACTGGTTCCAAAAGTCATCCATTATGCCTGTCCGCGATTTGGATGAACTGGAAGAACTGTTTTATTGGTGTACCGACAATGACAATACACTGGTGGTAAACATTCCGCCCGACCAAACCGGACGCATACGCGAACATGAAGCCAACACCATTATCGGACTAAACAAACGGTTAGGTATTAAAAAAGGGAAGCCTTTACCGCGCAACGGAAAGTTCATTTCACTGAACAGCAACGTAACTGCCTCTTCCACCTATGGCAATGACGAGGACAAATATGGTGCACAGTTTGCCACAGACGGAGGTATGCAAACCCGATGGGCAGCCGCTGACACGGTAGCGACATTGAGCCTGACGCTGGACGAAAAAGAGCCTTTCAATAAAATCAGCATCTTTGAATATTGCGACGTCAAAAACGGAGCGGACGGTTTCTCCAACTACAGAACGAACCGCATCAAGGACTATCAGATAGAAATATGGAAAGACGGGGAGTGGGAAACTATTTACCGTTCGGATGTCCCCATGGGCGACTGTAAGGTCATTCATTTCCCTTACAGTTACCGCACTTCACAAATACGCCTGAACATATTGAAAGCATCTGCACCGCCATCCATTTACGAATTCAATGTCATTTATAAATGATGGAGAAAATCCGGTAAATGTACGTTGCCGAATACACAATATCATAAAGAAGAAGCACTATTAAAACAGTAGTTCTTCCGTGTCTTTCCCTTAAATTACAGATATATTTTTCTACCTTTGCCACGCAAAGTCAAAATATGTCCGAACGTAAGATCATACATATCGATATGGATGCCTTTTATGCTTCCGTCGAACAGAGAGACAATCCGGAACTACGGGGGAAGCCGTTGGCTGTGGGCCATGCGGAAGAACGGGGCGTAGTGGCTGCCGCCAGTTACGAGGCACGCCGCTATGGAGTGCGTTCGGCCATGTCGTCCCAAAAGGCAAAAAGACTGTGTCCGCAATTGATATTCGTGCACGGCAGAATGGATGTATATAAAGAAGTATCGCGTCGGATACACGAAATCTTCCACACCTATACCGATATCATCGAGCCTCTTTCGCTGGATGAAGCTTTTCTGGATGTGACGGAAAACAAGACCGACATCCCTTTGGCGGTCGACATTGCCAAAGAAATAAAGAAGCAAATACGCGAAGAATTGGGACTGATAGCTTCGGCAGGTGTGTCATACAATAAATTCCTGGCTAAAGTGGCTTCCGACTATCGCAAGCCCGACGGACTGTGCACCATCCACCCCGACCAGGCTTTGGAATTCATCTCCCGGCTGCCCATCGAATCTTTTTGGGGAGTAGGGCCTGTCACCGCCCGAAGGATGCATTCCATCGGCATACATAGCGGCAGGGAATTACAGACCTGTACCCTTGAAATGCTGACACGCCAATTCGGTAAAGCCGGACAACTTTATTACGACTTTGCCCGGGGAATAGACCTGCGCCCCGTAGAAGCTGTACGCATCCGAAAATCCGTGGGGTGTGAACATACATTGGAAAAAGATATTTCCATCCCTTCGTCTGCCATCATTGAACTTTACCATGTGACCACCGAACTGGTGGAACGTCTCAAGCGCAACGACTTTGCCGGCAATACACTGACGCTGAAAATCAAATTCCACGACTTCAGCCAAATCACGCGCAGCATCACCCGACCGCATGAACTGCATACCCTCGACAAGATACTGCCGCTCGCCAAACAACTGTTGAAAGAAGTAGACTATTCCAATCATCCCATCCGCCTCATCGGTCTGTCCGTATCCAACCCCAAGGAAGAGAGAGAAGGGACGGTGGAAAAGGAAAGATGGGAGCAACTCTCCTTTGAATTTAGTGACCGGGAGTAAACAAATCGTTCTCCGCCATTGTTAAATTCATAATCAGTAGGTATTGATTATGAAAATAATGGCAAGTAACTTTGCCGATATCAGCCATACGATTTTAAGGTAACAAGAAAGGAGAACCGAATATGAAAAGAATAGTATTACTCCGGCACGGAGAAAGTACATGGAATAAAGAAAACCGATTCACCGGCTGGACGGATGTGGACTTGACGGAGAAAGGAATAGCCGATGCCCACAAAGCCGGCGAACTGATGAAGGAAGAGGGATTCCACTTTGACAAGGCGTATACGTCTTTCCTGAAAAGGGCTGTCAAGACACTCAACTGTGTGCTCGACAAAATGGACTTGGATTGGATTCCCATAGAAAAAAGCTGGCGCCTGAACGAAAAGCATTATGGCTCGCTGCAGGGTTTGAATAAGAGTGAGACAGCTTCTAAATACGGAGAAGAACAAGTCCTGATATGGCGCCGCAGTTTTGATGTGGCACCGCATGCATTGGAAGAAAGCGATTCGCGCAATCCTATCCGCGAGACCCGCTACAAGAAGGTTCCCGACTGCGACTTGCCCCGCACCGAGTCTTTGAAAGATACCATCGAACGCATTCTGCCTTATTGGAAGTGTATTATCTTCCCCACTCTGACAACGGAAGACGAACTGTTGGTAGTGGCTCACGGCAACAGCCTGAGAGGTATCATTAAATATCTGAAAAACATTCCCGATGAAGAGATTGTACACCTCAACCTCCCGACTGCCGTTCCTTATGTCTTTGAATTTGATGATAAATTGAATCTGAAGAATGACTATTTTCTGGGAGATCCGGAAGAGATAAAGAAGCTAATGGAAGCAGTGGCCAATCAGGGAAAAAAGAAATAACCAAACTTTAACAACAATTACTTTATGAATAAAATAATAGATTTACTTGGCAACCGGGCCGAATATTACCTGGGCCATACTTGTAAAACAATAGATAAGTCACTCATCCATGTGCCTTCGGCCGATACCATCGACAAGGTGTGGATTAATTCGGACAGAAATATCCGCACGCTGAACAGCCTGCAAACTTTATTAGGACACGGACGACTGGCCAACACCGGATATGTTTCCATCCTCCCTGTAGACCAGGGTATCGAACATTCTGCCGGAGCTTCATTCGCTCCGAATCCTCTTTATTTCGATCCTGAAAATATCGTCAAACTGGCCATTGAAGGCGGATGCAACGGAGTTGCCTCCACTTTCGGAGTTTTGGGCGCGGTAGCTCGCAAATACGCCCATAAAATTCCGTTTATCGTCAAACTGAACCACAATGAACTGCTGACCTATCCCACGTCCTACGACCAAGTGATGTTTGGTACGGTCAAGGAAGCATGGAATATGGGAGCGGTAGCTGTAGGCGCCACTATTTATTTCGGATCTGAACAAAGCCGCCGCCAGTTGGTCGAAATAGCCGAAGCATTCGAATATGCACACGAACTGGGTATGGCCACCATTTTATGGTGTTATCTCCGCAATAATGACTTTAAGAAAGACGGTGTGGACTATCATGCGGCAGCCGACCTCACAGGGCAGGCCAACCACTTGGGAGTCACCATCAAAGCGGACATTGTCAAGCAGAAACTTCCGGTCAACAATGGCGGATTCACAGCTATCAAGTTCGGCAAAACCAGCGATAAAGTTTATACAGAACTGACTTCCGAACATCCCATCGACCTCTGCCGTTATCAGGTAGCCAACGGATATATGGGACGTGTAGGGCTGATTAACTCCGGTGGAGAATCACATGGAAGTTCCGACCTGAAAGATGCGGTCATCACGGCCATTGTGAACAAACGCGCCGGAGGCATGGGACTTATCAGCGGTCGCAAAGCGTTCCAGAAACCAATGAATGAAGGAGTAGAACTGCTTCACACCATTCAGGATGTTTACCTGGATACAGGCATTACTATAGCTTAACTTTACTATAAATTATCAGCATGGGAGCTTTGTGAAAAGCATTATACTGACGGGCGGAATCTTTCCGCCCGATTTTCTTGCTCCGTCCCGCTCCGGTTCCCCTTCTCCTTAAAAGAACATTCTTTTTATCCTCCAACGTATCAAGTATTAAGATAATATTCCTAACTTTGCACTCCGATACACATTATTATATATAAGGTATGATGCAAATAAAAGTAACGGCACCCGCTAAGATACATACAACTATCCAATTACCCTCTTCCAAGAGTATCAGTAACCGTGCACTTATCATCAATGCATTAGGCAACGGAACACACCATCCCGAAAACTTATCGGACTGCGATGATACCCGGGTAATGATACGCGCTTTGAACGATGACAAAGAAACCATCGACATTATGGCTGCCGGAACAGCCATGCGCTTTCTCACTGCCTATTTATCGGTGACACCCGGCACACGAATCATCACCGGAACGGAGCGTATGCAGCAACGTCCGATACAAGTGCTGGTCAACGCTTTACGCGAATTGGGTGCAGATATAGAATATGTAGCCAATGACGGCTTCCCCCCATTACGCATCACAGGGCGGGAATTAAGAAAAGACACTATCAGTCTGCCCGGCAACGTAAGTTCCCAATATATTTCCGCTTTATTAATGATAGCCCCCGTTTTGACAAACGGACTGACCATCCGGTTGACAGGCGATATCATCTCACGCCCCTACATCAACCTGACTTTGCAACTGATGAACGATTTCGGTGTCCGTGCGGAATGGACAGACGACCACCGGCTCAAGGTAGAGCCGCAAGCCTA
>UMKI01040244.1_pt1 | contig 12221 bp, 9 predicted proteins | sample 1966291 | NCBI WGS metagenome assembly UMKI01 (sample SAMEA4836174, study PRJEB28245) | human gut metagenome | biome: gut microbiome; material: fecal sample | place: Denmark | collected 2008 | reverse complement strand
AGGATGGTTCACCTCGGTGCGGCGGTCACCCATGTCATATACGGAGGTCGTCACGTTGCCTTCGGTGTCGGTGACTCTGACCAGACGGTCGATGCCGTCATATTCGAAGGAGGTGGTGATTTCTCCGTCAGGACCACTGAGCTGCTTGGTCATGACAGTCTTGCCGCTGCCGTTGGTATAGGTAGCCTGCTTGTTGCCCAAAGCATCGGTCACGGTAGTTACCAATGCCCGGCTGCCTGCATCCGTGGTATAGGCTGTCAGTGTCTTGGAGTCGTCGGGAAGGGTAACTTCCGTGGCACGGTCGAGCACGTCATACACCGTTACGGTCGGCGATACTCCGTCAAATGCCTTGTTGAAGTCCGTACGCTTGCCCAGCTCTTCCGTGACTGGATAGTAAGCCTTGGCGACACGTCCGAATGCGTCATAGACATTGCGTCCGCTGACAATCATTATATTCTGAGCATCGGATACCGAGCCTTCGGATGCCGAAGTGACCACACCGTCCTTCTTTACCTGCACGGGCCGGCCGAAGCCGTCCACGAAGGTGACGGTTTCCATGTCATCGTTTGGATGCTGGATGTCGTAGTGCTTTGTCACGGCGTATGCTGGGGCGGTGATGCCGTTTGCCGTAAATTCAGCCTTCGGGCTATATTCGAATGCGATAATATAAGGTACACCCGTAGCCAGCTCGTTCGGGCCGCGTACTCCGGTGACGCGTCCGAGGTCGTCCACATCTGTCTCGTAGTAGAAGTTGTTCAGGTCGCGGCGTTCCTTGGCGATGCCGTAGCGGTAATCGAAATTGCCTGCCTCGCTTCGGTAGCCGAACGCATCTTCCACACGTTCCACATACATGTTCATTTCCGGCTCGTAGCGGTACTTGTACCACATGCGCTGTCCCTTGGCATTGGCCGGAAGTGTCTTCTGCAGGATGTTGCCGAAGCTGTCATAACGGTAGTCGGTGACGGCTTCGCCGTTTCCGAGCTGCTGCGTTATCTTGGTCAGGTGGTTGGGGTACTTCGTGTCATATACCGCCGATACCTGGTGGTAGACCTTTCCGTCCCCTCCGGTCACGGTCACATCGGTCGGCAGGCCGAGGATGTTCCTGCTGCTGTTGGAGGTATAGCGGATGGAGGTCTGGTAGTCAAACTTGCCGTCTCCCTTGCTGCCGAGCTTGCCCTTGTTGCTGAACCTGTAGGATTTCAGCTCACCGTGGTGGCCGGTGAGGTAATACTCGTTCCATGCCTCCGAGGTAATCATTCCCTGGGCGGCACCTTCGTATTGCAGGTTCGCCGTATAACGGAGCGGCACAAAGGCGGAAGCACGGTCGCTGCACAGTACGGGCTGTGCGGTAAAGGTGTACTCGTCACCCTTGGCGGTCAGGTAGTAGCCGTCATATTCGTTGCGCGTTTCGATGTAAACCTTTCCGGCTGCGTCTTCCACGGAAGCGTTGACCAGGTTGCCCTGCGTATAGTAGCCGGACACGTCATACTTCTGTACCGACTTGCGGTAGAGCGCATTTTCCTTTTCGGTGTCGAGATTCCTGGTAATCACTTCGCCGAAACCGAGGAACTCACGTTCGTGGCGGTCGCGCTTGCCGTCCTTGTATTCAAAGGCGGTGGTCATGAGCGGACCGTCGTCATGGATGCCGTCATCCACCGTAAGGGAAGACATCACCCATTTGCCGCCGGGAAGCCCGTAGGTGGGAGCGGTATGTGCATAGTCCAGCGTAAACGTACCGCCGAGCGAGTTGGTGACTGCCTTCAGCATGTTCGTCCTGCCGATGGCGGAACGGGTCACTTTCAGCTCGCTTTCCTTTTCGGATTCCACAATGTCGAGATAGCCGTCACCGTCCACGTCCTGCAAGGCATACGTGGGACGGCTGATGCTGTGACCGGTGGATACACCCGGGTTAGTGGAAATTTTGATGGGAGGAAGAAGCAGGTTGATGCTGATGGTAAATGCAGCATTGACGGATTCAGAAGTTGAAGCTGATTCACTCAACGCACTGGCGCCCTTCCAGTTTATCGGTGAGAGGAAAGCATTGCCGGTATTGAAAGACACCTTTATTCCGTTGCCTTCTTTCCAAACCTTGTCAGGCAAGCCATCGGAGTTGACATCCATCAGGTTGTACGCTTCCTTGCTTTCAGAAGATACAATGCCGAATCCGGCCATAAAGCTGCCGGATGCCTTGTTAACGGACGAACCTTTAACCAATTCTTCGCCCATACCACCTCCGGCACCACCGCTGACACCAGCATTGAAAGCTTTGCTTTCACCACCCTGAATGCGTTCCAGTCCCCAATCCATGGGGTCTGAGAATGTGTATCCCAGATTTATGCGTACTTGCTTGTTCTTCAAAATCTGGTCGGGAAGACCGTCTCCATTCATATCAATAAACTGTACTGCGGCTTCATCCTTGTTGTATGAGCCGCTTCCGGAGAGGCTGAACTGGGCTTGCCACTTGGTCTGGGAATTGGCTGCTGTCTGAGGAGAATGTTTGATTAACTTGACAATGGATGAAACAGAAGCAACCGGATTGCCACCATAACCTTTAGAACTGGATGAGTTTTCACTGGAGATTTTTTCCAGTTTCTGCGATTTCTCACCACTGATACCGCCTTGAGAATTGGTATATTGTACCACTCCTCCGGCAACGATATCCGGATAACCGTCACCGTTCATGTCCATCATGGTTACATCTGTCGTGGCATTACCCTCGGCTGTATTGACGGTAAATCCCATGGCACCACCTTGGGTAACGGAACTCTTACTGGTAGCGACTTGGGTAACAGCTGCCGCACCGGTTCCTTGGAGACAATCACCTGCCAGGCCTATGACATCCACCTGATTATCCAACGGATTGGTAATGACCACGTCCTGTTCTGCCAGTCGGGCCGTACCGGCTTCTGTAGCTGTCAGGTAGATTTCCTGACGCTGTCCAATCCAGCGGTCGGGCGACATCTGGTCTGTCCCTATCGGTGTGAAAGGCAGGGTCAACGGGTCAATCTTGGCATTCTCATCCTCCGGGAGTTTGAGCAGAGCCTCGTCAATGGGCTTGCCATAGCGTCCCTCGGAAGCATTGTAAACGAAGCCGCCCCAGCCACGGTACAGCATACCGAAACCGCTGTTGACACCTTCCGCATAGAATCCGGCGTTCACGCTGTCCTTCGGCAGACCAAGCGTATCGGACTGCAACAGCACACGTGCAACGGTAAGGGCATCATCCGATAACGTACCGGGATAATGAAACTCGAACCAGACTTTTTCGGTGCCGGGATTTTCCAGTTTCAGCACATCTGCCTTCAAAGCACCTTCTGTTATGGTGAAAGTCTTTTTCGCCAGCAGCTTGTCCGCTGTCTTTACCGTCAAGGTCACGTCACCGTTGAATCCTTTTGCCACTGTAATACGAGGCTTGACAATCACCGCCGTATCCGTTGCAGCGAACGTATAGGAATGGCTTTCCTTCACGGCATGGGTAAACATCCTGTAATGTGCCGGAATCGCAAGCGTCCGGTCAACGGATGGGTGCCGATGCGGATGTCAATGTCGATGCTGCCGTCATTGCGGGGCTTGCCGTCCTCACAGGTGGACGGGGTCGGGACGGCATCTGCCGCCAGTCCGTCATAATAGGCAAAGGTGAAGACATCGCTGCCGCTGCCGTCCAAATCCCAAAACAGGTTGTGGAATACGGTCTTTCCGCGCATGAGGTCCGGCCGGGAGCATTTCACGGCTATCATGTCTTCCGTATCGAACCTGCCTTCCCCGCTAGGGTCGATGAGCAGCAGGGTACGGTTGCGGCAATACTGCAAGAACTCGTCATCCGGAGTAAGCGCATGGCTCAGTTCTGCCATGTTTCCCGTGTCACCGATGCCGCCGGTGCGTACAGCGGCTATGCGCAGCGGTTCTTCGGAGGTGACGGCCCGGATAAGACCTGACATTGAGCCGGAGGTTTTGGGCAGGGGAATGGTACGCGTCTGGCTGCCGATACCGTCAATGCGGAGGTAGACCTGCCCGTCTTCCCTCCGGATGGAAACGGCACTGCCGCTGACTCCGGTGGCCACAGCAGTAGTGCCGGCCTGTCCGCCGGAGATGACATAGACGTTTCCTTTCCTGTCGAAGCGGTAGCCGTATTCACAGGTGTTGCCGCCGGAGCCGGTAAAGCCCACGTCGAATGTGGGATGACTGAGGGGGCAATAGAAGGAGACGGCTCCTTCACGGCCGGGCAATGCCGGTGTGACGGCAAAGGCTTCGGTCGCACTTGAGTCCTGCTCGATGGTGTCAAGGAAGCCTTTCCGGGTAACGGTCATGCCCGTGCCGTTCCAGCGTACCGAGGTGCTGTCTGCCGATGCCGGTACATTGCTGCGTACCGTCCATGTGCGGTGCATGATGTGCCACAGGGTATCTGCCGGTGAGGTGTAGGTGGTCAGCGGACCGTTGTCGTCACCCCAGAAGATGTACCCTTTGTCAGGCAAGGGATTGCCGTATTCACGCCCCATGACGAGCAGGCGGCTGGCGGACGACTCCGCATAGGAATTGCCGTCGTGGAAGGTGTCGTTTGCTTTCATGGTGGCATAGACGGGTCCTTCCTCGTAGGAAGTGGTGGAGAGGGGCTGGTGGAGAGCGGAAGCGGCATCCGAGCCGATGGCTGTCACCCGGTGGTGATAGCCCTGGTTCTCGTCCTTGTCCCATATCAGGTTGCCTTCACTGTCCAGATAGGAGTTGTTCAGGGTGATTCCATACTTGACGGCCAGGTAGCTTTCCACTTTCCTGCGTTCTGCCGGGGTGAGGTAACGTCCGTAGATGATGACTTCGGGGGAATAGCCGTCAAAACGGTTGTTCCCGAATGCCGTCGCATCATAACCGGTGCTGAACTGCGGATTGGATGCGGAATAAGTACCGCCGACAAACAGATTCGATACGGAGTTTTCTCCCCAAAGGCCCGTTCCGGGACGGTTGCTCTTCAGATAGGTGAGCACGCGGACGGAGGACTCCCGGAAGTCTGTCGCGGACTGTCTGTCAGAGGAGGAGAACAAGAGGTCTTCTCCCGTTTCCTTTCCGTAGTCCAGCGGCTCCGTGCCGTTGGCACGTACGGCCTTGTCCTTGGACAGGATGGATCCGCCGCCTTTCCTCCCGTCAAGGGAATAGAGCAGCATATCCTTGTCGTGACTCTCGGGAGGCAGGGCAAAGACACTGAAGACAGTAGCCTGTGAAAAGTTGGAGAACTTGAAGGAAGCTGTTTTTCCGTAGCTTCCTCCTGAAAGGTACAGTGCCGGATGAAAATTGAATGCCGGCGCGAAGGAGCGGGTCTGGGTGTATTCGCTTCCCGGTTTTCCGCTGCGGTCAAGAGAGCGCAATTTTACGGAATCCCCTGCGAGATCCATCCAGCGGTATGCGCCTTGAAGGTCTGCCGTCACAGGCAGTGTCTGGAACCACAACTCTGTTCCTTTGACACCGCCGGGGGACTGTGCACCCGCTGTCACAACTCCTGCACCGAATAGAAGTAGCATTAGTTGCTTCATCGCTTGTGTGATTAAGGTTAATGATGGGAAAGGTTACCGGCCTTTCCAATGGATTGTGTCCGCTGAAAAGAAGTAAGGTAAGGTGCGGACGGAGCTATAATGAAGAAAATGGTCCGGAATCCGTTATCCGGTTGAAGGCATCATCTTGATGCTGAAACAGGAGAGGTATAGCTCCAGTGGCAAATATAAGGTTTTCTTTTTGTTATTGTAAACGAAAAGAAAAATAAAATTCACTTTTAACTCCGGAACTGTATAATAAATTACATATACGTACCATTATGCAATTTATACAGGCTGTATTTTGTCTTCGTGTGTTGATTTATCAGGAGGTCTATTAAAAAAGATACATGCAGGATGTTTATTTCGGAACGGCAAAAACCGGTGTGTTGGAAAATAGTTCGGATAAAACAATTGGATACACAATAAAACAGTGTATCTTTGCGTAAACAAGAAGAAATGTTTATGAATAGAATCAAGAAAATCCTGGAGGTTAAAGGTATGAGCCAGACAGATTTGGCGCATCGGTTGGGCAAGAGTTTCAATACGGTCAATCTGTATGCAGCCAACAAGGTGCAACCGCCGCTTCCTGTTTTATACCAAATAGCAGATATCCTGAAAGTGGATGTGAGAGATTTGTTGATACCCAATAAAATGTAACCATGCAATCATAAATATGGACGATACCAAAGATACAATCATAAATGGCATAGATTATTCAGAGAAAATAGCCGATGCAATACGTTTTTTCTGGCGCCGGAAACAGAAGCAGCTGTCTGAAAGCGGAGATACCTCCAACCGGGGTGCCGTGGTCGGAGGCAAGCAGATGGACGGTTTTGTAGAACTGTTGAAGGAAGTTGCCTGCAATGCCGGTATTCCTGCTGAATTTATCATTACAGACAAGAATTATTTGCCGGGCTTTTTCCGCTCATCGAAAGATTGGGACATGCTTGTGGTTTCTCCTTCGGGAAAACTCGTTGCCGCTGTAGAGCTAAAATCACAAGTCGGCTCGTATGGTAATAATTTCAACAACCGGACGGAAGAGGCTTTAGGTTCGGCCGTGGATCTTTGGACCGCCTTTCGCGAAGGACAATTTCCCGGACAACCGGCACCATGGGTCGGGTGGCTGATGGTTGTCGGACGTGACAGAAATTCAGAGCGTCCCGTCCGTAACTATGAACCCTTCTTCCCCGTGAGGCCTGAATTCAGCGGAGCCGGTTATTTGGACAGATACCGTATCTTGTGCCAAAAGCTGATACTGGAGCGTCATTACACAGCGACGGCTCTTGTCTGGACCAGCGATAAAGACACCTACGGAGCGATGTCCGAAGACATTTCATTGATGCGTTTCCTGCAATCTTTCTACTGTTTTCTTTCTGGTGTTTCTTATGAATTCAAATAACACTGCTTCATTATATGGTATGCGTAGCAGCGGCGGCCATCATGGGGACGTATTCACATCTCCACGGGTGGTCTGTTACATGCTTGATCAGGTCGGTTACGACAGCCATGCTGACTTGCGCAATGTCCGGATTCTTGAACCGGCTTGCGGAGAGGGGGAATTTGTACTCGAAATAGCCCGTAGGCTTTTACGTTCGGCTGCCTGTCATCACTTTGATGCCAATGAGGCATTTCAGAGAAATGTCCGTGCTTACGATATCGACGGAACGAAGATTGAACGCTGCCGCCGGCGTCTTGCAGACATAGGCATTTATCCTTCTTCGGATAATCTGCTGGCAGCCGATTTCCTGACATGCAGGATTGGTGCTACGGATGTGGTGGTGGGCAATCCTCCATACGTCCGTTATGAGCATATCCCACAAAACATGCGTGACTATTGCCGGAGCAATTTCTCCACATTTCATTACCGATGCGATCTGTATGTGCCATTCTTTGAAAAAACCTTGTCCTTGCTTTCCAAAGGCGGACGCCATTGCTTTATCTGCTCGAACAGATGGCTTAAAAATGAATATGGTAAGAAATTACGAAAACTGATAGCCCAAAAGTATGCGGTCAAAATGATTGTCGGTCTTGAACAGGCTGACGCTTTTCAGGAAGAGGTGCTTGCATACCCGTCCATCACCATTATTGAAGCCGGCAAGCCCTCTGCATATTTTGATTACGCTGAAGTCCGACAGGTAGAAGAGTTAGCAGGAATGCATATATCCAAACGCATCAGCCCCACAGGCGAAGATTGGACAAAAAGCTTTTCTTCGGTTGCTACTGACCATGCGCTCAAGACCATCGAACAGCAGGGTTTCAAGATTGGAATAGGAGCGGCAACGGGTGCGGATGCCATCTTTGTGTCAAGTGATTTGCCGGATAGGGTCGAATCGGAACTGATATTGCCAAGCATCAAGGCAAGGGATCTTCGGGGCAATCAATTTAACTGGCACGGGGATTACCTGCTGAATCCTTATAATTCAGATGGCTCGCTGATCGATTTAGCCGACTATCCTCTTGCCGGTGCCTATTTTGAGCAGCATCGGGAACGGCTTACATCCCGGCATGTTGCACGCAAATCGCCTGCCAAATGGTACAAAACGATTGACCGCATCAGCCCCAGCCTCCAGAAACAACCCAAAATACTCTTGCCGGACATGTCTGGCAATACATTTGTCTTTGTGGATGACGGTTCGTATTATCCCTTGCACAGCATTTACTATATTACCGGACAATCCTCCGTTCGGTTGCGTCTTTTAGCCGCATTCCTGATGTCTGATTTTGTGCGTGACCAGCTTTCTGCTGTTACAAATGCTATGAACGGAGGATTTTCACGCTGGCAAAGCCAACATTTGCGTAAACTCCGTATACCGGATATCGGTGCTATATCGGAAACTGATACTCAACAAATACTGTCATTTTACGAATGTAAGGAGATTTCTTCTATCAATCATATTATCAATCGGCTGTATGGGACATAAATTCTTTGGTGAATGGCTGCTTGGGGTTTCATAAAGTATTTTTGTGGAATTGCCGTCTTTCCGGTTAAATGCCTAGCTTTTGAGTCCGGTATGGATTGTAGATTCTGAACAGCGGAGAATATAATGACTGTTCCATTCGGACTTATTCAGGGTAAGGCGGCAAAGTATGCGGCCTATGTTTTTCCATGGATTTTTGCCTTATCAAACAATCTTGTCAAACAACCTTTTATACATGACTGAAAATAAATCACGGCGTCCCCGACGCAGCAGCCATGAGCTGCGGAATGACATTTTAAATGCTGCAACAGAAATCATTGGAGAGGATGGTTTCGCCAAGTCTTCGCTTATGCGTATTGCCAATCTTGCCAACGTGGAATCCACGGTCTTTCACCGACATTTCGGTAACTGGGAGGAGTTTATGGATTGTTTTACAAGAAAGTATGATTACTGGTTTAGCGATGTTGTCGACTCTGTCGAAAAGAATCAATGTGTTGAAAAGGAATTCAGCTCCACTTTGCACCGGCTTTTTGATGAACTGAATGAAGATGTCATCATGCAGAAACTTTTAAAATGGGAAATTCATGATGCCAATGTCATTACAAAGCGTACAGCCCGGATGCGGGAGTTCAATACAATGCCTTTGATCCGACATTATCAATGCGCTTTGGGTGAAACCGACATCCGTATTGGAGCCGTCCTGGCCTTGTTGACAGGAGGCATCTATTTTCTGGTCCTTCACAAGGACTGTTCTCCCCTGGCAGGAATAGATGTCAATGACGAGAGTGGCCGGCAGGAGATTCATAATGCCATTGATTGGTTTAGCAAAATGCTTTTTTCCCGGCCAAATGAGCAGGATATGAAGCGGAACATTGCCGATATATTAAGATCAAACGGTGTATCGGAAGACATAATTGAGGATTGTTGCAGCTTATTATAGCTGATGTGATTCCAAAGTTTGTCACTATCCATTCAAAACTGCATGTACTAAGTGGATATTACAGCGTTTATTTTCCCGTTTTTTGTTTCTCTTTTTACGCTTTCAGGCGTAACGACTTTGGAGTGAAGCCCGTCCCGAGCCTTCAGGCGAGCGGCAAGTTGTTTTGGGACGCCCGAATCATTTCGGGCGCCCCAAAACACAACTTGCCATGTTCGTTTGAACATGAATTTTTCATCCGAAAAATCAAAAGATAGCGTTCCAACCGCTTCCCTCCGAAAAAATCCTTTTGCCGGCATCTTAATTACGTTTTGCATACTAAAAAACGCTTCCAGCAGGATACTTGAGCGGTGTAACAGGATGACATATCGTGTCACAGAACGTCAGCAGGCCACCATATGAGTGCCCATCCGGAGTAATTATCGTTATTTTGCCGCATGTCAGCATGTGTCCGGCAGTTCAGTCATACAGGTGTGCGTCAGGTACGGGGTGCATGGTTGCTTTAAACCGTTCGGTACCGGGTGAACGGAGATATACTGGAACATAATAAGACAACCGTTCCCCCATGTGTGAATGCGTGACTGTATGATTGGCTTAATGCCAGACTGAACACGTGTGGGATTGGATGCATGACCGACTTGCCGGTCGGATACCCCTTTCCGTCAGATAAAGGCGGTGTAACAGGATGACATACAGTGTCACAGACCGTCAGCAGACCGCCATGATAGTGCCAATCCGGAAAATTTATCGTTATTTTGCCGCATGTCAGCATGTGTTCGGCAGTTCAATCATCCAAGTGTGCGTCAGGTACATGGTGTATGATTGCCTTAAACCGTCCGGTAACGGGTGAACGGGGATATGTAAGAACATAATAAGGCAACCGTTCCTCCATGTGTGCATGCGTGACCGGCTTAATGTCAGACCGGACACGTGGGGGATTGGATACATGACCGGCTTGCCGGTCGGATGCACATACCCGTCAGATAATGCAAGCATGTAATAAGGGTGGCATTCTTACATTCACAACGTGATGAAAATGCAGGACTGCCGGAAAAAGAATTGTTCAACTATCAAAAATATGGAATTCATGGTAAAGAGAAAGGAAGTTAGAATCGACGAGGAGCTGATACGCCGCGTAATGGTCGGGGATATTCCCGCCTCCGTCCTGGAAAATCGTTATGGGAGCAACGTTGCCGACTCCCCAAAAGAAGATGACAAGAAACCAGAAACGGAAAACCGGTCCGGGATTCCTGCCAAATCCGACAAGGTGGAAGTTCCCGGTTCCGGTGTGTCCGACGGTGAGGAAGAAGCACCATCTCCGGTTCTCCGGGAGAAAACACACCGGAAAAAGAACAGTCTTCAGGAGTATCCCGAACACCTGTTCAGCAACAACGTTGTGAAAGAACGCCGGCAGACCTATGTCAGCAGCGAGAACTATGAACGGGTGCGCACCCTGCTTTCCGTGATAGCGCCGACTGTCAGCATTTCCTGCTACATCGACAATATCCTCTCTGCCCATCTGGAACAGTACCGTGACGAGCTGAACGCCATCTACAGCAGCCGCATCAATCTGAAACCGTTGTGATTCAGCCTGCGGCCACATAAGAAAAGGGACACCCGGAGGTCGGTTGTTCTTCCTTCCTCCGGATGCCCCTTGCTTTTTCTTTCATGTGTCGGGCTTATTTCGTACCTGTGGTCCTTACACTTACCCCTTTCGGTATCGGGTTGTCGAGTATTATCCGGTAGCACAGCCTGCCGTCCACATTCACCGGCTCTTTCGCCACCATGAATCCTGCGGATTTCTCGACCTTTGCCGCATCGAGTATCATGCCGGCAATGAAGCTGTTCGAGAAGCGGGCGCAACGCGGATCGTTCCAGATCGTGAAGCCGTTCTCGTCATCCGAAACGAACATGTACCAGTCCTTGGGTCTGTCTTCGTCCTTGGCGATACACAGCCTGTTTCCTGCGTGCAGGCTCAGTTCTCTGCTCAGTATCCGGCTCAAATACATGCTTCCGTCACGGCATACCGTGATGATCCGTTTGCCTTTGTAGGTCAGTGCCGGATGGGAATTGCTCTTGTCATAAACTGTCAGTTTCATAATCATCGATATTTTTTCGTTATACATTGTTTTCCTTTATTCGTGTCATGCCGCCTCTCCGGCCATGATCAGCCTTCTTCTGGCGATGAATTTCCGGTTTGCCCGGACGGATTCCATCATCGCCTGTGCTCTGCGCGTCACCACCGAGGTCTTCTCGCCCATGTGTTTCGCTATGGTGCGGAACGAGCTTCCAGTCTCGTAGAACCGCAGCATGAATATCCTGTAATCCTCGTAGGAGAAATGCCGCCTGAGGAACTTCTGTATGTCCCTTACCAGCCTGTCGCATCCGGTCAGTATCTCTTCCCGTTCTTCTGTCTCTTCCGCGCAGTCCGTCTCGCCCAGTCTTGCGAAATATTCGTCTCCAGGACTGTCGTAACGACTTTCATCCCTTGCGCCCGACTGTAGGATTCTCCGGTAGCATCCGAAGAAATAGTATTCCAACTCCTCGATTCCGCCACTTGCGAACATGACCTGTTTCCTGACTGCCAGATAGGCGTCATGGAATGCGTCCTCGTCGATTTTTCCATAGATGGAGAGTCTCTCTTTCAGTCTCGCGTATGAACGGTCAAACCATCTGTTAAATTCTTTCACGTCTTTTGTTGCCATATCCTTTTGCTTTTATCTGTTAGACATCCGGCCTGTGGTGCGGGCACTCTTGTTTCTTTGAATGCCTTACAGCCGTTCTACCTCCGGAAAAGCGTCAAGGCTCGGCAGGAAAAAATACCGGAGCGCAAAGCGCGAGGATGAT
>UMKI01044610.1_pt1 | contig 13127 bp, 7 predicted proteins | sample 1966291 | NCBI WGS metagenome assembly UMKI01 (sample SAMEA4836174, study PRJEB28245) | human gut metagenome | biome: gut microbiome; material: fecal sample | place: Denmark | collected 2008 | reverse complement strand
AAATCTTTGAACTCGGCCAAGTGTCTCTTTGGAGTTACTCCAGCTTTCTTAAAGTGACCCATCAACGGTTTTGTAGTATGCTTTTCCTTCTTGTCTTGGAAACCTACCTGAACAGCTGCATAGCCATCTTTTTCAACACTCTTAATCTGAGTAACTACACAAGGACCAGCTTCGATAACAGTGCATGGTACATTTTTACCATCAGCACTGAAAACGGATGTCATTCCGATTTTCTTTCCTAATAATCCTGGCATTTCAGTTAATTTTTAAATTTATTAAACTTTAATTTCTACTTCTACTCCACTTGGTAATTCCAATTTCATCAAAGCATCTACTGTCTTAGCAGTTGAGCTATAGATGTCGATCAGTCTTTTATAAGAAGACAATTCAAACTGTTCACGAGACTTTTTATTAACAAAAGTTGAACGGTTTACAGTAAACACACGTTTGTGAGTTGGCAATGGAATAGGACCGCTAACAATAGCGCCTGTAGCCTTCACAGTTCTCACAATCTTCTCAGCAGACTTGTCTACCAAATTGTGATCGTAAGATTTCAGTTTAATTCTAATTTTCTGACTCATTAGTAATAGTTAATTAATTATTATTTTTAAGGTGAAGCATGAGGGCTAAGAGTCATTCGCTAGCCCTCATCAGCTTCAAGTTATTTCTGATTATACCAAATCTACGCGACCTTTAACTTCTTCCAATACAGTCTTAGCGATAGAGCTTGATACCTGAGCATGGTGATCATAAGTCATTGAAGAAGTTGCACGACCAGAAGTGATAGTACGCAAAGCTGTTACGTAACCAAACATTTCTGCCAGCGGAACCATAGCCTTCACGATACGAGCACCAGAACGGCTAGTTTCCATTCCTTCAACCTGACCACGACGCTTATTCAAGTCACCGATAACGTCACCCATGTTTTCTTCAGGAGTAACAACTTCCAACTTCATGATAGGTTCCATTAATACAGGACCTGCCTTAGCGCATGCATTCTTATAAGCCTGAATAGCACAGATTTCGAAAGACAACTGGTCAGAGTCAACCGGGTGGAATGAACCATCTTTCAATACAACCTTCAATGAGTCAAGAGGGAATCCTGCCAACACACCATTCTTCATAGCAGTCTGGAAACCTTTCTGTACAGAAGGGATAAATTCCTTAGGCACATTACCACCTTTAACTTCATCGATAAATTGCAATCCACCTTGTTTGAAGTCTTCATCAACCGGACCGATTGTCACAATGATATCAGCAAACTTACCACGACCACCAGACTGCTTCTTATAAACTTCACGCAATTCAACAGTCTTAGTAATAGCTTCCTTGTAGTTAACCTGAGGACGACCCTGGTTACATTCTACTTTGAATTCACGTTTCAAACGATCGATAATGATATCCAAGTGAAGCTCACCCATACCAGAGATAACTGTCTGACCTGTCTGTTCATCAGTTTTTACTGTAAATGTCGGGTCTTCTTCAGCCAACTTAGCCAAACCGTTAGACAATTTATCCAAGTCTTTCTGAGTCTTAGGCTCTACTGCGATACCGATTACAGGTTCTGGGAAGTCCATAGATTCAAGAACGATCGGAGCTGTTTCATCACACAATGTATCACCAGTACGAATATCCTTGAAACCTACACCAGCACCAATATCACCAGCACTAATTACTTCAACAGGATTCTGTTTATTTGAGTGCATCTGGAACAAACGTGAAACGCGTTCTTTCTTTCCTGAACGAGAGTTGAAGATATAAGAACCTGCTTCAACCTTACCAGAATATACACGGAAGAAAGTCAGACGACCTACATATGGGTCAGTAGCAATCTTGAACGCCAAAGCAGAAGTCTTTTCATCTTCATCTGGCTTACGATCTTCTTCAGCTCCAGTAGATGGGTTAGTACCAATAATATTTGGAGTATCCAATGGAGAAGGCAAGAAAGCACATACATAATCCAGCAAAGTCTGTACACCCTTATTCTTGAATGAAGAGCCACACAGCATTGGAACGATTTCCATCTTCAATGTTCCGGCACGCAATGCACGCATGATTTCTTCCTCTGTAATAGTAGAAGGATCATCAAAATACTTTTCCATCAAAGCTTCGTCGAACTCAGCAACCTTTTCAAGCATCTTGTCTCTCCATTCCTGTGCTTCATCAACCAAGTTTGCAGGAATTTCTTCTACATCATAATCAGCACCCATTGTTTCATCGTGCCACAAGATAGCTTTCATCTTAACCAAGTCAACTACACCCTTAAAGTTTTCTTCAGAACCAATAGGGATAACTACCGGACATGGATTAGCACCTAAAACATCCTTCATCTGACGTACAACTTCAAAGAAGTCTGCACCAGAACGGTCCATTTTATTAACGTAACCGATACGAGGAACATTATACTTATCAGCCTGACGCCATACAGTTTCAGACTGCGGTTCAACACCACCAACTGCACAATATGCAGCAACAGCGCCATCCAATACACGCAATGAACGTTCAACCTCAGCAGTAAAGTCTACGTGTCCCGGAGTGTCAATCAAGTTAATTTTATACTTATTACCTGCATAGTTCCAGTAAGTAGTGGTAGCAGCTGAAGTAATAGTGATACCACGTTCCTGCTCCTGCTCCATCCAGTCCATAGTAGCAGCACCATCGTGCACCTCACCAATTTTGTGAGTCAGACCAGTGTAAAACAAGATACGTTCAGAAGTAGTTGTCTTACCAGCATCGATGTGCGCCATGATACCGATGTTACGGGTCAAATGCAAATCATGTTTAGCCATTTTATTTCCTAGTTAAAATTAATACTTGATTTAGAATCTGAAGTGAGCAAAAGCACGGTTAGCTTCAGCCATACGGTGCATATCTTCTTTACGTTTGAAAGCACCACCCTGCTCGTTATATGCATCAAGAATTTCAGCTGCCAATTTATCAGCCATTGATTTGCCACCACGTTTACGGGCAAAAGAATCAAATTCTTCATTGAGATTGACTCTTTACGATCAGGACGAATTTCTGTAGGAACCTGGAAAGTTGCACCACCAATACGGCGAGACTTAACTTCCAGCTGCGGAGTTACATTATCTAGAGCTTTTTTCCAAACTTCCAAAGCTGAAGTTTCTTCACCTGGGAGTTTTGTTTCAACTGTCTTCAATGCATTGTAGAAGATTTCGTAAGAAGTATTCTTCTTTCCATCATACATCAGATGGTTTACGAATTTAGAAACCTTCTGATCATTAAATACCGGATCCGGAAGGATCACACGTTTTTTTGGTTTTGCTTTTCTCATTTTGTTTGATAATAATGTTTAGTTTGGGGCTGCATCTCTGTTTTCTTCAACGCCTCCTCTGAAGCATTTACTCAACCTTAAAGCTTTTCCAACAAACCAAAACGAATTAATAAAGTTTTTTACTAAGGATTGTACTCAGCTACGAATTATTTCTTACCCTTTCCTGCTGGAGCCTGTCCTGGTTTCGGGCGCTTAGCACCATATTTAGAACGTCTCTGTGTACGACCAGCAACACCTGCTGTATCCAATGTTCCACGAACAATATGATAACGTACACCTGGAAGGTCTCTCACACGACCACCACGAACCAATACGATTGAGTGTTCCTGCAAGTTATGTCCTTCTCCCGGAATGTAAGAGTTCACTTCCTTAGAGTTTGTCAAACGCACACGAGCAACTTTACGCATTGCTGAGTTCGGCTTTTTCGGAGTTGTAGTATAAACACGTACACAAACGCCACGTCTCTGAGGGCATGAGTCCAATGCAGGTGATTTACTCTTCTCAACCAAAACCGTTCTTCCTTTTCTTACTAACTGTTGAATAGTAGGCATTTTGTTTTGATTTTAATTATTATATATATTGTTTATTGTTTTTCCAATCCTAGTCGAAACTATACATTTCGGGCTGCAAAATTACAAATAACTTTTTAATAGACAAACTGTTTTAAAATAAAAAAAGCCCATTTCCCGAAAAAAGTCGGAAAATGGGCCATAAAGCTATGTTTTTATATTTTTTTAAGCTTCTCCCTTAAAATCACTCAATGGAGGGACAAAGGTTTTACTACCGTTTCCCTGTTCTTCTGGCATACGTATTGGGCCAAAATTATGCTCGTACTTTGCAACATTATCCTGCAATGCATACATCAATCGTTTTGCATGTTCAGGAGTCATCACAATACGCGATTGTACTCCAGCCTTTGGCAAGCCCGGCATAATACGAACAAAATCTACAATAAACTCAGAAGTAGAATGAGTAATTATAGCAAGATTAGCATAAGTTCCTTGAGCAACTTCTTCTTTCAGCTCTATCTGAAGCTGATTATTTTTGTTTTCGTTTTCCATAATAACTTAGTTTTTACATTTCAATTTTTATATTAACGCCACAAATGTAGGGAAAAAGTTGAATCATCCGAACAGTTAAGTAAAAATTTCAATAGCCAATTTCACTTTTTGGCAAATTCAACGAAGCTATTAAAGGGGAAATATAAGTTGAGATTTTCGATTTATGATTGATATAAATACAAAAGGAGCTGTGCCATTCTTCATGACACAGCTCCTTATATGTATAAGATTAAAGTATTATTCTACTTCACTATAATCAAGCACGTTCTTACGATTTGCCAAAATTCTGTCATACTCTTCTTTTGAGCCAACAATAATCTTTTCGTATTCACGCTGACCAGTTCCGGCAGGTATCAAGTGACCGCAGATAACGTTTTCCTTCATACCTTCCAGTTTATCAACTTTACCGTTAATTGCCGCTTCGTTCAAAACTTTAGTAGTTTCCTGGAATGATGCAGCCGACATAAAGCTTGATGTTTGCAATGCAGCACGTGTAATACCTTGCAAAATCTGAGTTGATGTAGCAGGAACAGCATCGCGTACTTCTACTGGTTTTAAGTCACGGCGCTTCAGCATACTGTTTTCATCACGCAACTTACGAGCTGTAACAATCTGTCCCGGCTGCAAGTTCTGAGAATCACCAGCATCAACAACAACTTTCTTACCCCAGATACGGTCGTTTTCCTCGTTAAATTCCAAACGGTCTACAACCTGCTGTTCCAAGAAGCGAGTATCTCCCGGCTCATCAATCTGAACTTTACGCATCATTTGACGAACGATAATTTCAAAGTGCTTATCGTTAATTTTAACACCCTGCAGACGGTATACATCCTGAATTTCGTTCACGATGTACTCCTGTACTGCTGTAGGACCTTTAATAGCCAAGATGTCAGCAGGAGTGATAGCACCATCTGACAACGGAGTTCCGGCACGTACATAGTCGTTTTCCTGAACAAGGATCTGCTTTGACAGAGCCACAAGGTACTTCTTCACATCGCCTGTCTTAGATGTAACGATAATTTCACGGTTACCACGTTTAATCTTACCCATCGTAACCTCACCATCGATTTCTGAAACAACAGCAGGATTAGACGGATTACGTGCTTCAAACAATTCGGTTACACGTGGAAGACCACCGGTGATATCACCTGCCTTACCAACTGCACGTGGAATCTTAACCAAAATATCACCGGCCTTAACCACCTGCTTGTCTTCAACAACTACGTGACCACCTACCGGCAAGTTATATGTACGAATGATACCACCATTTTCATCCAAAATATGCAATGACGGAATCTTTGTCTTATCTTTAGATTCTGTAATGATGATTTCACGCAAACCTGTAGCTTCATCCGATTCTACCTTATATGTTACATTTTCAATTACAGATTCAAAATCAATCTTACCTGCAGCTTCTGTAACAATAACGGCATTGAACGGGTCCCACTTAGCAATCAGCTTACCTTTCTCAACGACTTCACCATCTGATGCATACAGTTTAGAACCATAAGGAACGTTATGTGTTGACAGGATAATACCTGTATTAACATCCACGAAACGAACTTCAGCCAAACGACCAACAACGATCTTAACTGCTTCACCTGTTTCTTCAACAGCGTCTACTGTACGCAATTCTTCAAACTCAAGACGTGCATCGTTCTTCGCAACAATACTTGCATTTGCAGCCATGTTACCGGCGATACCTCCGGCGTGGAACGTACGCAATGTCAACTGAGTACCCGGTTCACCGATTGACTGAGCAGCGATAACACCAACAGCCTCACCTTTCTGAACCATACGGCTGGTAGCAAGGTTACGTCCATAACACTTAGCACATACACCCTTCTTCGACTCACATGTCAATACAGAACGGATTTCAACGCTTTCAATCGGAGAATCTTCGATTTCCTGTGCAATTGATTCTGTAATTTCTTCACCAGCAGCTACTATCAGCTTACCAGTTGTAGGATGTATTACATCGTGTACAGAAACACGTCCCAAAATACGTTCATACAATGTTGCAATAACTTCATCGTTATTCTTCAATGCTGTACAAACCAGACCACGCAATGTTCCACAGTCTTCTTCATTAATGATCACGTCGTGAGAAACGTCAACCAAACGACGAGTCAAATATCCGGCATCGGCAGTTTTCAACGCAGTATCGGCAAGACCCTTACGAGCACCGTGAGTAGAAATAAAGTACTCCAACACTGACAAACCTTCCTTAAAGTTAGAAAGAATCGGGTTTTCAATAATCTGAGCACCTTCAGCACCTGCTTTCTGAGGTTTAGCCATCAAACCACGCATACCAGACAACTGACGGATCTGTTCCTTAGAACCACGGGCTCCAGAATCCAACATCATAAATACAGAGTTGAATCCTTGATCGTCATTCTTAATAGTCTTATACAAGATATCAGACAAGTCGCTGTTAACGTGTGTCCAAGTATCAATAACCTGATTGTAACGTTCGTTGTCGGTGATGAAACCCATGTTATAGTTCATCATAATTTGCTCAACCTCTTCGTTACCACGTTTAACCAGTTCTTCCTTTTCTTTCGGGATAATGATATCACCCAAGTTGAATGACAAACCACCTTCGAAAGCTTTCTTATAACCTAAGTTCTTAATACCATCCAAGAATTCACAAGCACGGGCAACACCGACTGTCTTAATAACATCGCTGATGATATCACGCAATGATTTCTTAGAGATAATAGTATTCAAGTAACCGCATTCATCTGGAACCAACTCGTTAACGATAATACGTCCTACAGAAGTTTCTTTAATCATCTTCTTGACAATATTACCATTTTCATCAAGGTCGTTAGTTACAACACTGATGATAGCGTGAATATCTACTTTTCCTTCATTGTAAGCAATCAATGCTTCTTCTGGTCCGTAGAAAATCAATCCCTCACCCTTAGCACCTTTACGCAACTTGGTAATGTAATACAAACCAAGAACCATATCCTGTGCCGGCACTGTGATAGGAGCACCATTGGCAGGGTTCAATATATTATGTGATTGAAGCATCAACATCTGAGCTTCAAGAACAGCTTCATTACTCAAAGGCAAATGTACCGCCATCTGGTCACCATCAAAGTCGGCATTGAACGCAGTACATGCCAACGGGTGCAACTGAATAGCCTTACCTTCAATCATCTTAGGCTGGAATGCCTGAATACCCAAGCGGTGCAAAGTCGGCGCACGGTTCAGCAATACAGGATGTCCTTTCATTACATGCTCCAAGATATCCCAAATAACTGGCTCCTTACGATCTACAATTTTCTTTGCAGACTTGACAGTCTTAACAATACCACGTTCTATCAATTTGCGAATGATAAATGGTTTGTAAAGTTCGGCAGCCATCAATTTAGGAATACCACATTCACCCATCTTCAGTTCCGGACCTACGACAATTACTGAACGTGCAGAATAGTCAACACGTTTACCCAGCAAGTTCTGACGGAAACGTCCTTGCTTACCTTTTAAGCTATCTGAAAGTGACTTCAAAGGACGGTTGGCATCTGTCTTCACTGCGCTTGACTTACGAGAGTTGTCAAACAATGAGTCAACAGCTTCCTGCAACATACGCTTTTCATTACGTAAGATTACTTCCGGAGCCTTGATTTCAATCAGACGTTTCAAACGGTTATTACGAATAATAACACGACGATACAAATCATTCAAGTCAGAAGTTGCAAAACGACCTCCATCCAATGGAACCAACGGACGAAGTTCTGGTGGAATAACCGGAACAATACGTACAATCATCCATTCAGGTTTATTACGGCCACGTGAAGCACGGAAAGATTCTACAACCTGCAAGCGCTTCAAAGCTTCATTCTTACGCTGCTGAGAAGAATCATTATTAGCTTTATGACGTAATTCATAAGAAAGAGCATCTAAGTCCAGACGAACGAGTAAGTCATAAATTGCTTCAGCACCCATCTTCGCAATGAACTTATTTGGATCACTGTCTTCCAGATATTGGTTTTCTTTTGGAAGACTATCCATAATATCAAGATATTCTTCTTCAGACAGCAAATCATATTGGCTGATACCATCTTCTGCTTTTATACCCGGCTGAATAACTACATAACGTTCATAGTAAATAATAGCATCAAGCTTCTTTGTAGGCAATCCTAACAAATAGCCGATTTTATTAGGCAAAGAACGGAAATACCAGATATGTGCAACAGGTACAACCAGCTGAATGTGACCGCTACGTTCACGACGAACTTTCTTTTCTGTTACTTCTACACCACATCGGTCGCACACAATTCCTTTATAACGAATGCGCTTGTATTTACCACAATGACATTCGTAGTCCTTTACCGGACCGAAGATTCGTTCACAGAACAAACCATCACGTTCCGGTTTATAAGTACGGTAGTTGATAGTTTCCGGTTTCAATACTTCACCGAAAGAGTTTTCCAAAATCTCTTCAGGAGAAGCCAGTCCGATCGTAATCTTTGAGAAATTACTCTTTATCTTAGTATCTTTTCTAAAAGCCATACTTTATATTTTATAAAATGAAGAATTTAAAGATGAAGGTGGAGGCTATCCGTCTCCATCCTTCATTAATATATTATTCCAGTGTAATGCTCAGGCAAAGACCTCTCAATTCATGCAGCAATACATTCAAAGATTCAGGAATACCCGGAGTAGGCATTGGTTCACCCTTGACAATTGCTTCATAGGCCTTCGAACGTCCAACTACATCATCAGACTTGATTGTCAGAATTTCCTGAAGAACATGGGCTGCACCAAATGCTTCGATTGCCCAAACCTCCATTTCTCCAAAACGCTGACCACCAAACTGAGCCTTACCACCAAGTGGCTGCTGAGTAATCAGAGAGTACGGACCGATAGAACGAGCATGCATCTTGTCTTCAACCATGTGACCAAGTTTCAACATGTAAGTCACACCAACGGTTGCCGGCTGGTCAAACTGCTCACCTGTACCTCCATCATATAAGTAAGTCTTACAATAACGAGGCAAACCAGCTTTATCTGTCCATTTATCCAAATCATCCAGAGTAGCACCATCAAAGATCGGAGTAGCAAACTTCACACCCAGTTCTTTTCCGGCACGTCCAAGTACAGCTTCGAAAATCTGACCGATGTTCATACGAGAAGGCACACCCAACGGATTCAATACGATATCTACAGGAGTTCCATCTGCCAAGAACGGCATATCTTCCTGACGTACGACACGTGATACAATACCCTTGTTACCGTGACGACCTGCCATCTTATCACCTACACCAATCTTACGTTTCTTAGCAATATAAACTTTAGCCATCTGAATGATTCCTGAAGGCAACTCATCTCCGATGGTCAAAGCGAATTTCTTACGCTTCAACTCAGCATCGAGTTCTTTATATTTCTTCAGGTAATTCATGATCAAATCACGAATCATGTCATTCTTATGAGCATCAGAAGTCCATTTGCTCAACTGAATGATTGTATAATCCAATGATTCCAAGTCACGTTTTGTAAACTTGGCACCCTTAGCAATCACTTCAGTTCCCAAATAATCCTTAACGCCTTGAGAAACCTTATCATTAGTCAAAACTAACAGTTTTTCAACTAAGATTTCTTTCAGTGCTGCTGCCTTTTCTTCAAATTCTTCATTCAGTTTCGGCAGAATAGCCTTATCTGCATTCTTCTCGCTACGAGTCTTTATAACACGTGAATATAATTTCTTATCGATAACCACACCTCGCAATGATGGAGAAGCTTTTAATGAAGCATCTTTTACATCACCAGCTTTATCACCAAAGATTGCACGCAGCAATTTTTCTTCTGGAGAAGGATCTGATTCACCCTTCGGAGTAATCTTACCAATCAAGATATCTCCCGGCTCAATACGTGCACCAATACGGACAATACCATTTTCATCCAAATCTTTTGTTGCTTCTTCACTCACATTAGGAATATCAGAAGTCAACTCTTCCATACCGCGCTTAGTTTCACGTACTTCAAGGATGTATTCGTCAACGTGTACAGAAGTCAGAATATCTTCACGAACAACACGTTCGTTCAACACAATAGCATCCTCGTAGTTATATCCTTTCCATGGCATATAGGCAACCAACAGGTTCTTACCCAGTGCCAATTCTCCGTTAGCTGTAGAATATCCTTCTGTTAAGATATCTCCCTTCTTTACACGCTGACCTTTAGTACAAATCGGACGCAAGTCGATAGTCATACTCTGGTTCGTTTTGCGGAATTTAGGGATACGATATTCCTTCAATGCCGGTTCAAAGCTTACAAATTCTTCATCATCTGTACGGTCATACAAAATTCGAATTGTTGTTGCATCTACAAAATCAATTACACCGTCACCTTCAGCTGTAATCTGAGTACGTGAATCTTCACATAATTGTTTTTCGATACCAGTACCAACAATAGGAGCTTCTGTCTTCAACAAAGGAACTGCCTGGCGCATCATGTTTGATCCCATCAATGCACGGTTAGCGTCATCATGCTCCAAGAACGGAATCAATGAGGCAGCAATAGAAGCGATCTGCTGTGGAGCAACGTCCATCAACTCTACCTGATCAGGAGTTACTACCGGATAATCAGCATCACGACGAGCTTTTACTTTCTCGCGGATAAATGTTCCGTCATCATTCAACGGTGCATTACCCTGAGCTATAATCTTGTCTTCTTCTTCCTCTGCTGACAAATATTCTATACCTTCCGGTGATAAATCAACAACTCCATCTTTTACTTTACGGTAAGGAGTTACGATAAATCCAAGATCATTAATCTTTGCATATACACACAAAGAAGAAATCAAACCGATATTCGGACCTTCAGGAGTCTCAATCGGACACAAACGACCATAGTGAGTGTAGTGTACGTCTCGCACCTCAAATCCGGCACGATCACGTGACAAACCACCAGGACCTAATGCAGACAAACGACGTTTGTGAGTGATTTCAGCCAGCGGATTTGTCTGGTCCATGAACTGTGACAAAGCATTTGTTCCAAAGAATGAATTAATAACAGAAGAAATAGTCTTCGCATTAATCAAGTCAATCGGAGTAAATACCTCGTTATCGCGTACATTCATACGTTCACGGATAGTACGTGACATACGAGCCAAACCAATAGCGAACTGATTAGACAACTGTTCTCCTACTGTACGTACACGACGGTTGCTCAAATGGTCAATATCATCTACATCTGCTTTTGAGTTAATAAGCTCAATCAGATATTTGATGATTTCAATAATATCTTGTTTTGTCAATACTTTGACATCCATATCCGTATCCAGATTCAACTTCTTGTTGATACGGTAACGTCCTACTTCACCCAGATCATAACGCTTTTCAGAGAAGAACAAGTTATTGATAACTTCACGAGCACTAGCATCATCAGCAGGATCTGCATTACGCAACTGACGGTAGATGTACAATACAGCTTCCTTCTCTGAGTTACTTGGGTCTTTCTGTAAAGTATTGAAAATAATTGAATAGTCAGAAGAATTAGCTTCTTCATTGTGAACGAGGATATTCTGGATACCAGATTCCAAAATCAAATCGATATGTTCCGGTTCGATTACAGTTTCACGGTCGATTACAACCTCGTTACGTTCAATAGAAACAACTTCACCAGTATCTTCATCAACGAAATCCTCAGTCCAAGTTTTCAGCACACGAGCTGCCAGCTTACGACCAATAATCTTTTTCAAATTGGCTTTATTAACTTTTACATCTTCAGCCAAATTAAAGATTTCCAGGATGTCTTTATCATTTTCAAAACCAACAGCACGCAGCAATGTAGTAACAGGCAACTTCTTCTTACGGTCAATGTAAGCATACATTACGTTGTTAATATCCGTTGCAAATTCAATCCAAGAACCTTTAAACGGAATGATACGAGCCGAGTACAATTTTGTTCCATTAGCATGGATACTTTGTCCAAAGAATACACCCGGAGAACGGTGTAACTGAGAAACAACTACACGTTCTGCTCCATTGATAACAAAAGTACCTTTTGGAGTCATGTAAGGGATAGGACCCAGATATACATCCTGAATAACGGTATCAAAGTCTTCGTGATCGGGGTCTGTACAATAAAGCTTCAGCTTAGCTTTCAAGGGAACACTATAAGTCAAGCCACGTTCTAAACAGTCATCGATTGTATAGTGAGGCGGGTCAATATAGTAGTCGAGGAACTCGAGCACGAAGTTGTTACGTGTATCTGCAATAGGGAAGTTTTCTGCAAACACCTTATACAAGCCATCGTTCTTTCGTTTTTCAGGCGGAGTATCTAACTGTAAAAAGTCTTGAAATGACTTCAATTGCACTTCCAGGAAATCCGGATACTTCATCGGATTCTTAATAGAAGCAAAATTAATTCGTTGATTATTAGTATTTGAAGACATCTGTATGGAGTTAAAATGTTTAAATTCAGGTAAGAGAACCTGTGTAACTTAATATAGACGCAAAAAGGTTAAGAATCCTCTTGACAGAGGACTCTTAACCGAACTACCTGATTTACAGGATAATCTTATTTAAGTTCAACTTCAGCTCCAGCTTCTTCCAAAACTTTCTTCAAAGATTCAGCTTCGTCTTTAGCCAAACCTTCTTTAACTACGCTAGGAGCACCGTCTACCATGTCTTTAGCTTCTTTCAAGCCAAGACCACAAGCTTCTTTAACTGCCTTAACAACCTGCAATTTAGCAGCACCTGCGCTCTTCAAAACTACATCGAATGAAGTTTTTTCTTCAGCAGCAGCTGCACCAG
>UMKI01047985.1_pt1 | contig 14044 bp, 8 predicted proteins | sample 1966291 | NCBI WGS metagenome assembly UMKI01 (sample SAMEA4836174, study PRJEB28245) | human gut metagenome | biome: gut microbiome; material: fecal sample | place: Denmark | collected 2008 | reverse complement strand
ATTCCTTGTTTAGAAGCTTATAAAAAAATAGAAACAAAGAGGATTGGTAGACGTATTATTGAAGTAGAGAAGACAATTAAAGATAAAGTGTAGGAGTCAAGAAAAAAGTGGCAGGCAAGAAATACAAAATGTATATTGCATTGTCACTTTTTTTGTTAAACCATATCTCTGCATTCAAGAAGCTCTATTTCTATCTGTTATATAGTATTTTATTCTTAAATACTTACAAATACAGTATTATGTAAATATTATATGTAAGCGTATACACTAACATATTTGTAATATTCCTACAAATAAACATTATATTTAATTATTACATGTCACAAATACCTAAATATGGTACAGTATATAGGGTAATTGACGTTGAAAATGTAACCGCTATCGTTTACTATATTTGTAGAGAGTAATAGGCAATTAAAAAAGCATTATTTTGGAAATGGTATATAAAGGAAGGAGGAATAAATTTTTTTTAATCGTCTATTCTATGTGATTGTTTGCAAATGATTGTGTTATCAATTGCATAAGTGCACAGCTGAATCATATATTAAGATAATCTCTTATTTCTATAATTATTGATATGATAAAGTGGCAAAAAAGCTCTAAAGGTTAAAGAGGAACATTTTAAATTTAATATGAATGACTAAGATAATGAAATTAAAGATTTTTCAAAACATATTAATTTATAATGATAAATACTTTAACTAGTGAGATGCGAAACATAAATATAAAACTTATGATATGAATGTTATAGAATAACTTATTTTAGCTAATAACAAACTATCTAGATTGTCAGATATTAAAAAGTGCACTTTATGCAATTGTTTTTATACAATTGTAAACGAATAATTAAAAATTGAAGAAAGGGGAAAGAACTATGAATGTCAAGAAATTCACGAGTTATGCAGTAGCATTGATGATGAGTATTTCATTAGCACCTATAAATGCGAATGCTCTTACTACTGATAACGCTGTGACGAACGGTTATTATAACGAGTCTGGTCAGTGGGTTCAAGGTGAATTAGATCAGACCCTGCCAGAAGGTATTCATTCAGTTGATAAAACAGCTGAAGCACTTGGTAACAACACTTATAAGATGAAATTAAAGGTTGTTACTAAACAGAAGGTTGAAACATTTACCAAGAAGTCTGCAACTGTACTTGTTGTAGATACATCAGGAAGTATGAAGGGTAAACGTATTGACAACTTAAAAGCAGCAGCAAAAGAGTTTGTGAGGTCATATGCTGGTGATAGAGAAAATGTTGGACGTTACCTTGCAGTTGTTGATTTTGCAACTCATGTTGAAGTACCGTTAAATTGGACGGATGTCTCTTCTACTAGTGGTATAAAACAAGCAAATAAAGCAATTAACAATCTAGCTGCTGGTGGTGGAACAAACCTAGATGCTGGTATTAAACAGGCTACATCTTTATTTTTAAAAGATGCAGTGAAACAAATTCAAAAAGACAACAGAAATACAGTCGTATTAACTGATGGAACACCTACTTATTATCTTAAAGATTGTGAAGGTGGATGGACTTTTTTACATACACATGTCACAATTGATGGCATAACATATGATCTAGCTGGTGATGGTGGAGAAGGTAGTGAAAAAACTGTTGAAGCAACATCTAAAGATGCTAAGCTTCTAAAAGATCAGTCTACAGTTTATACAGTATGTTATGGGGCAGCAAAAGATAAAGCATATGAAGATGGTCCGACAGTTTCTGAATTCTTAAAAGGTAGTATCGCAACAAGTCGTGATAAAGCATATGATTCAAGTGAAACTGATAATTTAACTGAAGTATTTAAGGCTATTTCTGATAAAGTTACAACTGGTATTACTGGTGAAGAACTAGAAGTATTTGATGGAGCTGCTCCATTTGTATCAGTAAGTCAATTACCTCCAACTGTACAGCCGGATGCAAGTGGCTTTAAGTGGAAACTTGCAAATGCAACGACTACAACAGAAGGTACTCAGACTTATTATACATATGAGTTAGAATACTTTGTTACATTAGATGCTGATCATCCTGATTTTAAAGAAGGAAAACTTTATCCATTAAATGGTGAAACATATATTGCTATGCCTGATGAAAGTAAAGTTAAATTCCCAATTCCAGGTGCAAAAGGAATTAAGTCACGCTATACAGTTACTTATACTGATGGCGTTGATGGCAAAGTCGTATTTAAAGATCAGGTACATCCTGATTTAGTAGTCGGTACACCAACACCTGAATTTGATGGAACACCTACAAGAGCAGGTTATACATTCACTGGATGGTCACCTGCAGTTGAAGAAAAGGTTACAAAGAGCATCACTTACAATGCAACTTGGGTTAAGAACTGGGTTCCAATGAATGCAGCACCAGTGATTACAGCCACTGATAAGACAATTGAAGTGGGTGATGAATTTAATCCAAGAGCTGATGTAACTGCAACAGATGAAGAAGATGGAGATATCACTAATAAGATTGAAATCTTAAAGAATGATGTCAATGTTAATGAACCTGGTATTTATGATGTTACATACAAGGTAACAGACACTCAAGGTGCATCTTATACAACTACAATTAAGGTTACTGTTAATCCAAAGGCTGCAGATCTTAATGCATGTCCAGTGATTAACGCAACAGATAAGACTCTTACAGTTGGCGATGAATTTGATCCATTAGCTGATGTAACTGCTGAAGACGAAGAAGATGGAGATATCACTGATAAGATTGAAATCTTAGAGAATGAAGTAGATACAACTAAACCTGGTAAGTACGAAGTAACTTACAAGGTAACAGATGGCGGTGGCGCATCTTATGTTAAGACTATTACAGTTACAGTAAATCCTAAGATGGAACCTCTAAATGCAGCACCAATCATTGAAGCCGAAGATAAGACTCTTACAGTTGGTGATGCATTTGATCCTATGGCTGATGTAACTGCAACAGACGCTGAAGATGGAAACTTAACTGATAAGATTGAAATCTTAAATAATGAAGTAGATACAACTAAACCTGGTAAGTACGAAGTAACTTACAAGGTGACAGACAGCAAGGGTGCATCATATACTAAGACTATTACAGTTACTGTAAATCCAAAGATGGAAGTATTAAATGCAATTCCTACTATCAAGGCTGAAGATAAGACTCTTACAGTTGGTGATACATTTGATCCTAAAGCTGATGTCACAGCAGAAGACGTGGAAGATGGAGATCTAACTGATAAGATTGAAGTATTAAAGAATGAAGTAGATACAACTAAGTCTGGCAAGTATGAAGTAACTTACAAGGTAACAGATAATCAGGGTGCATCTCGCACTAAGACTATTACAGTTACTGTAAATCCTAAGATTGAACCTCTTAACGAAGCACCAACTATTGATGTAACTGATAAGGAAATCACAGTCGGTGATAAGTTTGATCCAAAAGAAGGCGTTACTGCAAAAGATAAAGAAGATGGTAATTTAACTGATAAGATTGAAATCTTAAAGAATACAGTTGATCCATCTAAGCCTGGCGTATATGAAGTTACTTACAAAGTAACAGATAGTAAAGGTGCATCTTGCACAAAGACTATTAAAGTTACAGTGAAAGAAAAAACTCCTGCTCCAAGCAAGAATAACGATAAAACAACTACAGTAACTCCTAAGACAGGCGATTCTACAAACGTATCTGCAGTGATTGCATTACTTGCAGTAAGTGGTATTGCATTACTCGCATTACTAAAGAAAAAGAAAGTATCATAGTATAACTAAGATATATATCTAACCAAGGGACAGTCGAGAAATCGGCTGTCTTTTATGTTGATTTCGGAAATATCGATAAATATTGTGATAATAAGAAAGATAAGCACTGTGATGTTACAATTAACTAAATATGTTACGATATGGAGTGATTTAAAAGGCTGTCAATATTGAACATAAAGAATGTTTTGTTTATCATATTAGTATAAACAACAGAAGTTAAAAAGCAGAGGAAATGGTTTATAAGAAGGGAGGATATAATTCTTTTTAATCATCTGTTTACTATTGTTTGCTCATAATTGATTGCATAAGATGTACTGTTTGGATACTGGATGCATGATAAGAGATTGTTTTTCTTGTATTATTATGATTTATAGATGGGTGGGTGATAAGTTGCTCTACCTACTTAGATTATTGAACCAATCACTTGATATATATATTTGGTATTCCAATGAATATACACCAATACAAATATAAAAATGGGAATTAAATGTAACATAAAAGTTGTTAAGTATATATAAGTGTAAATGTTCATTGAATGAAAGACTGTAATATATTAAGTGGACTGATTTCTTTAGCTAATAATGTGAAAATAAAGAAACACTATGAACTAGAAATATAGGAACTCACCTCATATTCATAAAAGCATTCAGATATGATATTGAATATTGATGAATGGTCAATGTATATGATTATTTCAGAACCAGATAAAGTAATATGAAATCATAGAACTCCGGATGTGCACCTCATATCATTATTATTTTTATGAGTGAATAATAAATATTATTGAGAGGGGTAAGAAAACTATGAATATTAAGAAATTCACGAGTTATGCAGTTGCATTAATGATGAGTTTATCATTAGCTCCAGTTAAAGCAAATGCACTTACGACTGATGGTTCATTGACTAAAGGTTATTATAACGATGTTGGTCAATGGGTTGAAGGCCAACTAAGTCAGACATTCCCAGAAGGAATTCAATCTGTCGATAAGACAGCAGAAGCACTTGGTAATAACACTTATAAAATGAAATTAAAGGTTGTAACTAAACAGAAGGTTGAAACCTTTACTAAGAAAGCTGCAACAGTACTTGTTATCGATTCATCAGGCAGTATGATTGGTAAAAAGCGTATGAAGAGTATTAGAGATGCAGCAAAGGCATTTGTACAGTCATATGCTGGTAAAGATAAAAACACTGGACGTTATCTAGCAGTTGTTGATTTTGATAGTGATGTCGAAGTGAGATTAAATTGGACTGATGTTTCTTCAGTTAATGGTAAGAAAGCTGCATATGAAGCAATTGATGATTTAAGAGCTCTTGGTGGTACAAACCTAGATGCAGGTATTAAACAGGGTACAGCTTTATTTAAGAATACTGCTATCAAGGATATTAAAAAAGAAAACAGAAATGCCATTGTATTTACTGACGGTAAACCTAAAAAATATCTTGTAGAATGTCAGCACAAAAAACCAAAGAAAAACGATATCGTTATTGATGGTGTTGTTTATGATAAAAAGAATAAAGGTGGAGTTGAAGCAGCAGCTAAAGCAGCTGCTAAGGATGCTGAATTTTTAAGAGATCAGTCAACAGTTTATGCAGTAAGCTATGGCAATGATAAAAAACCAATGTGGAAAGGTGGGCCTACAGTTTCTGAATACTTAAGGGGTAGTATCGCTACTAGTCCAGATAAAGGATATGATAGAAGCGAAACTGATGACTTAACAGAATTATTTAAAGCTATTTCTGATAGTATTACAACTGGTATTACTGGTAAAGACCTAGAAGTATTCGATGGTTCTGCGCCATATGTATCAGTCAATAATTTACCAACATCTGTACAGCAGGATGCAAGTGGCTTTAAATGGAAACTTGCAAATCCAACTACTAAAACAGAAGGAAAAGCTACTTATTATACTTATGAGTTAGAATACACTGTTACATTAGATGCTGATCATCCTGGATTTGAAGAAGGAAAACTTTATCCATTAAATGGTGAAACATATATTGCTATGCCTGATGGAAATAAAGTTAAATTCCCAGTTCCAGGTGCAACAGGAATTAAGACTCGTTATACAGTTACTTATACTGATGGTGTAGATGGTGAAGTTGTATTTGAAGATAAGGTATTTAACGTTGTAGTAGGTAGTTCAACACCTGGTTTTGGTGGAACACCTACAAGAGCAGGTTATACATTCACTGGATGGTCACCTGCAGTAGAAGAAAAGGTTACAAAGAACGTCACTTACAATGCAACTTGGGTTATGAACTGGATTCCAATTAATTCAGCACCAGTGATTCATGCAACTGATAAGACAATCACAGTTGGTGATACATTTGATCCTATGGCAGATGTCACAGCAGAAGATGCTGAAGATGGTAATTTAACTACTAAGATTGTAGTTGAAAAGAATGATGTTAAGACTGATGTTGCTGGCAAGTATGAAGTAACATATAAAGTAACAGATAATCAGGGCGCAACACGCAGAAAAACTATTATTGTTACAGTTAATCCAAAGATGGAAGTATTGAACGAAGCACCAGTGATTCATGCAACTGATAAGACAATCACTGTTGGTGATACATTTGATCCTATGGCAGATGTCACAGCAGAAGATGCTGAAGACGGAAATCTAACTACTAAGATTGAAGTTAAAAAGAATGATGTAGATACAACTACACCTGGTAAGTATGAAGTTACTTACAAAGTAACAGATAATCAGGGCGCATCATTTACTAAGAGCATTACAGTTACAGTCAATCCAAAGATGGAAGTATTGAACGAAGCACCAGTGATTCATGCAACTGATAAGACAATCACTGTTGGTGATACATTTGATCCTATGGCAGATGTCACAGCAGAAGATGCTGAAGACGGAAATCTAACTACTAAGATTGAAGTTAAAAAGAATGATGTAGATACAACTAAAGCTGGTAAGTACGAAGTGACTTATAAAGTAACAGATAACCAGGGTGCAACTTGCACAAAGACTATTGCAGTTACAGTTAATCCAAAGATGAAAGTATTAAATGAAGCTCCTACAATCGATGCAGCTGATAAGACAATTACAGTGGGTGATACATTTGATCCTAAGGCTGGTGTCACTGCAAAAGATGCAGAAGATGGTGATCTAACTGATAAGATTGAAGTTGTTAAAAATACTGTAGATACTAAGAAAGCTGGCAAATATGAAGTTACATACAAAGTAACAGACAGCGATGGTGCAACACGTACTAAGACTATTAAGGTTACAGTTAAAGAAAAAGCACCTGCTCCAAGTACTGATAAGGATAAAACACCTACTACTCCAAATAAGGATAAAGATAAGACTACTACAGTAGCTCCTAAGACAGGAGATACTACTAGTGTAAATACTATTATCGCATTACTTGCAGTAAGTGGTATCGCATTACTTGCATTACTTAAGAGAAAGAAAGTATCATAGTATAACTAAGATATGAATTTAGAAGGCAGTCGAGAAATCGACTGTCTTTTTTGCGTTTCAGAAACTATAAAAACTAAGAAAAACTATTATGATAATTTTTGAGCAGAATAGAAATTCATATTTTCTAAATAGATTATCAGATGTTAATAATTTTAGTAAAGCGGTATCATTTAGGTGCAGAAAAAGTGATGTACACACAAGATATAAAATTAAGAGGAGAAAATTTTATGGAAAACAAAAGTAAAAGCAGTGTTGTTTACCAAGGTAAAATCCCTGGTAGAGTCAAATACTCATTCGCATTTGGGGCGTTGGGTAAAGATTTAATTTATGGCATGATTGCCACATTCTCAATGATATATTTCACAGATATTATTAAGGTTGCTCCAGCTTTCATTGGTACAATGTTCTTCGTTGCGAAGATCTGGGATGCCTTCAATGATTTATTCATGGGTATGTTAGTTGATAACACAAGAAGCCGTTATGGTAAATTTATTCCTTGGTTAGTAGCAGGAACATTAATTAACGCATTTGTATTCGTTATCGTATTTACAGATTTCCATCTTACAGGTGTAAATCTTTGTATCTTCGCTTCAGTTATCTATGTTTTATGGGGTATGACTTATACAATCATGGATATTCCTTATTGGTCAGTTATTCCTAATTTAACTTCTGATCCAGGAGAACGTGAAAAAGTATCAGTACTTCCAAGAATCTTCGCAAGTATTGGTCAGTCATTAATTATTGCTGGTTTTGGTGTTCAGATCATCAAGGGTCTTGGTGGAAATTATATTGGTTATCATAGATTCGCATTAATCATCGCAGCTACATTCATCTTCACAATGGCAGTATGTGTATTAAACCTTCCTAAAGTTCAGACAAGTGATGACAAGAAAGAAAAGATGAAATTCAGAGACATCTTCACTGTTATTAAGAAAAATGACCAGTTAAGATGGGCTGTATTATTAATTCTGTTATATAACGTTGCTATTCAGGCAATCATGGGTGTTGCTACTTATTATTTTAGCTATGTATGTAATAATGCTGGTATGTTATCAGCTTTCATGATCAGTGCTTCAGTTGCTGAAGTTGTTGGTCTTCTTATCTTCCCTAAGGTTACTAAAGCATTATCAAGAAAAAAAGCATTCTTATTCGCATGTGCATTACCTCCAGTTGGTTTAATCTTATTACTTGTTGTTGGTTTTGTTTGTCCTACAAATATCTTGTTAACTGCTATTGCAGGTATTATTGTTAAGACTGGTACTGGTCTAGAACTTGGATGTGCAACAGTATTCTTAGCTGATGTTGTAGACTATGGTGAATATGTATTGGGTGAAAGAAATGAGGGTGTTGTCTTCTCATTACAGACATTAATCGTTAAATTAACAGCTTCCTTCACTTCACTCGCAATTGGTTTTGTACTAGAACTAACTGGTTATATTCCAAATGCAGTGCAGTCACTTGCTACACAGAACTCAATTCGTGTATTAATGTGTGTTGTACCAACTATTGGTGTTATCTTAGCTTATATCGTATTTAAGAAGAAATATAAGTTAGATGATGAATTCATGAAAAAGGTTGTAGAAAAAATTAATAGTTAATTTTAAAGAACAGGCTGATTAAAATCGGCTTGTTCTTATTTCGCGTATATAATAAAAAGTGTTATGATAATAAAAAAGTAAGGGAGTGCGCATGTGAGAACGTTTAGTATTATTCTAGCTGATGATGAACAGAATATCCTCTATGGTATGCAGAAGGGAATCAATTGGGAGGAATTAGGATTCATAGTGGCAGGAACAGCACAAAATGGAAAAGAAGTATTAGAAATGATGGATGACTTACATCCAGATCTTGTTATTAGTGATATCAAGATGCCCTTTATGGATGGATTAGAACTTGCGAAAACAATTCATGAGAACTATATGAATACCAAAGTCATTCTTTTTTCAGGATGGGATGATTTTGAATATGCAAGACTTGCAATTAGCTATGGTGTATCAGAATACTTGATGAAGCCCATTGACTATGACGAAATGAAAAAGTTATTAGTGAATATGCATCAAACGCTAGAAGAAGAATATAATGAAAAACTCAACTGGACACGTTTAGAATATGCTTATTTGAAGAGTCTGCCATTACTTAGACAACAGTTTTTTACGCAGCTTGTCTTAGGGACAATGGAGTTAGATGAATGCCACCAACAAATCAAGAATTTAGGATTAGAATTAGATAATAAACAATATTGTATTATTGCAGTGAAAATACAAAAAGTCGATCATAATGATGTCTTTAGTGCACTTTCTATTAAAGAAACATTAAAAGAAGCGTTAGATAAGATTTCTAAGGTTTATGAGTTTGGTATAGGTGATAAAGAGATATTTTTACTAACAGGTGATAAAAAGCATGAAATAGGTAAAATATCACGTAGTATCCAGGAAGCCTCTATTATGATTACACGTATCTTTGGTGTACATATATCATGTGGTATGAGTGAGAATACAAATCAATTAGAAGATATTCCTACAATCTATACACAAGCAAAAGATGCATTAGAATATAATCTTGTAGTGCCTGATGAAAGTTATACTTACTATAATGATTTGATGCTTCAAGAAGAAGTAGAAACAGATTGGAATACCACTGTAGAACAGATAGGTAAAACTATCACTTATTGTGATACAGAAGAATTAAAGGAACAGGTGGATGATTTAGTCAATGTACTTCATCAAGCACATTATAATCTTAATGAATATCAGATGGTTATAATGGAGATATCTTTTATTTTCGCAAGACTTTATAAGAAGTATCATATTACTGATGGAGAAGAATTTGAAGGGTCAAAGAAGATGGCAGTAACTATCCTTTCTCTTACTACAGGAGAAGAATTAGATCGCTGGCTTCTTGATTATTGTCAACTGATTAGACTTCTTATTCAAAAGAAACGTGTTGATAATAATGTGATTCTAGTAGAGAATGCTAAAAAGATAGTACAGGAAAACTTTTCTGATCCAGATCTTAGTGTAGAAAGTGTATGTGATGCATTACATGTAAGTACTTCACATTTCTCTAAAATATTTAAACAGGAAACAGGTGGTACATTCATGAACTATATGATTAGTTTACGTATGGAACATGCTAAGAAACTTCTATTACAGACAAATTATAAAAGCTTAGTAATTGGTGAGATGGTAGGATATCCTGAGCCTAATTATTTTAGCTATGTATTTAAAAAGAATTGTGGTATTTCCCCTGCAAAATATAGGAAACAAAATGATGAAAAATAAGACATTAAGTGTACGTGTTATACTACCTGTTGTTATGTCTGTTTCTATTGTTGCTTGTATTATCAGCAGTATGATGTTATTTTCTTATCTATTTTCTTCTTATTTTAAAAAAGATGCAATAGAGAAGATGGATCGACAGACAATCTCATTAGCACAAAGTCTAGAAAATGAAGTCAGTGAAGTCAATAGTCTTGTGAATGATATCTATTATCAGAATATTAAGAAATATGATTGTGAAAATGTTCAGTTTAAAACAGTTATGACTCAGAAAATCACCAATGAATCAAATAGGATTTATAGTATATCTCTTTATGATATGAATGGGAATAGGGTCTGGAGTTTTGGAGAATCATCCAGTGGTTTCGATAATCAACAATCATGGTTTGAAAATGCGAAAAAGAATACTGAAACCACTCAATATGGTCATCGACACTTGGTGAAATCTGATCTATCAGGTTATGTCATGGATATTAGCCGTTATGTGGAATATATTAATGCTGGAAATATAAGATCAGGTATTTTATTGATGCAGTATTATACAGAGCCTATAGAAGGTATTCTAGATCGTTATCAGAACCAAAAGTCAGCTTATTGCTATTTAACGGACGAATCTAAATCTTTTATATATCATCCCTTTGAAAAACGTATTGCCTCTGGTTTATATAAAGAAAAAACAGTAACCACTGCATTTAAGAACAACCGCAGTATTCATAATGGGGACTGGCTTGTAGAAAGAAAACAGATTGGCTATACGGGATGGAATATTGTGGTAGTGAATTCAATGTCAAATTTATTAGTAGAAAATCGTCGTTTTCATTATATTATCTGGTTTATTCTACTCTTAGTAGGAGCCATTTTGATATTACTTGATTTTCAGGTATTTAGAAACTTTACCGACCCTGTTTATCAATTGCTTGCTACAATGGAAGATTTTGGTAAAGGTAACTATAATTCTCGTGCAAAAGAAGAAGGAATTGGAGAATTAAAGAGTTTAAGTGCCAATTTTAATATTATGGCAGATAAATTACAGAAGCAGATGGAAGAAATCCGCCAAAATGAACGTGAAAAACAGAAAATGGAGAAGAAACTACTTCAATCACAAATCAACCCTCATTTTTTATATAACACGCTTGATTCTATAATATGGATGATTAGAAGTGAAGAATATGAAGGGGCAGGTGAAATGGTTTCATCCCTTGCGAAGTTCTTCCGTATCTCCTTAAGTCAGGGAAAGGATATGATACCTTTAGGTAAAGAACTTGAACATGCAACAAGTTATTTAAAGATTCAGAATATCCGTTTTAAAGATAAATTCGACTTTAAGGTAGAAGCAGATCCTAAACTAATGAAATATCTGATTCCTAAACTTTCTATTCAACCCTTATTAGAGAATGCGATTTATCACGGAATGGAAGGCATGTATGAGGATGGAGAGATTATTATCAGTGTTTATGAGGAAGAGGATACTATTAAGATTGATGTAGTAGATAATGGTCTTGGCATGACAGAGGATAAACTTGAGTATATTATGCATCATCAGGTTGTTTCTAGTAAACGTGGATCGGGTATAGGCGTAAGAAATGTTCATGAAAGAATTCAGCTTATTTATGGTAAACAGTATGGTATTACTATTACAAGTGAATTAGATGAAGGAACAACTGCTACTATTACTATCCCTAAAATGGAGGAAGCAGATGAAACAGAATAAAAGAAAACACATGATCCTGATTGTGATATTACTGAGTATTGCATTTGTTTCTATTTTATATGTAAGAGATAGGGATTATACACAGAAAAATAAAAGAATTGCGATCATCTATCCTAAGTATTCACAATCATTTATTCAAGAAGTACAGGAAGGAATACAGGATTGTGCATATGATCATCAAGTGAAGCTTGATGTCTGGTATAAGGATGATTTGTCCCAAAATGAACTAGATGATCTTATTACACAGGAATATAAAAATCAGGCCATGGGCTTATTACTTGTATATCCAGAAAAGTATATGAGGAAAACACAGTATGAATATGCGAATGTATTAGCTCTTACAGATACAATGCAGGACTCATTCACTTACACCGCTTCTTTTAGTCAAACTTCTCATGAAACAATGAGATTACCTGTGGACTTTAATCTCCTAAAAGAGATATCTACAGGAAAAAGAGATGCTATTTATATTGAGGATGCTTATAAACTAGGTTATAAGAGTATAGAACTGATTAGTCATTGTGAAGGAAAAAGACGATTATCAAATATTTCTTTAAAACCAGAAAAAGTAGATCAGGAAGTAGTAGAAAAAGGCAGTAAAGCCTCATTATTTACATATTAGAGGGTTACTATGAAAAAGATGAGAAAATATAAATGGTTATTATTTATAGTGCTGATTATATGTTTAACACTTACAGCACTAGGAGGCTCACGTTCTAAAGAAGATCAATATATTCATGTAGGTATTGCAGTTTATGATCTTGATGATACATTTATGAATAGCTTGATTACAGCGCTAGAAAATAGAATTGATGAAGCACAGATGAAAAAGAAAATCTCTTATGAGATATGTGATGCAAAAGGAAATTCAAGACGTCAAAATAAACAGCTTCAGTATATGTATACTCAAAGCTATGATATGATGCTTGTAAATCTTGTTGATCCTTCTTCTGCAGCAAGTGTATTGAATGATGCAAAGGAATTAGATATCCCTGTTATATTATTTAATCGAGATATTGCTGAAAAGGATTTAAAGATTACAGATAATGTCTGGTATGTGGGAACAGATGCCTCTCAGGCTGGGCAAATACAGGGAGAGATGCTTCATAAAATCTGGAATGAACAAAGAAATAGAGTAGATAAAAATAAGAATGGGAAAATAGATTATGTTCTTATAGAAGGTGAAGAAGATCATTATGATGCCATTCGTAGAACAAAAGGATTCTTAGAAAACAGTAAAGACCTTCCTTTAAATACACTAGGTACTTTATCTGCTTCATGGAATAGACAACTTGCTTATAAGAAGTTTTCTCAATTAGATAACAATGCGATTTCTAGTATTGAAGCTGTTATCTGTAATAATGATGATATGGCATTAGGAGTTTATGATTATTACAAAGAAAAGAATTTAGCTCTACCTATTATTTTGGGTATCAACAACAGCCAGGAAATGAATGAGAAAATCATGTCTGGTGAAATATATGGTAGTGTAGATAACGATATGGATAACCAAGTATTAAGAATAGTTAAATGTATGGAATCTGTATTAAATGGAAATACTAAAAAATATAAGAAAGTCTGGTATAGTACACCTTATGCAGTCACAAGAGAATAAATTATTTGCTTATATAATTCATCTATGTTAGTATGATTAGTATAAACTAACTAAGGAGAATTGGATGAAAGCACATAAATATTGGTCTATTGGTGCACTGATCACCATGATTTGTACTTTCTTAACAGGATATATGAATAAGATAATTCATGCAGGATTTGGTTTGATTACACTCATTTGTATGATTATGTCAGTCTATTCAGGTCATAAGATGACTTCAAGAAAGAACGGTAATTTAAAATAACTAGGGGTTTCCTATATTTT
>UMKI01012508.1_pt1 | contig 14105 bp, 11 predicted proteins | sample 1966291 | NCBI WGS metagenome assembly UMKI01 (sample SAMEA4836174, study PRJEB28245) | human gut metagenome | biome: gut microbiome; material: fecal sample | place: Denmark | collected 2008 | reverse complement strand
CAAGCTGGAGACGAAGGCAGTAATTATTATGGCCCTATTCAAGATTTTAATTTTGCTGGAACATGGGATTTAGGCAATGATAAAGAAATTGATTTAACACTTGGCTATTATAATGAACATACAAAAGCAGATTATGCTGATAAATATACATCAACAGGCGTTTTTCAAACTAGTAAGGATAAAAAAGAATGGTATGATTATAGAAGATATGATTATAGTTTAGGTTATAGTGGCAAAACTGATAATAGTGATTATATGATTAGGACTTTTTATAGTAGATTAGATAAAGAGAATAATTTATATAATTATCGTGATAATTTTCCAGGACCAATGGAAAATATTTTGGGTTCAATGTATCCAAAATATGATTGGGATAAATCCACTTATACGCTTTGGGGCATAGAAGGTAAGAATACTATACAATTAAATGATAATCATCTTTTGACATTTGGCGGCGAATATCGTCAAAATAAAGTCGAAGGTACTCGTTTGGGTGATGGAGGTGATAATGTACATCAAGTAAGTCAGTCAGGTAATGGTTATAATAGTCCAAAATCTTATTCAGATAAAGATATTACAAATTATGCAGGGTATATCCAAGATGAATGGCAAGTAAATGATAAATTATTAGTAATTCCATCTATACGTTATGACCATAATAGTTCTTTTGGTGGGGAAGTTACACCAAAAATAGGTGCGACATATTTTATTAGTGATAATAGTCGCATTAAGGCTAATTGGGGTAAAGGCTTCAAAGCTCCAACTATTAGTGAATTATATATGGTAATGGAGCGTGCGATGGGACCAATGACAGTACGTGTTGAAGGCAATCCAGATTTAAAACCAGAAAAATCTACTTCATGGGATATCAGTTTTGAAGCTGAAAAAGATAATAATTTTGGTAAATTAACATACTTCAATAATGATGTTAAAAATTTAATCACAACAAAACAGACAGGCAATAGTTATTTTGAGCAAGGATATGTAAATGTAGATGAAGCTGAAATTGATGGTGTGGAAATGGAAATTGGTCGCAATTTAGACGATAAATGGACAATAAAAGCAACAAGTAACTGGCTTGATGCAACAGATAAAGTGAGTGGTGATCGTTTAGATAATAGAGCAAGAAATATGACTACATTGCAATTATTATATGATGACCATGATAATTGGGGATATAGTGCGATTTTATGGCAACAATGGGCTAATAAATACCATTATGATGATAATGATTACAATTTCACTACAACTAATTTTGTACTCAATAAAAAATTTGGTGAAGGAAATAGAGTTTATGCAGGTGTAGATAATATTTTTGACAAAAAGATTAGTGATATTGGTTTAGATGGTATGATTTGGCGTTTGGGTGCAGAATGGACTTTCTAAGATAATAAGATAAATTAAATAAAGTAGCAGGGTAAAATCTTGCTACTTTGTTTTAATTAATAAATAAATTTTTACTAAAAGGAGATGGTATTTTGAAAAAGTTTTGGCAGATAATTGCTTGTAGTGGGCTGGTATTGACTAGTTGTTTGGGAGGTATGGCTCAAGCACAAGATGAAAAATCTGACGTAGAGTATTATTATCAAGGAGAAAAAATTAATTTAGATAAAGCGGTGAGCATTTCTCAAAATTATGATGTAGTATTTTTTAATGAATATCATGACCAAAAATCTATTCATGAAGCAGAATTATTATTTTTCCAAGAGATGTATAAACAAAATAAAGATATGATATTATCTATGGAAATGTTTGAGAGAGATGTTCAGTCAGTAATGGATAAATATTTGAATGATGAAATAACAGAAACAGAATTTATAAATAATTCTCGTCCATGGGAAAATTACCAAACAGATTATAAACCATTAGTAGAATTTGCTAAAGAAAAAGATATGTATGTTTTAGCATCAAATATTCCACGAAGAATAGCTAATCAATATACAAAAGTAGGCGATTTAGCTTTAATTGAAGATAAAGATAAAATTTATTTGCCGAAAAAACATTTAGTAGAATATGAAAGATATTATGATAAATTCAAAAATTATATGTCTATGGGTGATGGTCAAAGTCATATGATGATGACACCAGAAAGGATAGAAGCTTTCTATAAAGCTCAATGCTTAAAAGATGATACCATGGCGGAAAGTATTGTTGAATTTTTAAAAGAACATAAAGATACGAAACTTCTCCATGTACAAGGAAGTTTTCATGGTGATGAACATTTAGGCGTGGTAGAAAAAGTAAATAAATTAAATCCTAGCTTAAAGACTGTAGTTATAACACCTATTGAGGCTAAAGACTATGAGAAAATGAAGCATAATTATAGTGAAGATACTATAATTATGACTTTTGTGAGAAAATAATATTCGTATATTTATTTATAAAAGTGCCTGTTTTATGCAGGTACTTTTTTATTGTTGCCATTTTGTTGCCGTTTTTATTTGATTTTTAGGATGTAGTTTATCATAAATATTTATTTGCACAATAACAAGCTTTGTATTGCAAAATCTATGTAATATATTATATTAAGTATAGACGAAATCAAACTCATGATGACGCATAAAAGCCTTAGGAATGGTCAGTTCCTAAGGCTTTTTCATTGTTATGTTAATGCTAGAGAGTGAATTCAAATACAACATTTGTTAAAGTTAAATTATGGCAGACATAAAGGCACTTCAAAGTCAAAAGAAATTCAAATACAACATTTGTTAAAGTTAAATAAAGACCTATTGGTTCAGATGTAACTGTAGTATCTGCATTCAAATACAACATTTGTTAAAGTTAAATTATTCGCATTTTGCATATCTTGCGTATTGTTATTTTGTATTCAAATACAACATTTGTTAAAGTTAAATCGTTAATATAAATACGCCTAATCTTGATAAATTGCGATTCAAATACAACATTTGTTAAAGTTAAATGTATTATAAGCATCTTCTAAAAGATTAGCGTATGGTTATTCAAATACAACATTTGTTAAAGTTAAATACGGTTAAGTGCACATCACTTTTTTTGTTCCAAAAAATTCAAATACAACATTTGTTAAAGTTAAATAAATATAGCACGTAACATAAGGCTGTAAATTGTTGATTCAAATACAACATTTGTTAAAGTTAAATCTCACCAAAGTCCTACTCAATCTACCAATGTTCCAATTCAAATACAACATTTGTTAAAGTTAAATCTAAGCAGACTGTTTAATTGTGATGGTGTCGGCAATTCAAATACAACATTTGTTAAAGTTAAATTTTACATATTTATACTGCTCATCATATGTTGTAATTGATTCAAATACAACATTTGTTAAAGTTAAATATGATACAACTGTATATAATTCTCGTGGTGTTTATGATTCAAATACAACATTTGTTAAAGTTAAATTAGAAAAGTACAAGATAACAATAATACAGTTAAAAAATTCAAATACAACATTTGTTAAAGTTAAATGCAAAATTTTGAAAAAGCTAAGACTGAATTTAAGGATATTCAAATACAACATTTGTTAAAGTTAAATTTAGATTTTTCGCTGTATCCTAGTCTGAATTTTTTATTCAAATACAACATTTGTTAAAGTTAAATAAAACCTGTTACAAGAATAGGTGATACTACAACTTGATTCAAATACAACATTTGTTAAAGTTAAATAGTTATGGGGGAGGTAAAAGGAAAAGTTTTACAGAAATTCAAATACAACATTTGTTAAAGTTAAATGCAAATATGGCAGGCATAAATTTAAACGATATACGAAATTCAAATACAACATTTGTTAAAGTTAAATGGTGGCAACCAAAATAAAAATAAAGAGGGATAAACAATTCAAATACAACATTTGTTAAAGTTAAATTCCTTCCTCGTGGCTAAATGGCGAACGATGGAACGAAATTCAAATACAACATTTGTTAAAGTTAAATTTCATTCTGTTATAAATCAATGGGAATATTTTATCAAATTCAAATACAACATTTGTTAAAGTTAAATCCGCCCCAAATGTATTTAAAATCAGATAAACTACCAATTCAAATACAACATTTGTTAAAGTTAAATGATAGAAAAATTAATCTTTATGATTTTATTGTACTATTAAAAGTGTTGATAAACAAGGATTTTACTTATTTTTTACCAGCAATAATGAGATTTGAAGGGATTTAGTGAAAATGTTTATTTATCAAGGATTAGCGAGATTTTTATTGATTTTGGCTGGTAAATTTTAGATAAAAAAAGTATCATCTTAATTTTAGTTTTGAACTATTTAAATCAAGATGATACTTTTTATTTATTGAGAGTTTTGGAGGGCTTTGTCTAGGATTGTTTCCATAGTATGCCAGCTGAGTACGGCACATTTTACACGAGCTGGCATTTTGGATATATTTTTAAAGGTAAGAGCTTCATCTAAAGGGGCAAGCTCTTTTTCATCAGTGATTGTGCCTTGAACCATGCCAATGAATAAACGACATAATTCTTTGGCTTTGTCGATTGGTTGATCGAGCATTAAATCAATCATGATATCTGTGGAAGCTTGGGAAATAGCACAACCTGAACCTTGGAAACTAGCATCTTCAATAATATTGTTATTGAGTTTTAAGGAGAGCGTGATTTCATCACCGCAATTAGGATTGATACCGTGTTGGTGATGTGTAGCATCTGCTAGTGAACATTTATTATTAGGGTGAAGGTTGTGTTCAGTTAAGATTTCATTGTAGAGATTAAACATCGTATCCTAAATAACTCCTTACTTTTTTTATTTGTTCAATGAATTGATAAACATCTTCTTTTGTATTATAGAAATAAAAGCTTATGCGATTTGTTGATTGTGCATTTAGATATTTTAATAATGGGTGAGCACAATGATTGCCTGCACGAAGGGCGATATTCCCATGATAATCGACAAGTGAAGATACGTCATGAGGGTGAATATCTTGAATATTAAAGCTCAATACGCCTTTATGCTTTTTATAATCTGGTGAGCCATAAATGGTGATATAAGGCAATTTAGATAATTCTTCCATAGCGATTTTCATTAATTTTTCTTCTTGTTGTTCAATATAGGAAAATCCTACTTGATTTATATATTCGATAGCGGCTTTTAAAGCTATTGCTCCAGATACGTTAGGTGTACCAGCTTCAAATTTTTCTGGAAGTGGGGCAAATGTAGCATCTTGTTCGGATACTGTTTCGATCATTTCGCCACCGCGTAAGAATGGAGGCATTTGCTCAAGTATGGATTTTTTTCCATATAAGACGCCAATTCCCATAGGTGCTAACATTTTATGACCGGAGAATGCGTAAAAATCACAATCTAAATCTTGGACGTCTGTTGCCATATGAGGAGCACCTTGAGCACCATCAACAATGGCGATAGCACCTACTTCATGAGCTTTTTTTATTATAGCTTTTAAAGGAGTGGCAACGCCTAAGACATTTGAAATTTGAGTGATAGAAACTATCTTTGTTTTAGGTGTGATTTTTGTTTGAATTTCTTCATCAGAAATAATACCTTCATCATTTATATACATATATTTTAATGTAGCTTTTTTTAATTTTGCTATCATTTGCCATGGTAGTATATTGCTATGATGTTCAAGAATGGAGATTACGATTTCATCGCCTTCTTGGATATTTTCCATGCCGTAAGTGTAGGCGATGAGGTTTAAGGATTCAGTAGTATTTCTAGTGAAGATAATCTCACAATCTTCATTAGCATTGATGAATTGTGCTACGCTGTGGCGAGCTTGTTCGTATTCACTTGTAGCAGTAGCACTCAATTTATAAAGACCACGAAGAGGATTTGCGTTTTGAGATTTGTAATAATTTTCTAGGGATTTTATCACACTTAGTGGTTTTTGCGTAGTAGCAGCACTATCTAAATAAACGACAGGGTTTGCTTCATCATTTAATATAGGGAAATCTTGGCGAAAATTAGTTTTCATGATAGAAAGCCTCCTGTTGATAAGTGGAAATATAAGCGTGAAGTTCTTCAGGTAAATTGGTTGTGATTAATTGAAGTTTGGAGTCAATTTGCATTTGGCGAATTTGTCTTCCATTTAAGCCACGAGTTTGCAGGTAAAATAATTGCTCCTTATCCATTTCACCGATAGAAGCGGAGTGATTGCCTTCGATATCATCTTCACCGCAGAGAATTAGAGGAATTGATTTATTGTGGATATCTTCATCAAGTAATAATACATTTTCTGCTTCTGTACCTATAGAACCTTTGCAACCTTGTTTAAAATCTAAAGTTGCACGATGTGTTTTTTGAGCGTTATGCATTAAGATACCATTTGTTATTAAATTAGTTTTGATCTTTTGACCTAGGATATTGACAATATAGTTCATATCGAGCATTTGATTTTTAGTAGTTAAATAATCTGTTTGGAAATCTAGTTGTGCATTATTTTGTAATAAATCAATATTTGCACCTAGATAATTTTTATTTGCACCTAAAGCAATTTGTTGAATGGATATACGAGCATTTTCTTGAGCAAGTGTGCCGATATCATCAAAATTAAAATAATCTTTGCCGAGTGTTTGCAGTTGAATTATTTTAACTTGAGCATTTTTTTCAGCGAAAATCTTTGTACTGCTCGCATGAAAACCTTGATTATGATAAGGGGAATTATAAACGATAATTATAGTAGCTTGGCTATTTTCTTGAGCGTAAATATAATTATCATCAATTAAATCAAGGTTATCGGTTAAATCATAAATGAAGATTAAAGGTTTTTGGGTAATCGTATTTGCTTTGATAGTGAAATAGTTTTTGTTACTAGCATTATTTACTACAAAATTATCAGCATCTGAGCCGATACCAGTAGTGATGTGAGGAAAGTCGGCAAAAGCTATATCTTTTTGTGAAGCTAGGAAAATATTTTCCGTGGAATTGATGATTTGAGGTTTGAGGGGAGTTAATTTATCTATATTATCATAAGATATAGTTGTATCATTTAATTTTAACCAACGCCATGTTGGCATTGGTAAACTATTTGCATGTTCAATTTTTATATTCATAGTCATATCTCCTTTTAGCCAATGGCACCTTCCATTTCTAATTGAATTAAATGATTCATTTCTACAGCATATTCTATTGGTAATTCTTTGGATATTGGATTAGCAAATCCATTTACAATTATAGCACGAGCAGTGGCTTCACTTAGACCTCTACTCATGAGATAAAATACAGCTTGATCACTAATGCGACCGATTTTGGCTTCGTGCCCGACACTAGCTTTATTTGTACGCACGTCCATTGCTGGAATTGTATCTGAACGAGAAATATTATCGAGCATTAAAGATTGGCAAGAAACTAGGGCTTTACTGTGCTGGGCTTGTTTGGCTACAACGACAGAACTTCTAAATGTACTAGCACCACCATCTTTAGAAATGGATTTTGTGTTGATTAAAGAAGATGTATGAGGGGCATTATGCACCATTTTAGCACCTGTATCGAGGTTTTGTCCTTTACCTGCAAATGTAATTCCTGTAAATTCTGCTTTGGCATTTTCACCTGCAAGAATTGTCATTGGATAAAGGTAAGAGATATGAGAGCCAAATGAGCCAGAAATCCATTCCATAGTAGCATTTTTGCCTACTTTTGCTCTTTTTGTATTGAGGTTATACATATTTTTTGACCAGTTTTCGATTGTGGAGTAACGCAATTTTGCATCATCAGCGACGAATAATTCTACACAGCCAGCATGCAAATTAGCTACATTATATTTAGGCGCGGAACAGCCTTCGATGAAGTGAAGGTCAGCTCCTTTATCTACGATAATCAATGTATGTTCAAATTGCCCTGCACCTGCTGCATTTAGACGAAAATAAGATTGAAGTGGAATATCCACTTTTACTCCAGGTGGTACATATACGAAAGAGCCACCAGACCAAACTGCACCATGTAAAGCTGCAAATTTATGATCGCGAGGTGTTACAAGTTTCATAAAATGTTCACGTATCATAGGTTCATAAGGGCCTTTGAGAGCAGTTTCGATATCTGTATAAATTACGCCTAGTTTGGCAACTTCTTCTTTGAGATTGTGATAAACGACCTCAGAGTCGTATTGGGCACCGACACCAGCTAGGGATTTTTGTTCAGCTTGAGGAATACCTAATTTATCGAAAGTATCTTTGATATCTTCAGGTACATTTTTCCATGAACCTTGCATATCAGTATTTGGTTTTACATAAGTTACGATATTGTCGATATTTAAATCATCAATAGATGGTCCCCATGGTGGTACATCTAAGCTGTGGTAGATTTCTAAAGAACGCAAGCGAAATTCACGCATCCATTCAGGATCATTTTTTTTAGCAGATAATTCTTCTACGATTTCAGGCGTGAGACCTTTTTTGAGACGATAAGCATCTTTTTCTGCTTTTTTAAAATCATAACGATTTTCTACACGTTCAGCAGTTTGATTTATATATTCATTTTGTCTTTTTTCTGCTTCATTCATGATTTTATTCTCCTTGTCCAGTGATAAAAGGTTCATAGCCTTGTTCGTTGATGATTTTTATTAAAGAAGCATCTCCTGTTTTGATGATTTTTCCATTGATTAAGATATGAACATAATCAATATGGAGATATTCAAGGATTTTGCTATTGTGAGTGATGATTAATAAAGATTTTTGGTCATCTTGTTGGAATGTCTGTATACCGCGAGAAACAGTTTTTACAGCGTCAACATCAAGACCAGAGTCTGTTTCATCTAAGATAGCTAATTTAGGATTTAGCATTAATAATTGAAGCATTTCAATTTTTTTGCGTTCGCCACCAGAAAATCCTACATTTAATTCACGATTAATCCATTGTTCATTGATACCGAGTGTTTTAGTAACAGTTTTTAATTTATCGCGAAAAGCTTTTAGGCGGATTTTTTCTTTTGTTTCCATAGCAGTACGGATAAATTGAGAAATAGAAATACCAGGGATTTCTATAGGGCTTTGGAAAGATAAGAATAATCCTTTTTGAGCACGTTCATCAGTTCTAGCAGAAGTAATATCTTCATCTTCGAAAAATATACTTCCACGGTCTACTTTATATTGAGAATTACCCATGATAACATTGCCTAATGTAGATTTTCCTGCACCATTAGGGCCCATTAAAATATGAGTTTCACCTTGATTTATATTTAAATTTAAATTTTGTAAAATTGTTTTATCTTCAGCACTAGCGTATAAGTCCGTAATATTTAAAAGAGATTTAGTCATGAAATATATCCTCCTATCCTACTTTTATAGTAGGTTTAAAGTTTGTGAAAATATGATAATTACTTGTTTATATATAGATTTAAAATATATTTATAAATTAAAAGAATAAAAGAAATTTATATCTTATTTACTATTATTTTAGTATGAATAGTATATAATGTCAAGATGAATATAAAATAATTTATTAGAGTAAATACAATAATAAATTTAGTTTGGTAAAAGAACTATATAAAATTATTTTCTTTAAACCCTATTTATTGAATAGGATTATAAAATAGAAGGATTTTGGATTGAAAATGTATAATATATATTTTAGTTAGTAAGTAAGGAAAGGAATGAAGGATAATGAAGTTTGTAAATTTTAAAATAGAAGATAAGAAATTGATAGGTGTTTTAGCAAATGATGAAGATAAGATAATAGCACTTAATGATTTATATGCAGATAAAACTTTTTGCTGTATGCAAGATGTGATTGAACAATTAAATGAAGATGATATAAAAGATATACAGACAAATATACAGACAAAATTAGATGATGAAAATAATGATTTTAAGAGCTATAAATTGAGTGAAGTTAAATTATTATCACCAATAGAGAGACCAATACATGACATTTTATGTGTGGGTGTAAATTATCAAGCTCATTTAGAAGAAGCTAGTGAACGTGCAAAAAATTTCAAGAAAACAAGTAATGATGCAGTTTATTTTGGCAAGCGTGCTATTAAAATAATCGGTACAAATGAAGATGTACAGGCTTGTTTGGATATAGATAATGCTTTAGATTATGAAGTGGAATTGGCGGTAATCATAGGTAAAACTGGCAAAAATATACCTGTGGATAAAGTAGAAGATTATATTTTTGGTTATAGCATTTTTAATGATTTTTCTTCACGTAGATTGCAATTAAAACATATGCAATGGTTTAAGGGAAAATCTCTAGATACTTATAGTGCTATGGGCCCTGTTATTTTGCATAAATCAGCTTTGCCATTTCCTGTAGAGGTGGATATAAAATGCAGTGTAAATGGGGAACTTCGTCAAAATTCAAATACAAGATTATTTTTAAATGATATACCAAAAGTAGTATCAGAATTATCACAAGGAATGACTTTAGAAGCAGGAGATATCATTGCTACAGGTACGCCATCAGGTGTGGGCATGGGATATAAACCAGGAAAATGGTTAAAATCTGGAGATGAAGTAGTTTGTGAAATTCCTCCAATCGGTAAATTAATAAATAAAATTAAATGATTTTGAGAAAAAGAGTAGATTTTAGAATCTGCTCTTTTAATTTTGTGTTTATTGTGTAAAAAAGAAAAGACATTTAGCAATGTTTTTAATATATGAAAGCATAGTATTTATAAAAAAAAATATATATAATAGTAAACGTTTAACGAGTTAAATTACTTATTATTACTAATAATAAGTACAGGGAATATAAATAAAAAAATAGTAAAGGAGATCATAACATTATGTTTAATATCAGAGTAATCATGTTGATTATGCTTAGTTTTGTATTGGGTACTTGTGAATATGTGGTTATTGGTATTTTGCCGAATATTGCAGAAGATTTGAATGTATCAATTACGCAAACAGGTTTATTGATTTCTGCATTTGCCATAGTTTATTCAGTGGGTGCACCTTTGATTACGGCATATCTATCAAGATTTCCTAGATATCGTACGGTTTTAAGCTTAATGTTTTTATTTACACTAGGTAATGTGGCTTGTATGTTAGCACCTAATTATCCTGTAATGTTGGCTTCACGAATATTTTTGGCAGCTGTATCTAGTGCTTTAATTTCAATGTCAATGACATTTGCTCCAGATGTTGCACCAAGAAAATACACTTCTTCAGTAATATCTTGGATTTTTGCTGGCTTCAATATTGCTTCAGTATTTGGTGTGCCATTTAGTATGTTTATCGTACAATTTGCAAGTTGGCGTTTAGCATTTGCCTTTATCGTTGTTGTTAGTATTCTATTGTTATTATTAATGGTTAAATTTTTACCAACGAAAAACTTACCACCAACTAATAATATTATGGAACAATTAGTATTATTAAAAGATAGACGTATTATTATGGCAGTAAGTGCGATGATTTTAAGTGGTTCTTCTGCATATTGTTTCTATACTTATTTATCCCCGATTTTATTAGATAAAATGGGCTTATCTGCTAATTTATTGACTTTAGCATTTGTTATTTTTGGTGTAGCGGCAATGATTAGTAATTTGTTATCTCCTATGCTCAATTATTGGGGCGGTATGCGTATTTTATGGATGATATTTGTAGGACAAGCAATATTTTCTATTTTATTGACATTTACTATGGAATCATTTATTTTAGGCAGTGTGGTTATTTGTTGTTTGGGTGTATTGATGTATTTATTAAATACACCAACACAGATGTATTATTTACAAGTGTCCAAGAAATTCTATCCAGGAACTTTAGCATTAGCAGGTTCACTTACATCATCTTCATATAATGTAGGTATTGCAGTAGGTTCTTTTGCTGGTTCATTATCTGTTGATTTAGCAGGATTAAACAGCGTAGGTATCACAGGTGGGGTATTTGCTATTTTGGCTACAATCATAAGTTATTTATTAGCAAGTAGAATAAAAAGAGAGTATAAAGAAGTAATTGCAAGAGCAATGCGTATGTTAAATAAATAATAAAGAAGGCTTTTCTTAGTAGGAAAAATGATACTAAGAAAAGCCTTTTGTTATTTATTTTGATTTTTAATGATATTAATAGCGATTTCTTTGGCGGTAGAACTTAATGCTTGAGGATTTTTAGGGTCATCTAAACGTACAGAATAATATGTTCGTTGATTATTTATTTCATAAAAACCAGTGAACCAAGCATCAGTATTTTCACCGTTTACTTTACCAAAACCAGTTTTGCCATAAATTTTTAGACCAGTGTTATTATCTTCATAAACTAACATTAATTCTTTTAGTTTAGCTAAAGCCATAGGATTTTCATTGGCAGAAAATAGGCGATTTAATAATTGTACTTGTTCTAATGGTGAAATCTTTAAAGAAGTTTCCAACCAAAATCCTTTTAAATCTCTAGGGTCATCATCTAAATCTGTTTTTCCGTCCCAATCGGAAATATCTTTATTGCCATAATCGAATTTATCGATATATTTTTGCATAGTATCTTGTCCAATTTCATCAATGACTTGGCGATAATACCAAACACAAGATGTTTTAAATGCTGTATCTAAATCGATATCTTTATTCCATGCATCATACCAGTAAATAGTGCCATTCCATTTTCGAAGAGAATTATTAGCGTCAATAGTCTTATTGTCTAAAGCTACATAAGTGGAGAAAATTTTAAAGGTAGAGCAAGGAGAAGATTGTTTGGTGCTTAATTCATCATTGTAAATATTATATGTATTTGTATCAGGTGTATAAAATACAGCCGTACCATTAATATTTTCAAAATAAGAAGATAAATCAATGGAATTTTTTGTTGTTTGAGTTGTTTGCATGGAAGTGTTTTGATTGCTTGATGAAGTTGAATTTTCAGCAGAGGTGCAATTTGTAGTGAATAAATAAATTGTTATAACGCAGATGATTTTTGCAAGTATTTTAAACATAAAAAAATCCTTTCTATAAAATATGATTTTTAATATTATAACATAGACTTAAAATTTTTCAATAGATTATAGAAAGGATTTTTAATTATTTTATATTTGTTTATTTTATAGCAGTAACTTCATAGCCTGCTTCAACAATGGCATTAGTTATTTGCTCATCTGTAACATTTTGATTTACATGAATAACAGCATTTTTATTTTCAAGACTTACTTTTACATCACTGACACCATCTATTTTTTCCAGTGCTTCTGTGGCATGTTTTACACAGTGTTGGCACATCATACCTTCAATAGATATAATTTTTTCAGTTTGTTTTTCATTATTTTTGTGGAATAAATTATTTAATAATCCCATATTATCGTCTCCTTTTGATGTATTTAAATCTATTGCTTGAATATTTATGGCAGTAGATGAATTATCTTTATTTATGGATGAAGTTTGATAATTATTTTGGAAAAAACGCAAACGAAGGGCATTAGTTACGACAAAAACGGAGCTAAAACTCATGGCTAGGGCACCAATCATAGGATTTAGTTTTAAACCAAAAGCAGTATAGAATAATCCCATAGCAATAGGAATACCTATGATATTATAGATAAATGCCCAAAAGAGATTTTCACGGATATTTTTGATAACGGCTTTACTTAATTTTATAGCAGTTACTACATCTAGTAAATTGTTTTTCATCAAAATAATATCAGCGGAGTCAATAGCAATATCTGTACCAGCTCCAATAGCGATACCAACATCAGCACGAGCAAGTGCGGGTGCGTCATTTATGCCATCACCTACCATAGCTACTTTTTGTCCTTGATTTTGAAGCTGACGGATTTTGGCTTCTTTATCTTGAGGTAATACATCAGAAATTATATTATTTTCCTCAAGATTTATTTGCTTAGCTATCTGTTTTGCTGTGAGTTGATTATCACCAGTCAACATATAGATATTGATACCGAGATTTTTTAATTCTTGAATAGCTTGGGGACTTGTTGCTTTAATTGTATCAGCGATAGCTATTAAGCCAAGGATTTTATCATCTTTAGTAAAGTATAAAGGTGTTTTTCCTTGCTGGGCTAATTTATTACCTAGGGAAAATAACTGTTCATTTTCAATATCATGAGCGATTAATAATTTTTGATTACCTGCAAGGCAAATGGAATTGTCAATAATACCAGATAATCCTTGCCCTGCTATTTGTTTAAATTTTTCTACAGCTAAAGTTGATATATTGTGTTTATCTGCTACTTGAAGAATGGCTTCACCTAAAGGGTGTTCGGATAGTTTTTCTAATGA
>UMKI01054433.1_pt1 | contig 14402 bp, 11 predicted proteins | sample 1966291 | NCBI WGS metagenome assembly UMKI01 (sample SAMEA4836174, study PRJEB28245) | human gut metagenome | biome: gut microbiome; material: fecal sample | place: Denmark | collected 2008 | reverse complement strand
CAGTTACACAGGCACAGATTGCGAAAGCCGACTTTTATGTGGAGTGGAACTGGCTGTATTGTACCGCGCATAATGATCTGCTGGAATATCTGGTTACCATGGGGGTATTTGGCGCAGCATGCAGGCTCCTGATGTATGTTCTCCCATTTGTGATGTACACGAAAGGCAAAGAACGAAAACCGGAAAAGGCAGCAGTTCTTGCAGCACTGGTTGGATATCTGGGGCAGGGCCTGTTTACCGGACCTTATATTCTGACCTATGTACTTTACACCATTTTCCTGGGTGTGCTGGGCGCATATTATCGCATGGGAAAAGAAAAAGGAGCAGAAGCATGAGTATTCGGCAATATTGGTTTGTGCTCTGGGAACTGACCAAAAGAGAATTGAAACGAAAATATGCCAGAAGTTTTCTGGGGATTCTGTGGAGCTGTGTGTATCCGTTGATGCGTATGGCATTGGTTGTGGTATTGTTCTCGACCATTTTCAATAAAGGAATTGATAAGTATCCGGCGTATTATTTCGTGGGATTTTTGATGTTTGAGTTTTTTGCAACGGCGACACAGACATCACTTACCACGCTGAAAGATAACCGGAATTTATTGATCAAGTCCAAACTGCCGAGGGAACTGTTTGTGCTGTCCCGTGTGCTGACGGCATTTGTGAATTTCCTGCTGGGGTGTATACCGTTTGCACTGGTGCTGGCATGTTACCGCACACCGATTACCATTAATTATTACATGATTCCGATAGTGTTGCTGTTATTGCTCATTTTTACAACCGGAGTTTCTTATGCGGTATCGATCTGGTTTGTGTTTCAGCGGGATGCAGGAAACATTTATTCTAATTTTATTTTTATCCTGCGGTTTTTTGTTGCAATGTTTTATTCAATTGACTGGGTTGCCGCGGGAGTCCGCTGGGTGATTGAACATAATCCGGTGTATTTGTATATTTACATTTTACGTCAGGGTGTTGTGTATGGGCAGAGACCGGAATGGATGTATGTGAGAAACGGCATTATCTGGGCAGCAGGGATGTTTGTAGTTGGGATTCTGATATTTAAAAGGTATGAGAATGATGTGGTGGAGAGATTGTAGTGGAAAATAGAATGGAGTCATTAAGACAAAACTGGTTTGTCATTCAACAGCTGATAAAAAGAGATAAACAAAGAAGTCTGTCATCTACTTTCATGGGAGAATTGTGGGAGATCATTAATCCTCTGATCAATATGATTGTCATGGTGTTAGTTTTTGGCAAGATGTTTGGTGGAAATGATTTTAATCAATTTCCGTTATATGTTCTGACCGGAACGACACTTTATGGATTGTTTACTTCTGGAACTACTATGTGTCTGCAGGCATTAATGGGAAATAAAAATTTCCTGATTAAAACACAGCTTAACAGGAATGTGTATGTAATCCAAAAAATTCTGCTGGCTTTTCGTAATTTTTTATTTTCCCTGATGATTTATGCATTTGTAATCGCTTTGTACCGGATTTCACCGAGTGTGACATGGCTTTTATTTATTCCAGATGTTTTTCTGATGCTGATTATGATGCTGGGGATTGGAAAAATACTTGCGGTGATCAATGTGACATTTGCGGATATTACATATTTTTACAAGATATTTACGCTTTTTCTCATGTATGGATCAGCAATTTTTTATCGGCTGGATCGATTATCACCAGCGATGCAGAAGATAATGACTATTGTAAATCCACTCTATACAGTTATTGCAATTGCAAGAGAATGTATTATGGAGAGGATATTTCCAGATTGGAAGTTGTGGGTAATTGTAAGTGTGTATGCAGGTGGATGTTATTTGGTAGGGAGCGTTTATTTTAACAGAAAAATAGAAGATATAGTCGCAAAGATGTAAAAATAATAAAGCACTATATATAGATAGGAGCAGAAAATGGTTGAAGGGAATAAAAATAAGGTCAAGTTATTAATTTGTTATCATAAACCAGCATATTTATTAAAAGATAATGTGATGACACCTATTCATGTGGGAAGAGCAAATGCAAAGGTCCGTATGGGGGAAGAAAATCCGGATTATCAATGGTTAGTAAATAATATGATTGGTGATGATACCGGGGAAAATATATCAAATAAGAATGATTATTACAATGAAATGACGGCTGTATATTGGGCATGGAAGAACTATGAAGAGTTGGGTAATCCGGATTATATTGGATTGATGCATTACAGACGGCATTTTATTTTTGATGAAAATATAACTGATGTTGTAAATGTTAAAAATTTTGATGAAAGTTCTTATAAGTCTTTTCTTGGGTATGATGAACGTAAAATGTCAGATTTTGTAGATGGGTATGATTTTATTGCGCATATAGGAGAAGTTCCTAATGTGTATCAGCATTATATCAGAAATCAGAGAAAAGAGGATCTGGACAGAGCAATTGAAATTGTTTTGAAAAAATATCCTGATTATGAAAGTTATGTGGATGGTTATTTTAATGGATCAGAAAGTAATTTTTGTAATATGTGTATTTTCAGCAGAAAAATATTTTTTGAGTATTGTGAATGGATTTTCTCAATTTTAGAGGAATTTGAAAATCAGATAGATATGGCTCAAAAAAGGTTCTTTATATCTGAGAGATTAACGGGTCTGTTTCTTTATCGATTAATGAAGAATAAGGAAATGAAATATAAGAAGTTACCAATCGCTTTTTTGGAAGAAGCGGTAAATGTTCCAATTGCTATTTATGCAGAAGAAGGAGAGGAGCTGACAACAGCTGTAAGCTTATATTCCATTTTAAATAATAAAAGTGACTATAATTCCTATTCCATATATGTTTTTTGTGAAAAAGAAAGAGTTGCACATGTAGAGAATAAAATAAGACAATATATTGAAGTGCAAAATAAATGCGAGATTCAGGTTATAGGAACCGATGATAAACCGGATGTTTTGCCGTTGGTATTAGATGAGTATTTTCCAAAATTAGGGAAATGTATTTATATCTGGGGGAAAGTTCTTACGCTTCATGATTTGGGAGAATTTTATCGTATCTGTAGTGTAGATGATTATATGGCTGTGGGTGTACCTAGAACATTATATGATCCGGCAGAACCGGATAAAATAATAAATTCAAATTTGCTCGTGCTAAATTTAAAGAGATTTAAATTGAATGGTATATCCCAAAAGACCAGAATTATGATACAGACAGACGGTGATCAGGATTTATTGAATAAGGTTTTGAAAAATGAAATTGGTTATATACATGAAAATTTCTTTGTAAGTGAACATCTTGCAAATTACAAAGATAAAGTGTTTTCATTAAATGAAAAACGTGAAGAAATTCAGAAATATGTTTTATGGCATGTATTTATGGTTTACGATCAGATGGAGCCGGAATTTAATATTCAGGGCATTTTTAGTCAGTTCTGGTGGGATGGTATCAGTAAAATTCCATACGAATTCCAACATATTCAGGTTTCTGAAAATTCGCTCAGATCACTTATCATAAAGCAGCAGTATGAAATTAATGCTTATAAAGGTGTACAGAAATTAGATTCTGTGGAGCAATGGCGTAGTTATGGTTTTTGGGGAAAACTTAAATTTTATTATGTAAATAATGGGTTAAAGCAGACGATACGTTATGCAATACAGAAAATGATTGGGAGGGCAAAATAATGGCTAAACCAATAGTCTCAATTTTAATTCCGGTATATAATGTTGAGAATTATTTGGAAAAATGTCTGGATAGTGTGATCAGCCAGACAATGAACAATATAGAAATTATTTGTGTGAATGACGGATCAACAGATCATTCCGGAGAAATTTTAGAAAAATATCAAAAGAAAGATAAACGTATTATTGTTGTTAACAAAGAAAATGGCGGGTTGCCTTCTGCAAGGAATGCAGGGTTGGAAATTGCACGTGGAAAATATATTGGATTTGTTGATTCGGACGATTATATAAATTCTGATATGTATGAAAAGATGTATCGTGCAGCAAAGAAGCATGATTCGGATGTTGTTATATGTGGTGCTAATATTTATCCGGAAGAACCGCATGCGGATCAATGGCTTTATAACTGTTTATCGCCTAAAAGCCGCTACTATGATAAATTTGAACCTGACATATTATTTCAAGAACAGGATATGTCTCCGTTTTTGTGGAGAACAATGGTTAGTCGGAGATTAATTGAAAAGAAGAATTTTCGATTAGATGAAGAGGTTCAAATTGGAGAGGACAAAGCATTTCAAAATAAAATTTATCCTTATGCCAATTCCATAACAGTGATTTCGGATAAACTATATAATTACTGTTGGTACAGACCAGGCTCTTTAATGGAAAGGAATGTGTATACAGATCCTACACTTAAAGTTGAAAAACATATTAAGCTGATAGAAACAATGTCTGAGGATATTAATAAACTTCCACTTTCAACAGATCTCCGGCAGATGAAGGAAAGTTTTTTGAAATGGGCAATTTCGTTTATATATAATGATTTTGTTTATTGTACGCAGAAACAGAAAAAAAATTGTGCCAACAGGTTGATACAGGTTTTAAAAAATAATAATGTAAATGCCTTTTTATATTATTGGGATGATAATTTGAAATCACAGTATGTGTATATAAAAGGTGAACAGGAAATTGATACTTCAACAGAAGTGAAGCTATCTTTGATTATTCCTTGTGAATATGAATCGACATATTTTGGTAAATGTCTTGATTACATAAAAAAGAGCCAACAAAAAGACGTTGAGTATATTTTGGTGAATAATGGCTTATCAATGCCAAATTATATTAAATCTTTAAAAGTAATGAAAGATAAATCTAATCTGAGATTATTTAACACACCTAAGCATTATTCTTTTGACCAGATTTGTAACACAGGAATTTCATTGGCAGAGGGGACATATGTGGGCTTTTGGAATCCAGATGATTTTTATAAGTCAGAAAATGAACTTGAGAACTGGTTAAATAAAGCTTTGGATGAGAGCGTGGATATATGTGTCAGTAAAAATCTAAATTTAAAATGGCAGGATGTAGTTTTTGCTGACTGTAAACAGTTATCCACAGCGGTAAAGACATTATGGACTTCAGATTTATATCATACGTTGTATAGACGTAAATTTTTGACAGATGAGAACATTCAGGTTAATAATTATTCAAAAATTAGTGGATTTGAATTTTATTGTAAAAGTGTTTTAAAAGCAGAAAGAATTGGTTTTTATCAGGAATCTGTTTATTATGTACGGGATATTTGGACAAAGGACTGGATGGAAACACAAAAGGTTGAACTTTTACTACAGGGAATTGATGCAATAATGGATCTGTCAATTGAATATGATAATGCGTATTTACACTCAAAAATTGTGAATATGTTAAATGGAGATGAATTGAAAAAAATTATTGTAAGAAATACACTGCCATGGAAAGGAAAAGAAAGTGAAGGAAGTCAGGTTGAGAGTTGCTGCTTGATTTTTAAGATTAGTCAGAAGATAGATACGCATCTGTTGGATGAGGCAGGAATTTTAATTGATGGAAATACCTTTGGATTATTGTATGACATGGTTTCAGAAAGACAGAAATTTATTGCTAAAATTGGATAAAAAAGAGGAAATGCATAATGGTTACTTTTACAAAGTTTGGTTCATGTGTAACATCTGATGTCTTTAATTTTATGAATATTAGTAATTACTATCCTAAACATATATATACTGGAATAAATATTGCAACTGCGGTACATAAGGCTGATATACCAATATTAGAGGAAGATCTTGTTGCAGAGAATGGATTTTGGGAAAAAATGCAAAAGTATTGTTTTTCACATGAGGCACTTGATGATTGTATAAAAAAATGGCAATCGGATTATTTTATATTTGATTTGTGTGATGAAAGACTTCCTTTACAAAAATGGAAGTGTGGAGGATCTACGGCAAATATTCCGGTAACATGGAATACATATAGAACTTCCTTAAATGTTTTAAATGGAAATAGTTATAAACAATATGGTGGGATAGAAATCAGTGATTGGCATCTAGCTGATAGAAATAAGGAACTTTACAGAAAAAATATTCAGAGTTTTATTAGTAGTATAAGGAAATACTATGATTCATTGCATATTATTTACATTTCAATGAGACAGGCAGATTATGCATTAAATCGAACAGATATGCAAGTTATTCCACTTGATGATTTTCCCAAAAAAGGAATGAGCAATTTTCAGAGGAGAAAAAAAGAAAATGCGGTTATAGAGTTTGCTGAAAGTATTGTCAGAGAGGAGATGCCGGATATTTGGTATATTAATACACCTGAAAATCTAATTGCGGATTCGGAACATCATTTTGGAATACATCCATTACACTTTCATTATATAGTTTATGAATATTTGGCAAAATGTGTGCAAGGAATAGCTGATTTTGACCCAAAAGGATTTTGTAGTAGACGAAAATTACAAGTAAGTATGGATGTGAAGGAGCATTGGCTCAAAGTGAAATTAGATGAACTGATTAGTAATTATGGTAAAAATTTTGTGTAAGTAATGAATACAAAGATTTTATCAACGAAAAAGGAAAATAAATATGAGCAAAAATATTAATATCATATCAGAAGATGTTTGTACAGGTTGTGGTGCATGCAATAATTGCTGTCCTGTTGATGCAATAGAGATGTTGGAAGATCAAGAGGGGTTTAAATACCCTAATATTGATATGGATAAATGTATTTCATGTGGAAAATGTATAAATGTTTGTCCGGAGGCCAATGTTGAACGGATTAACCAAAATTTACATGAAGAACCGGAATGTTATGCGGCGATGGCAGATACAACTATTAGAATAAAAAGTTCTTCTGGTGGTGTTTTCGCTATATTAGCAGAGTCAATATACCAGAGAAATGGACTTGTTTGTGGAGCTGTTTATGCTGACGATTATAAATCAGTATATCATATTGTAAGTGATGACAGACAGGATTTAGATAAAATAAGAGGATCCAAATATGTGCAAAGTGATATAGGTACATGCTTTTGTAAAATAAAACATGCGTTAGAAGAGGATAAGTTTGTATTATTTTCAGGATGTCCGTGTCAGGTATCTGGATTATATATGTATCTAGGAAAACAGTATGAAAAATTGATTACAATTGATGTAGTATGTCATGGAGTTAATTCTTTAAAAGCTTATAATTCATATATAGCTGAATTAGCAAAAGGAAGAATTGTTGAAAAAGTAAATTTTAGAGATAAAACGATTCATGGTTGGAGCTCTATTGTGAACGTAAAATTTACAGATGGATCCCAGTATGATGCAGCTTGGAATAAAAATCAGTGGTATGATCTTTTTTTGGGTGGTGTTATTAATAGAAAATGTTGTGCAACTTGTCATTATGCAAAGATAAACCGAATTGGCGATATTACTTTAGGTGATTTCTGGCAGGTGCATAGATGGGATGAATCATGTAACGATTGGAAAGGAACATCATTAGTACTTTTAAATTCTGAAAAGGGTAAAAAAGTTTATAAAGAATTGGAAAGGAACTTGATATTAAGTAAAGAAGCTCCATTAGAACATGCAATAAAATATAATGGTGCATTGAGACAACCAACGAGCATGGCACCGGGCAGAAAATATTTTTTCAATCATTTAAAGGATGGGTATCATAAAGCATATTGGTATGGGCGTGAATGGAGATATGATGTTGGTTTAATAGGCTGGTGGTTCTCAGCAAATTACGGAAGTGTGTTAACGTATTTTGCAATGGGAAAAGTTTTACAGGATATGAATTTGTTACCAATTCTTATTCGTATTCCAAAATTGGATGGAAGTTCTTGGGAAGAGATAACAGAAGAAAATATTAAGTTTATGGAGAAATATTTTCATGTTTCTAATCCCAGAAGTTATTCACAATTAAAAGAAGTGAATAAGTTTTGCGATTCATTTATGTTAGGATCTGATCAGTTGTGGGTTTCTGCATACAATAAAATTTTAGGATATACATTTTATCTTGATTTTGCGGACTCAGATAAGAAGAAAATTGCATATGCAACTTCTATGGGGTATGACAGATATGATGGAAGTGATGAGGACAAGAAGATAGTCAAGACGCTTTTAAAACGATTTGATGGAATTTCAGTAAGAGAAACAGAGTCAGTGTCGTTGTGTAAAAAAGAATTTGACCTTGACATTGTAAGGAATCTAGATCCGGTATTTCTCTGTAAACAAGAACATTATGATATGTTAGCGAAAGAGTCACAAATACAAGTGGATGAAAAATATAATTTGGCATATATACTTGATCCTACGGATGAAAAGAAAATGGCTATACAGAGTTTGAAAGAATTGACCGGTGTGGAAACAAAAATTATTCTGGATATGAAAAATTTTGACAAATCATATGCTAAATGGTCTGATATGGACATAATAGACAAAGTATCTGTGCCAGATTTTGTGAAACTAATCAGAAATTGTAATTTCCTATTAACAGACTCTCATCATGGTGTTTGTTTCGGAATGATTTATCATAAAAAATTTTTGGCTATTAGGAATCCAAGAAGAGGAGCAGTGCGATTTGATTCTTTATTTAAGCTTTTCGAAATGGAAAATTGTTTGACAGAAGAGGGGAATATATTGGAATCTCTAAAAAAGGCCCCTTCCCCCGACTATGAGAGAATAGATCTAAAAATGAAGAGCGAAAAGGCTCGGTCATTAGAGTGGATGCAATCAATGTTAATAGACAATAAACATGAACAAGAAGAATTGGTGGAAGATATTTTTGCAAAATATTTTCATGAATTACAATGCATGAAGGCCGAACAAAAATGAAAATATTTTAAATAATTGAATCAATTGTTTATGAAAACCATGGACCACAAGTTTATTTTAGAAAGATCAGAAAACAATAAAATATAATATACACGTTGAGATTTAAAGTGCGCACATAAGAAGGAGGAGTTTAAAATGCAGGTACAAAAAATTTTTATTATCACACCATTGGGAAACAAAAATTCAGAAGCGCGAAAACATGCAGACAGAATGTGGAATGAGGTTTTTGTTCCTGTATCCGAAAAGATATCTACAAATGATTTAAAGGTTGAGTTTGAACGAAGTGACTTGATGGATGAGGGAAGTAATTCAAGAGTAAAGAAGATAATGGAATTAATAAGAGAGTCAAGTGGTTGTATAGTGGATTTGTATACGATAGGGAATTTGAATGTTATGTATGAAGTAGGTTTAGCACATTCTCAAGGTAAGCGAGTGTTTTTCTTGAGATCTGATAAAATTCAAGAAAATGAAATACCTTCAGATATACGGTATTATGCAGAATATTACTATACCTACAATCTTGATATTTTTAGAGGAAAAGCCGCATCTGATGAAATCGCAAATATTCAGAAGGAGATTGTGGATGTGTCTAAAGCTATGGTTTCTTCTAACACAAAGTATACATTATATAGACCATGTTTTTACGAACCGACCAATCTATATGTAGAGAATTTGTTGGAGGGAATAAACTGTAGAATTACAAATATTGAATCGTTAGTAAAGGATTTTGGATCATCTAGCGAAGATAAGAGAACGTTAGCTCAATATATAATTGGTGAAAACGATGCATTTGATGCCTTAACAGAGGCTGTGAAGAAATCAAATATTTCAGTTAAAACAACCAGATTTTCACCATATTCAGTTGTTGGAAGGCAGAATGTATTTTTTAGTACTATTAATAATTTGATGACAAATGAGGTTACACCGGATAAGGTGGAACGTATTATAACTGCTAATAATAATGAAAAATTTGACGAAATTGCGAAATTGATGGTCAATAATGCGGGAAAAGATTTTGATATTTACATTTCAAGAATAGAATACAGTTTTGAAATGGTGGTCATTGATGACGAAATTGTTTTTATACATTTTAGAAAATATAATCAGCAAGAAAAGGAAAAGAGGAGCGCTTCTCCTATGCTTATTTCAGCCACATTGCGTATTGAAAAGAGAATTATTGCAAATGAATTTTCGACAATTTTTGATAGTATTAAAAACAGTAAGAAAGATATGCTTGCAGTGATTCGATGTAAGGAAATTACTACTGAAAATTTGAGTGAAAAAATAAAAAAATACAAGCGTTTATTTGAAGAAGCAGTAAAAGAATACCAGATGTCTCAAGGTGTATTTGAAGATAATATTAATTCTCAGATAAAAAGCTGATAATAAAAATGTGCCTCTATTGATTGGGAAAAATAGATTTAAGGTAAGTTATTTGACTCCGAGGAAATAGATGTGATTGTTAGAAGCAAATTAGAACAGGAAATTTTCAGAACAAAAGAATGGTTAAAAAAGTATTTGCAAAAGAAACTATTCCAAGTGAAGAAACGGTTTATAGTTTACTAAGAAGAATTGAGAAATTTGAAGAACAGGTTAGCAAGTTACAAGGATAATTTTACTAATGGGGTGTAAAGATGGAACATATTTTTGATAGGGGAGGATGTAAAAGGATATCAGGATAATAATGTGAATATGTGATTGAAAACAAAAGTATTTTATGAGAGAAAAAGGAATGTTATGTTAGAATTTGTTATATCGACAATATTATCTGGGATTATTTGGGATGTTATAAAGGGAAGTCAAAAACTGTTATATCATTATTCCTTAAAAAAAATGAATATTGCTGAGGCGGAGTTGACAAATTTGATAGAAAATATTCCGCAAGAAGAAAAAAACAATAAAAAATTGGTAATTGAATATCTGAAAGAGGATAGCGAGTATCAAATTTTGTTAAAGCAAGCCGTAAGAAACGTCAGGAGCGCTAACTTAAAAAAACGCATGACGGTTATTGTGTTAGTTGTGATTATTGTATTGGGAGCAGGTCATTATTATTTAGGTGTAATGGATGGACAATTCCGTTCTTTTTCAAATGACTATGTACAGGTTGTATATAATGGGTTACAAAAAAAGGAAGTTACACCTATCAGCCCAGAAGGAGATACATATTTTTACAATAATTGGTGGGATTTGAAGCGAAAGAAGTATATTCGTGTAGTAAAATTTTACGGAGATACAGGGATTGATGATAGTATAAAGATGATGGAAGGTGATGAAGCCGAGAGAGATATGTTTGTAGATATATGTACATCACAACAAATTTATCATACTCTTCAATATGCTGAATCTGAATTAGGAATAACTGAGACACAGGGGTTAAATGGTGACTTTAAGAATGAAGCAATTACAGGGGATAAAGGACTTACTATCAGAGGAGATTCACAAACAGAAACAATAGAGAATATACCTGATATGATTTTGGTGCAATATAAGAACTCTGGGTATAAATATTTTGTTGTTGGGAAGACGTTATACGTGGATAATAGTGGATATATGATGGCAATGTTGTCATATAGTGGAATGTCATATGATGATTTTATGGATTCATATGACAAAAAAATTGTAAAATTAAGAAATTGTTTTAATAATATAAAACAGCTTGCATATTGAAGGAAGATGGAAATAATACACCCGTTGCAATTTGATTTGTGTAGAGAAATGTGAGGTGATTAATATAAAAGATTTGTTGCATACATATAATGTAACAGTGCCACTACGGTATTATACATATGATTTACACAGCAAGGAGAAAGATTCGGAATATGTGATGGGATTAAAGCAGGATGTTAACTGGGATGTAGAGCGTGCGGTGGAAGAACCGATTCCTGATACCAATCAAGTATTCAAAAAAGATGAGTTTGTTCATATCCATTTGTTTTGTGGAAAAGATTTGGAACATGAAGAGATACCTGCGGATTTTTTTAATGTAGAAATTACAAATATTGTTGTACATGATCAAGATGAAGCTCGTGATTTTGTGAAGCCATATCTATATAGAATATGTCGAACCTTAAGTTTTTTCCTAAGTCAACATAATTGTAATAAGCACAGTTATCAGCCACGAGTGGAAACGGATGTGGAGCATGCAATATGGGAAAATTCGGTTTATGAGCCATTTGAACAAGTACTTCATAAACAAGAAGATACTGTTGAAACAACGTGGGTGAACGGAAAAAAGTATCAGATAATTACCATTGAGTCGGCGCCAATTATCATCTCAACAAGTGTATATAGCAAAATTTATGGAAAAATGCCGATGGATGACTTTTTGCTATATGTTGATTGTTCAGATACGGATTTGAATTACATGCTTGATGAATTTTATCTGGCATTGGGACAGGAAAACAGATATAGCAAGTTTTTCCATTTATTTTCGATAATTGAGTTTATTGAAAAGAGATATGAGGACAATAACGGTGCCAGCAAGTTATTCGACTCCGAGGAAATAGATGTGATTGTGAAAGCAGCACTTGATAGTCCGGTATTGGTGGACAAGGAAAAAAGAGATCGCGTTCGCGGAGCATTGAAGCAGATACTTGGAAATCTGACTGATATTGGAAGAAAAGAAAAACTGGTTCATATTTTGCATGAGATGGGAATTTATAAAATTGAAAATTGTGGAACAGAGTTTGAAATTGATAGTAAAACAATAGGACAGATAATCAATTTGCGAAATAAATGTTATCATGCAGACCGAAAAAATAAGGAAGAGACAAAAATAGATATTGATTTGGCAGTTACACAATTGATGTATATATGTGAATGGGTAATTGCGGCACAAGTAAAACCAATTCATCAGTAATGAAAATATTAAAAATATCGAGATGGGGGAATAAAAATGTACAATTATTTAATAGTAGGCTCCGGTCTGTTCGGATCTGTATTTGCCAGACAGGCAGCCGATGCCGGAAAGAAAGTGCTTGTAATAGATAAGCGCCCAAACATTGCCGGAAATGTTTACACAGAAAAAGTAGAGGGCATCAATTTCCACAAATACGGTGCCCATATTTTCCATACAAACAACACAGAAGTATGGAATTATGTAAACCGTTTTGCGACATTTAACCGCTTTACAAATTCACCGGTTGCAAACTACAAAGGGGAATTGTATTCCATGCCTTTCAATATGTATACCTTCAACAAGATGTGGGGTGTAGTCACACCGGAGGAGGCGGCTGCCAAAATTGAGGAGCAGAAGAAGGAAATCACCGGAGAACCGCAAAATCTGGAAGAACAGGCAATTTCCCTTGTGGGGCGTGATATCTACGAAAAACTGGTGAAAGGCTATACCGAAAAACAGTGGGGGCGTGACTGCAAAGAGCTTCCGGCATTCATTATCAGGCGTCTTCCGGTTCGGCTTACATTTGATAATAATTATTTCAACGCATTGTATCAGGGAATTCCGATCGGTGGTTACACAAAACTGGTAGAGAATTTGCTGGAAGGTATTGAAGTCCGGTTAAACGAGGACTATCTGGAAGATAAGGAAAAATGGAATGCGATGGCGGAAAAAGTTGTTTATACCGGAGCCATCGATGCCTATTTTGACTATGCATTGGGAAATCTGGAATACCGTTCGGTACGTTTTGAAAATGAGATTCTTGATGTGCCGAACTTTCAGGGAAATGCGGCGGTCAATTATACAGATAAAGAAACACCGTGGACAAGGATCATTGAACACAAATGGTTTGAGTTTGGAAAAGATGAAAATGGAAATGACTTGCCAAAGACCATTATCAGTAAGGAATATTCTTCGGAGTGGAAGCCGGGGGATGAGCCATATTACCCGGTTAATGATAAGAAGAACGGGGAACTTTACCAAAAGTATAAAGCGCTGGCAGAGAAAGAGGAAAATATCATTTTTGGAGGTCGCTTAGGGGAATACAAATATTATGATATGGATGCCGTGATTGCAAGTGCTCTGGAATGTGCCAGAAATCAAATGTATTGATTAAAAGCGCAGGAATCTGCAAAAGTAACTAATAGAGATTGGATAACATACAAAACTATGCTATAATTCTATTGAATAAAAGCGCAGGAATCTGCAAAAGTAACCAATAGAAGGAGGCGCATTGTATGGAAATTAAGAGAAATATATATTTGAATAAGCTCATCAGCAAGAAACACAACGGATTGATTAAGGTGGTAACCGGGATTCGGCGTTGTGGAAAATCATATCTGCTTTTTAATCTGTTTAAAGATCATCTGCTGGCAGAGGGAGTGAATCCGCGGCATATTATAGAAATTGCCTTTGACTCTTTTGAAAATAAGAAATTTCGTGATCCGGATGTTTTGTATCCGTATATGAAAGAACAGATTCAGGATGAGGATATGTATTATGTTTTGTTGGATGAGGTTCAGCTTCTGGATGAATTTGAAGCTGTGCTTAACAGTCTGATCCGTATGAAAAATGTGGATATTTATGTGACAGGAAGCAATGCACATTTTCTTTCCAAGGATGTAATTACGGAATTTCGCGGCAGGGGGGATGAAGTTCATATGTACCCGCTCAGTTTTGCAGAGTTTATGTCTGTTTATCCGGGGACAAAGGAGAAT
>UMKI01025678.1_pt1 | contig 14722 bp, 13 predicted proteins | sample 1966291 | NCBI WGS metagenome assembly UMKI01 (sample SAMEA4836174, study PRJEB28245) | human gut metagenome | biome: gut microbiome; material: fecal sample | place: Denmark | collected 2008 | reverse complement strand
TCTTGCACTCTTGCACAAAAGATGCTGCATTTTGTGCCAAACAAGTGCAAAAGTGCAGAAAGTGCAAGGTGCAACAAGTGCAGAGCCTTATGAGTGAGTATAGATTCCATCTACAGAAATACAAGCTGGGCAACCGATATGCTTGCCCTCAATGTGGGCGTAAGCGTTGCTTTGCAAGATATATTGACGAGGAAGGACAGATTGTATTCCCTGACAATGTGGGGCGTTGTGACCATGAACAGAGTTGTGGCTACCATTATTCTCCGTCTGATTATTTCAAGGACAATCCCGATACCAACTGCAATGATGATTGGAGATATAAAACACCAATCAAAGAGTGCAGGAAAGAGAAAACTCTTCCAACTTTCATTGATAGCAAGCTGGTGGAGCAAACACTGCATGGCTATTCTGTCAATCCTTTGTACCGATACATTTCAACGGTCTTTGGCAAAGAGGAGACAGAACGCCTGTTTACCTTGTACAAGGTCGGAACTTCAAAGAAATGGGGTGGTTCAACTATCTTTTGGCAGATAGATGTCAATGGGAATGTGCGCACTGGCAAGATAATGAAGTATGATGACAAGACTGGACACCGCATCAAGGAACCTCACAGCTTGGTGACTTGGGTACACTCTGAACTGAAACTGCCAGACTTTACACTTCGGCAGTGCTTCTTTGGCGAACATCTGTTGACAGATAAAACCACGACCAAGACAATAGCCATCGTGGAGAGCGAAAAGACAGCCATCATTGCCACCCACTTCATATCTGATTTCGTATGGTTGGCTACAGGAGGCATGAACGGATGTTTCAATAAAGATGCAGTCGAGGTCCTAAACGGTCGGGAGGTTGTTTTGGTTCCAGACCTTGGGGCAATGGATAAGTGGAAAAGCAAACTTCCATTGCTGCAATCAATATGCAAGCAAGTTCTTGTCAGCAGTATCTTGGAAGACAATGCCACCGATGAACAAAAGATCAGAGGTCTTGACATTGCCGACTTCCTGCTGATGACGGAAACACCGCAGATGGCGCTACAAAGGCTGATAAAGCAACATCCACCACTCCTGCATCTGATAGACAGCCTTGGGTTGGTGTTGGTGGAAGAGTCATAACACTACTGGCAGCAGTTATAACGAGTTCGCTTGCGAACATATCCCTTGGGTGGAGCCTAATACACCGAGCAAGCTCAGTAATTAGGGCAAACAGCCATTATATGTGTACAGCAAGCTGAATTTCATATGTACAATCAATTAAAACAAGCAATTTTATGAGCGATAATAAGAAACAGATGATGGACATTCAAAAGGTCAAGTCTTTTAGCGTTGCTGTCAGCGATGAACATCAGCGCAATTGGGGAGATGATCTCTTTTCAAGGAAGGAGAATGATCCAAAATACAACTATGACCGTAGTCGCACCCGACTTAACTTTCAGGTGTCGAAAGGCGGAGAACTTGGACCAGTGGATAAGACCAAGTCCATAACAGACAAAATCGAGCAAGCCATCAAGAACAGAGTGACAGGCAGAGTGAATGCCACGTCAAACCGTGCCGGGAGCCTTGTCTTTGGTGGTAACCGTGAGCAGATGTGCAAACTCGCATTTGGCGACCAGCCAATCAGTGAGAACGGCAACAACTGGGATGTTGACAGTTGCAGTGGCATAGACAGATGGGCAAAGGACATATATGACTTTTGTTGTCGGGAGTTTGGTGAAGAAAATGTCGTTTCGTTCATTGTTCATCTAGACGAACTAAATCCTCATGCACATGCGGTCATTGTCCCCATCACAAAGGACGGCAGACTGAGCGCAAAAGATATGTTTGGTGGAAACGACATGAATCAAGCAAGAACAAGGATGCGTGAACTTCATAGCCGACTTGCAGAGGTTAATGAAAAGTATGGACTGGAACGTGGCGATGACATCACCATAACTGGAGCTAAGCACAAGTCAACAGAAACTTATCGCAGGGAGTTGGCTGATGAATGCCGCACTTTGTCAAATGAAGTAGGCATGAAGAAGACGCTTCTTTCAGGTCTTAATCGTAGCATCACAAAAGCAGAGACCAAAATCAAGGCTCTGCAGACTATGGTCAGCAATTTGGAGAAAGCGGAAGCAGAGAAACAAGCGACCATAGCCGAACTTGAAGAATACATGAAGAATCATCTTGGTGATGCTGTTGAGATAAAGGCAAAGATTACAGCCACCAGAAAGGAACTCTGGGATGTTCGTGACAAATTGAACGACAAGAAGATGAAACTTGCGCAGGCTAAGTTGCAACTTGATGAGTTGCAGAAGAATACCTCCCACATCGAAGCAAGAAACAGGGAGATTAAAGCCGATTTTGAAAAAACAGCTGTTTCATACCAGCAACAGATGATCAATAAGATATGGGCGCAGGCTGGTATGAAGGCGTTGGCAGAGATAGCAGACATCTATCCTCGTATGACGAGCATTCACGACAGCAGCCTCTTTGACGATAGCTTTGCAATGGACTTCATTAATTATGGCGACAAAATTATCTATTGTGCTATGTACCTGTATGTCGGCTACATCAACGAGGCTACCAACTTTGCTGAAAGCCAAGGTGGTGTCGGTAGCGACACCAAAGACTGGGGACGTGAGAAGGACGAAGATGAGATAGAATGGATAAGACGATGCTTGCGACAGGCGACAAAGATGATGAAGCCAATGAAGAGGAAAGGCTTGAGTAGATAAAATATTAAGGGAGGAGCTCATTTCGAACACGCCCCTCCCAAATTATTTTACAACTCGCAATAATCTTGCGAATCACTATCCTTAGTAACGACTTGAATAGTGAGACGAGTGTGAACTATGCGAGCTGTGAGAACTGTGTGAAGAATGAGAACTGTGCGAATAGTGACCCGCAAGAGAACTCTTTACCATGTCAATGGCTTTCTGCAAAACCAAAGGCTGGTTCTTCTGCTTCTCAATTTGTGTTGTTTCGTCATTATTGCCCAATACGTTCATGATGTTATCAGAAACGTTGGCGCAATAACTCGTTGTAGCGATAAATGCCGAAACAATCAAAAACATTAGTCTCTTCATTGATACCTCCGTTTTTTTAATTTGACAATATTGTTAATAATTCACTCTGTACATGAATTTGTACATTCTATTTTATGGATATGTGTACTTATGTTATTTTTATTTGTCGAGAAGAAACCTCCACATTCATTTTTAAGAACACATCCGTCGCAGACTGGAAGATATACATCTTTCCATTCGCTAATTGATTGCTTTGCAAATGGACGCAATTCTGGTGGAAGCACACATAATTGAGCATTGTAGATATAAGTCGTTATACCTCTGTCGTTCAACAGAAGTACAGCTTCTCTCAGCTCATTATTATAACTATATGGATCGATCCACAAGTCTTTTAAATTCGTCTCTGCCAACCCCGTAGTTTCCATCTGCATAAAAGCTACCTGAGTAACAAATGGGAAATTATGATAGATATAATCAGCCAACTGTGGCAATCTCTTATAGGTCTGTTTGTGGACAACCACCCTCAAACCTATCTGTTGCCCAAACTGTGCCAAATTATACAAACCTTGAACCGTTTTGTAAAACGTCTTAGCTCCTACTATATGGTTATGGATAGAAGCTATATCAGAAAAGATCGGAATGTCTATTTGTAAATCATGATGGTTGCAAGCTGCTAACTTTGCAGCGTAGTCAATATCAGCAAATTTCACTCCATTGGATAGTATACTTATGGCTGCTTTAGGACATGATTTCTTTATTTGGCGTATAATATCAAATAATCTGTCACCAATCATAGTTGGTTCACCACCTGTAATTCCGACTTCTTGTGTATTCTTATCGAACAGTTTTATCAAATTCAGATTAAAATCTGTTCTGTCCTTCTCCTGCTGCACTGGAGGTTGAGGGCACATGATACAGCGATGATTACAACGAGCTGTAGCGAAGATCGCATTGGATGCAGAATTGATTTCATATAGGAAACACACCTCTCCATTTGGGGTGATATTTATCACATCACCTTCGTTAAAGTCAGAGATATTGCCAACTTTTATATATGGCATAGATGTATTGGCTGACAAATCATGCGCTGAAATGATAGCCTTGTAACCTTTAGGCGTATTCTGCTCATTGGTCACAAGGATATACGCTGAACGGTTAAATATATTTTTACCGCTAAGTGTTACTCGTCCAAGAAGTTCCTGTGAGTTAGAGTTGTATAACGATTTTAATTGTTTCATATCTCACTATTTTATCCAAGACCAAAATATTCTATTTATCTCAGGGTCATGCTTTTGAAGAAGTTCAAAGAGATAATGCATAATAGCTTTATTCTTCTTGCACATCTCGTTTGTAGGACGATAACCAACCATATCTCCTTGCTCTGACATGTTTCTTACAGGGTCTGCACCACAGTAAGGTTGGAATACACATTCTGCGCACTCGGGCAAACATTCATTGCAAGCATTGCTTATAATCTCATGCAACTTTTCTCCATTGAACATGCTTTGGTATGAATCTTCGTTCACATTTCCAAGTCTGAAATAATAGTTCTTGAAACGAGCCATCATTCTTCCCTCATCTGCAACATACACACTGCCATCATAATCATATATTGCTCCAGCTATGCCAACACCAGCAGGAGATTGCAAGTCAACAAAGCCTGTCGCGAAAGGAGTTAGAATCCTGCGAAGAAGCAAGGCTGCATACCCCTCAACAAAGAATGTTCCTTTCTTGTTGAGTTCAATGATATAGTCCAATCCCTCTTTGTAGTTCTTTACGAAATCTTCAATCGGATAGGCAATCTTATCCTTATGCTGCTTTGCAAAACCGTAAGGGTTCAGTGCTCTTAAGAAGATGTTATGGAAACCTAATCTGATGTATTCGTCTATGATGTCCTTGAATCTTCCAAGGCTATACTTTGAGGTTGTCATTAAAGCGGATGCACATTCATCGTCGCCCCAAATACCACGAATCATCTGTAGATTTTTCTCAAAGATAGCGTGGTGGTCAAGGTTCTTGTTTTGGAGAGGTCTGTTAGTGTCATGCAAATCCTTAGGACCATCCAAAGATGTAGAAATCATACAATTATGTTTCTTTAGATACTTGACCATCTTCTCGTTGAGTAAAGTAAGATTTGTACAGATGACAAATTCCAATTCACGTTTCTTGAATAGGTTTTGCCATTCAGCCTCTTCTATGATATACTTCACCATTTCAAAATCGGTCGAAGGGTCACCACCTTGGAATTCAATTTTGATACATGGAGAAGGAGACATGAAGATAGTTTTGACAATATTCTTTGCCGTTTTCTTGGTCATATCGGCAGAATGGTCAGTACTTTCATGTCTTTTTACCTGACAATAGATACAACTTGAATTGCAGCGCAAAGTTGGCACAACCATGTGCAAAGAAGTGAAATCTTCCAAGATACTCTTCTTTGTGCGGAATTTTGTTGCAAGCATTTTTACAACATCCTCGACGTTATCTGTCGTGGCAATCTGCTTAGACTCTATGTCATAGAACAAGTCACTTGTAGGGGTAAGTTCGCCCTTGACGAATTTGTGAAAGTCGTCATTCTTAAGGAATATGTATTCTCCGACATCATTCGATAGAAGATATTCTTCTTCGTTAAATCGAGCGAAGCGGAATGGAAGTAACCGATATTTCATTTCTGTAAGATTTTGACAATTCTTTCCAACCATATTATATTTGATATTTTTTGTGAAGTATCATAGACACTAAATCCGTTTCGTAAAAGAAAAAAGTATTTCATTTTTCCATAGACATAGTACTTATAAACATTTGAACCGAAATCAATTGTTATTATATAGCATTTCTGTTCTACTCTCACATTTTGGAAAGTCTTTAAGTAACAATACTGTATACGAATATTCTTACATGAAAGACCACTGCCTTCAGACACAATTTGCTTTAACTTTTTCAAATCTACATTATGTATTTCCCTTTCCCCTTTAACCTCAACTTTTGCATAATTATCTATGGCTGAAGAAAGATGAGAAGTATGGGACGTATGTTGACAAGAAAAATGTGAAGCATGCGAAGCGTGAGCCATATGTGAGCTATGAGCATTATGTGTCCTGTCAATATTTGTTGGTGTTGTTTTATGTAAAACCAACAAAGACTGGTTGAAATTTCCCTTGCTAGCTTTATACTCTCTTGAATTATTTTTTCCAAAAATAGGAATATATGCTAACAGACATGAAACTAAAACGAATAGAAATCTCATCTTGATACAGGTTTAAACGCTTCCTCAACTATCAAATCACGAATATGTCCATACTTCTCCGTTGTAATCTCACGAAGTTGTTGGTCAATCAAGTCATTGCAGAATTGCTTAACAATATTCTCGTCAAGCGAACCGTCTTTTGATTCAAAAATCACACAGACCTGTTTATCATTACTTGGCATTGTGTTCTGATAAACAAAGTAATTATCTGTATATCTGTAAAGAGTAGCAGTTATAGCCTTTTCACTATATAAGTTCAAGTCAATGGTTACTTGAAAACCGCCTTTGTCTGTCTTTGTGATTGGAACTTTTATACAACTCATACCAACTATTCTTCTTTTTGCCAACGGCTACCATATTGGCATGATTAACAAATGGTTGGTATATATACATGAAAACGTGGAGCCAGTTCTGTCACTCGTTCCACAGTGTAAAGGCTCTGGCATCGCCCAAGTTGTCGAAACGAGCAACGCCGAAAGCCCCACGCCTGTGTACGTATATAGAAAACCCTCTTGACCAACGGACAACAAAATCGTCCGAAGCCAATAAGGGCTGTATACAATACACCTCATGAGGCGTTCCCGTTGCTTTGTTCTTGACAACTTTTGCTCGAACTGCCAGATTCTTACACTGTCAAAACCAAAGCGTACAGTTACGCCTTATATGTATATATGTCTGCCCAACCTCTGCCCATCGGGGCTTCCGGTATGGGTATAGACGTTACAAAGGTAACACTTTTACCTTGAAAACCACTTTATTTGGCTGGTAAAGTATGATATTAAGGTATGATTTAACATTGTTAAATATAAATATGTCAAAGAATTTACTTTTCCGTTATTTTTTTCAGCTAAAAAGTTTGTATTATCAATAATTATTCGTATCCCTGCACAACAAAATCTGCCACGCTTTCCATTTGAACAGAGAACCAGGGCGAGTCTTTTGCATTTTATGGTTACATTAAGATTATACTCCAGACTCTTTCTATTTTAGAACAAATAGAACTACTAAAAAGTAGAGGCTTAAATATTGCTGATTCATCCAAGGCTGCGAAACTTCTTGATGAGGTCTATCATTTTCGTTTTGTTCTACACCTTCGCCCTATGGAGGCAGATAAGACTATACATCAAATTTAAGCCTAATAGTATATTTGAAAATGCCATTCTATGGCTGTTCATGTTGCTAACATTTCCCTCATTCATATCATTCAAATTTCCAAAAGAAGACGGAAGTAATGTCATGTCCTCCATAATCATCAGGAAAGAGCTAAACTTGGTGTAATGAAACAATGCTCCATCTCATCGATGAGGAAGTTCGGCATTATGGTACAAATAAGTAGGCAATTCTGTCAAGAGCATAAAAACAACATGATAAATCAATACTTTCCTAGTCCACTTACAATCTCTGCCCTATAATTGGGGCTCCAGAAAGGATGGGCTCCTTCAAGTTCATAGATAAAATCAATCAGACTGAAATCATTCTTATAACTGAACACATGCTGCGTTGCATACATATACCGTAGATAGTTTTGCCTTCTCACTTCTTTATCGTCAGCGTTTACGAATGCTCCATCTATGTCTTCTTTATTCTTAAAATATGAACGATCATATACCGACAGCGCCAGTCCTGGCGACAAAGGCATAGTCAACTCACCACCATATTGTGCTAGCCCCATAAACATTGGTCTTACATTTCCCACATGTGGCGAAACTACTATTGGAAAGTCTGAAGTATAAAAATCGTTGCCCTTACTTATCCAAAACACAAAGATGTTGTTGGCTATTGCATTAGCAAACATCATCAACGTTTCATTATCCAGATAGGACAAATTAGCATGCAGCGCAGGCTTTTCACATTTTACATCTATCTCCAATTTCCTGAATTCCTCATTGCCAGTCTGCACAGCCATTATCTCTTTCACCATATCAATACCAGCACGCTCCATCCTGATATAGTCATCCACCATAACATCCCCTGTATGCGGCATCCGAAAATACTGTGTAAGGATATGTAGAGCAAATTCCCTTTTCTCAAGATAATTAAGTCTGTAGTGGTCATATCCTGTAACCCACTCTCTTTTAATATCATCTATCTGTTTTAAGAATTGGGCATATAGAGGCTCTACTGTATGAGCAAAATGATCTATTTCGATGGATAGGCTGTTTATCTTGCTTTTACCCTCCTCATTACTTTTTTTCACATACTTATCCGAGATTGTATAAAGGTCATCCTCGCAGCATACTGACATCAATGATGCATTGTATTTTCTACAATGTATTTTATCGTAAGTATAAATACATTTCTCATTTTCAGAGAATCGCTTAAGATAACATCTTGGTATATAGTGCTGCTTCATACTCTACCATTTAAATAGTACTTCTTTACTTTCTCTATTATCTTATCCAACCCATCATCAGGAACATAGTAATCATTATACATATACTGTCCTGTTTCTAGATATGCTAACCACAAGTGCATGCATAGCACATAGCTATCATGAAGGTCTGACAAGTTGGAGTTCTTCCCTACATACATATTACCAGCATCCCATGTTTCTTGTGATACAGGGTATAGAAACCCTTGTTTGGAATTCTGGACTATATGTGCATACCCATCTTCATCTATGACAAGTTTGTTGTTATATTCATCATCTGCATTGCGCATCAATGTCTCTATCTCGCTTTCTGTAAATAGATGGCTAGGCACACCTTCTTTCTGTAGCTTGGCTTCAAACGAAATACCTAATGAATACGTTTCAGTATCATATCCATTGGTATCACATATCGAAATCACCTTCTGATACATCTTATCTAAAAGCGCAATCACTTCATCCCTGTCCCAAATCTTAAGTGGTTCTATGCCTTCTTCTTTAGAGTTCCTGATGTACCCATCCTTGCATAGCACCTCGACGCCTTTCTTTCCAAAGACATTTATAAACATTCCAATTTGAGTTTCTATCTTGAAACTGATCTTTCCATCATTCTTATGAACTGTATCATTTATTTCATCTATAAAACAAAAGTCCTTATACTTTTCTTTTACGAAATCGTGAGGTAATGGCATATCACTATGCGTAGTAATAATTTCATTCCCTTTTTTCTTGATACTTAATTTAAAATCACTGACAAAATAGATAATATCCATAAACAATGTACCCAAATCCTTGAAATCAACAGGATTCCCCGAATCATGCGACATATCGTTAGCTAGCCTCGGAATCTCGTCAATCCGTTTTTGTTCAAAATCTTTTTTATAAATGGTCTTTTTTAACGGACCCGTCAAATCACCTAACGTCAAGTCGTCATAGTTACTTACTTTATATTGATACTCCTCCTGATTGAAGCACATAATCAGTTTGAATAAGCTTTCAGCCACAGTGCGCATATCGTGAGCCGCTGTTTTGATTTCTTTACGTTGTTCCTCCTTTCCTAATTTGTCCACCCCTCTTGTTTTATCAAGAGCAACCTTTAGTTCCTTTTCACATTTCTCTACACCAAACATATAAAGCAACTTTTCCGAATCCTGTGGGTGTACGTTCATACACTTGGGTATAATCCAAAATGAAGAAATTGGTGTATTAATAAAACGCCAATGCTGGAATAAGCCACCCTTTTCCCTTACCACACTCGTTGAGAAGAAACTAGATGCATTGTCTATCCCTTGAATAATCCATCCGCCATTCTTAGCAAAGCCTTTTATGTTTTTCTCTCTGATAGTATACCCATTCACAACAATTCCAAAACATCTATTTCGTTTCCCTTCCAAAAAACTAACATTATCAAACTTTAAGCACATTCCATAATACCCTAAAGGAAAAACCATCTTTCTTATCTTTTCTTCTAATGGGTCGCCACTTGGTATTTGCCAATAGAACCATATCAGCCCGTTCTGCTTATCCACCTCAACTTTCCGGATGCAGTCCCAATTGTCTGTATCGAGGAAATCCACAATTACCCATCCTTTGGTCTGCTCCATAAAATCTTTGAAGAATCGCTCTGCTGTTTCTAGGTCGTTAATTGTGTCGTTATAAATGTCGGCGAATTCTTGAAAGAAATCGAGGCCATGTTCTACCACTTTCCAGTCCTTGTGAAAGTTCTTCCGATACCAACGACGTATTAATCCTCTAATATGTCTAAACCAATTTATACTCATAAATTCAATTTGTTTATTATAAATCTTTACCCCTTTCTTGCCAACAGCAATTCCCCTTCATCCCTTTTCGGAGTAAAGCCCAACTTTTCATCTAATATAGCATCCATCAGCCCAAACTGTGAAGAAAGATAAACATCGCTACTGCCAGAGTTCATCAGCCGTTCTGGAGTCAATATCGTTTCGTGCAGTAGTGATACAGTTTCAGTCTGATTGAAAAACTTTCTCAAATCGTCATTATAGCCTTCGCTTTTTGATGATGCTGCAGGGAAAACATAGTTTACATACCTCGCCAGGAAATCGTCATTAGCATAATCCTTATCGTAATAATCTGCATCACCATTTAGCAGATGCGACGAATAGAATCGTAAGCAGAATTGAGAGTGGTTATAAAAAGAACGGTTGATTAGAGTGTGCAGTATACTCTGTGATAGAATATATTCTGGCTTAAATAGACTATCCCTATTCGCCGCCAAACTACATGCCAGGATAAGCACAATTCTTCGTATCTGATGGGGATTGTCAATTTCTACGGGCAACAAGAAGTCAAACATATTGATGTCTTCCTTCAGTGAATAACCGCAGTAATTCGTTGAACTCAAATCCTTTCTGCCCAATTCCTCCCAGCAGATATATGACGAACCGCCTAAATATAAACAAGGTAACCCAGAAAGGCTAAAACGTTGATTCCCTACAAGGTTCCGCTTCTCATAAGGAATGTGAAACATCTCATCTTTCGAAAAATGAAACAATTTGCTGTTTTCTCTACATTTATACATCGGTACTCCAGGACTCATTTTGTCAAATTTCATTGATTGCATCATTTTATGAGTCTTTTGGAGAGCATCCTGCTGATTACCTCTTAAAAAAGCTGATAAAATTTGGCGAATAAGCTTATCTGTAGTATCTATCTTATCCATAATTAAAGATAGTGGAAGCCCAGTGTTATTACAGACTTCCTGTTTTTCTTCCAATATATATGAGCGGAATGCTAAAACAACTGCGTTGGTTCGCTCGACAATACTACCCGAGCGGCATGCTTCTGACTGAAGCCAATTGCTTGCCTGTTCTACGAGGTTTCTCATGATTTAACCTTTTATAAGTAATAAAATGACACCCTCAGTCATTAATAAATTCCTCTAATCGTGTATAACTTTGCCTTGTAACATTTCTGCAAAGTTCGTCAATACCGATTAAATATGATGAATAGGAAGGGTCTCTATTCTTTTTCGCTCTATAGAAATCAGCATATGAGCATATTGCACCAATCGCTAAACCGCCTGCTATCTCAGCGATACTAAATGGATTCCCTTTAAGAGCAGCAAAAGTGCCTAATGCTGTAAGAGATATAGGTACTCCCGTTGAAATTGAAAAGGCACTAATATCTTTCCACTTATCCATACTCTGTCTATACTGTGCTTTAGAATCAATCAGATCATTTACGAAATCCAAACTTACTTGACCTGCATGTTGAATATTAGATATCTTGGCTAGATGATTGGTTAGTTCATCAAATTTTTCTCTTAGTAGTTTTCTTTCATCTTTTCTTTTGTTAACAAATGAAATTAAATCACGTGCGCTTATCTCTCCTATATTTTGAGGCACGATGTCTTCCAATGTAACAGAACAGAAGAATCCTTTGGCTGTAGGATCCTGAAGGAACTCGCCGAAGTTTGCATTCTCACAGAAATAAGGATTTATTGACCATGCATCCAAATCATCTGTACCTCTGTTAAGATTGCGTATCCTTGCAACTACTTGTGACAACTTGAACATATATCCTCTTGCAAGTTCTTTTGACAAATGGAGCCATTTGTCTTCGTCAATAAAATAATCTCCTATCAAGTCGAGATAAGGATATAACCTGCTGTCAATTTTTCCAGGGTGAATTCTATCTTCATCCGAGGGAATAAGACCCGCAGGCATATGATTCTCTATTCTATCACAGAGTTTTAGGAATTCGTCACATGTATCTTCTCTATCTTTATCATCCAACTTAATGTCCCTAACCAAGTCTTCATCAACCAATGCTTTGATATCATCACTATCATTGGGAACATAACCTTCTGGGACAATTCGATATACATGGTTCCAAAGTAACAAGCTGGACTTAACCCACGCTTCATTTTGGAATTCAATATGAGGATAATATAATATAGAATCTGGTTTCATATATTTACTATATCTTTATTTTTATGCCGTGTTATTGTCATTCTTGCTTTGCCCCCTCTTCCGTTTCAGTTCGAAGAGGAAGTTCCTTACCAAAAGCTTCCATTTCTTCTGCTACTACTTTCTTTAATTCTTCTTGTGGCACAATCAGTTGATAATCTGCCACCCCAATGGGTTTGCCCATATCCTCCAATGCTAACTCCACCTCCACACGATCTTTCTCAGCACAAAGAATAATGCCGATAGAGCGATTTTCATCTTCTCTGCGTTCCAGACGGTCAAGCAATGACAAGTAATAATTCATTTTGCCTGCATATTCTGGTCTGAATTCTCCAATCTTCAGATCAATGGCCACAAGGCAATGCAGGCCACGGTGGAAGAAAAGCATATCAACTTTGCTCCGTTTCCCATTGTATTCTAGGACGTATTGATTGCCTATATACGTGAAACCTTTGCCAAGTTCCAAAAGAAACTGTTTCACCTTCTCTACCAGTCGGGCTTCAAGTTCTGTTTCCAAGATGGGGTCTTTTACACCAAGAAATCCTAGATTATAACCGCTTCTGAACACTTCATTAGCAAACATCGCCTGTGTGGCAGGTAAAGTCTGCTCGAAGTTATTGTCAGATGGTTCATTCTTCCTCATGTGCATGTTTAGAGAGATGGCACTATATAGAAGTTCACGGTTCCAACCTTTTGACGTAGTTTCCTGCGCGTAATATAATATGGTATTATCATCTTCGCCGAACTTGCGCATCAAGGTCAAAGTATGTCCCCATGGTAAAACTGCGACAGCCTGTCGCAGTTTTGGCTCACTATTACAGAATCGTTCATAAAATTTCTTCATGTCCCACAGGTTTCTTGGAGAAACTCCCATCTGTGGATAACGTTGCTTCAAGTCAAAAGACAAGCGATTTACTACGCCGCTTCCATGCTTACTTACAATCTTCTTGTCGTGAAGCAATTTTCCGATCTCCCAATGAGTGGTACCGATGGCAGAACATACCGTTGTTGCCACCATAGCTCTTGTCCTGTCGATAACTGCGACAGCCTGTCGCAGAATTGCATCATACTCTGATTCTTGAATCTGTACAATATCTGTCATAGCTTTAATCTTTACCTGTTATAAGCTCTCGTTTGTCAATATCAAGCAGAATGGCTATCTTATCTAATGTGTATAGGTCTGGTTGAGACACATTGGTACACCACTTGCTCACAGTTGCAGGGTTCTTGCCTAGTTCCTCTGAGAGCCACTTAGCTGTTCGCTTCTTTTCAACTAGAACAACTTTAATACGATTCAAATCTTTCATTTGCAAATATCTTTAATTTGAACGCAAAGATACACAAAACAATCGACAATATAAGAACTTTTATTCAAAAATAATAACTTATAAATGTGTTTTTTAGATTATTAAGAGTTTTTGTGCCTTGTAGGCAACAAAAGAGCGGAGATAGCCAGAGTTGTTCCTTACGAGAATAACTTCTGCACAAAATATGCACACCATCTCCATTTTTGTGGCTTACAAAAGTTAAAAACGTTAAATCCACGTCATTTTCATCCTCCATTAAATCCATGCAATCACTTTTCTACCGTTTTAATCAAAACAAATTGGTACACAATAAGTTGCAAATACTGTGGCTGTACATCAATGACCGATGTCTATTGTCAAGCGGTAAATGTTCCAATCACGGAAAAGGACATATTTGATAAAACACCGATAGAAAACATGACTCTCTATGTGCCGAGCGAGTCGATGAATGCATACAATACTACCGACCCATGGAGCGGATTCGGCAACATCCAGGCTCTCACCACCGGCATCGAAAAGACAAAGATTGTCGAGAGGCCTGTAATCACAACTATGGACGGACAAATCTCTGTGTCTGGTCTCAGCGGCAACGCCACTGTTCAGCTGGTGTCTCTCGACGGCAAGCTGCTCGACAGTGAGAACGCCACTGACGGCATCGCCACTCTGAAGGCTCTGTCGGGCGAGGTGGTAATCGTGAAGGTTGGAACGGAGAGCTTCAAGGTGGTTGTGAAGTAATGACCAGGGCAGACTGAATATAGAATAACTCTAATGCCCAATTTGGGATAATCGGTATCCCCCATAATTCCCTCACGGCTATGGAGAGGGGATTATGGGGGATTATATATATTA
>UMKI01022734.1_pt1 | contig 14825 bp, 8 predicted proteins | sample 1966291 | NCBI WGS metagenome assembly UMKI01 (sample SAMEA4836174, study PRJEB28245) | human gut metagenome | biome: gut microbiome; material: fecal sample | place: Denmark | collected 2008 | reverse complement strand
CTCCAAAACACAGGAGCAAGAATAGCACTATTAACAAGCATAATAGTATTATCATAACCAGCTGCAATATAAATGCCAATCATAGCAGCAATACTTATAACTAATACACATCTTTTTTGCCAAGTAGGAACTTTATTATCACCATTAAAATAATCAATAGTTTTAATAATAATATAAGTTAGAACATTAACAATAAACATAAATCCAAAATCAAAATTACTAAGGATTCCATCTACAATTACATCAATAAATTTGTCCATACTAAAATTTAGATAAATAAAAAAGGGAACTATCCGAAGATAATTCCCTTTTACAGTTTTACAATAATGATTAGTTATTCATGTGAAAATATTCCCACACTTTGTCACCATCAAAATCTACATCTTTAAACCAAAATGTAATAGCACTTTCAAACACTTTATTATCTATATTACCACCAAACCATTCTTCAAACAATTTAGCATAATCATGATATTGAGCATTAATTGCAACATAAACATCGCAAGGTTCAACATCATTAGGCAATACTTCTTTATAGCGTTCACAAATCTCATGAGCTTTATTCATATCATATTTTTCACCAATATATTTCTTATTGTCTTTAACATGATACATTTGTTCTACAACTTCTTTAGCTTCATACTCATCAAAATGATAGCCATCGTCATTATATCCACCGCTCATAAGCATAGTTAAAATCTTTTCTTCTCGGTCATTTTTATTAGTAGAGCGACCATAAGTATCGTAAGTATCATAACCAATACGATTTCTCATATCACCTCTACCACCACGACCGCCTCGTCCTCCACGTGCATCAAGAAATTCACGAAATTCATCAAGAATATTTTGATTACCGCCACGACGATTACCAACATGGTAAGGTTGAATGTAAGGCATTTCTCTCATAATATTACTTTGTTTTTAAACTGATTAATGATTCTTTTAAAACTTCTAAATCAGTTTGATTAAGAGCAACAATTTTATTCACATAAGGAACTTCAAGAGATATAATACCTTTAGAAATATTACCGCCACCAATAAAAGGTATATCAAAATTAAAATTATCAATATTATTAATAATTTCCATTTCTTCATCAAATATACCTTCAATATCAATCATACCATCTTTATCTGCAATAGGTTTTAAGAACTTATCAAAACTATTAATATTATTAGTAATTGCTCTTTTAGCTAAAGGAATTAAAAGTCTTATAGCTGGAGAACTTTCACCCATAGATACTAATTGTTTAATAATATAATCTTTAATAACCTCTTTAACATTACCAATTTCAACCATAATATTACTTCTTTAAAAATTCTTCATAAGTTAAATTAGGATTAGTTTTACTAGCTTCTTTAAAAGCTTTAAATAATTCCATTTCTTTGTTAGTAACTTCAACAATTTTACTTTTAAGTAACTTAACAAGTTTAAGTTGTTCTTCAAGTAAATGTTTGCCATCAGTACTAGCTTCGATTTTTCCTCTAACTAAATTAAGAACTTCTGCTTGAACCATACTTTGTAAAGCATTATAATTATTTACATAGTCTTGATTACTAAGAAGCATATTTTGTTGTTCTTGTGTAAGTGGTGCAATTTCAGCATCAATAGCATCCCAAATTCCTTGAGTTGGAACTTGCTGATTTTGAGTTGTACCATTATTTGCATTAGGAATAGCATTACGACGATAAGCTTCATTAATTGCTTGTTTTTGACTTTGAAGAAAAGCAATTTGTTCATCAATGCTATTAGTCATTTTTTCACTAGGGTATAGTAAAGGGTCACTACCACCTAGTATAAATTGATTAACAGGTATCATATCTCTTTCAATTTAATGTTCTTAATCAAACTTAGTAATATTACTGAGCAGGAGTTCCGCTAGCAGGTTGAGTAAAACCATATGGTAAACATCCACAAGCATTACGTCCAACTAGACCAGTAACAGTAGGTTCATTTGGAAGAGTAACTACACCATAGATAACATTACAAGTCTTTCTATCAGTATAGTTGATACCAGCCGTAAACATCTTTTCCATTTCGCATTGGATAAGTTTATCTTGATAAGGACGAATAGCTTTAGTAACAGCCAATTCAGCTTTCAAATCAGATAACTCTTTACGGATATCATCATCAGCATCACGAGTATATTTGTAAAGATTAAAATGGTCAGTGTTATTTTTCTCAATAAGAGCATCAGTACGATTACGCCCATCAATGTAAACACCAAACAATTCACTATTCAATCGTTCTCTATCTTCAAAACGTTGATTCTGTTGAGTCAAAGCCCATTGATAAAGACCACCTTGAAGAGCTAAAGTATCTTCACAAGATTTTTCCCATGCTTGAAAAGCAGTAGGAGCACCGCTTCCACTACCAGCAGTAGCACCAAGTACGTTAATATTAGTAGAGCCATCGCCTAACATTCCACCACCAGCGCCACCTAATACACTAGAACGACGATTACCAAACAAAGCCCAAGCACCAAGTGCAGTACCGATAATACCAAGAGTTAAACCTGCATTAGCTTTACCGTTTACATCACGACGATTACCACCGTCATAATTCATTCCAGCACCATTGTAACCCTCTGGAACAACTTTCACTTTTTCAATTACTTGCATAATAAATTAAGGTTTAAGTTAAAAAAATAGATTAATACTTGTAGTTTGAACTACATAATCTATAACACTTAAACCGTTATCTTTATTTGGTAATTAACATTAATTTAACTTTCAATAGGACTATATATTGTCAATTCACCAATTTTGTTAAGTTTAGTATATTTTATTTCACCTATTGAAGTCTTACCATCATCAGCTTTACCATCTTGTGTACCAACATAACATTGAATAGTTTGTTGTCCTCTAAATTCAGAATTACCTGCAACAAAACCAAATCTAAAATTATAGTTATCAGTATAATTATCATTATAAACAGTATTATCTTCATTTAATAAAACTGTATGATATTCATAACTATAATTATCATCACTAGTTATATTAAGAGTTGGCTTATCAAGAGTTATAGGAGTACCAGTTGTATTGACTTGATTATTCCAAACTTTATATTTATCATTAGGTTTATTTTCATACCAACAATAACCATCACGATGAATATAACCACCACCATGACGAATTATTTTAATATTATCTAAACCAATAGTTTTATCATTAACAGGATTAACTCTAAAGTACTTTACTTCATTATTAGATTTAGCAACTCTTTTAATAACTTCACCATACCAACATTCTTTATAGCCACCATGTCCATCAGGCATATTAATAGTTCCATCAGCCAAAGGAAAAATAAACATTCCTCTATTATCAACATCAATTTCATTATTATTTAATTGCCAAGCATGAACAATAACTCCACCTTTATAAGCAGTACATTCAACAGTAACATGACCTCTACTTAAACTTCCAAACCAATTAGCACAAAGATTCATTTTCATTATATCAGGCATTTTATCTTCAAGGTCAATCATAGATTCAATATTAAACATAACACATTCAGCACCTGAGTTAGTATTATCACCACCCCAATATAGATAAGGAATTTGACTTAAATCCCAAGACCAACCAACAGCTACATAATTTAAACTATTAATAGGAGAATTAACATAATATGATTTAGTATCCAAATCTCGACCATCATCACTACCCCAAATATATCTAAGTTGGACACTAGTAAAATCACTAAAATGAATAACAGAAGTAGGCCAAATATGATTAGCACCATCATAAACATGAGCAATATTACTTTGACCTACTGTTCGTTTCTTAAGAGGTTTAGCAATTCCTCCTTCACGTCCAAGAGTTAAACTCATTATTCATCAATAATATTATAAGTCATTCCAGCAACCGGGGTAATAGTTGCATATTGGGTAGCAGTTCCTGTCCAAATTGGAAGACTAAGTTTATTACTATTTACACTAGGCATAGTCATGTTAACTCCACATCCATCATTAATAGCTTTTTGAATCTTATCAAGATTAACACTATTAGTAATAGTTTGATTTATTTCTTTTTTAAAGTTATTAAATGTATCATTAGTAACATATCCATTAAGCAAATTATTAACTTCTTCTTTATTATAAGTTTCAGACTTAGTATAATAATTTTTAAGTAAGTTATTAATTTCTTGTTTAGTATAACTATCAAATGAAGAAGTATCACCCATTACTCTCCATTCAGTACCATTCCAATAACAAATCTTTCCATTACGATATTCAATCTGACCTTTAGCCCAATTACTACAAGTTACATTAGGAAGATATTCAGACTCTTCACCAACCATACCTGTAAGTTTACATTTATTTAAATTAATAGTACCATTCTCAATAATACCACCTTCAAATACAAGTTCACAACCAACAGGCATTGTAATAGTTTTACCACTTAAATCAAAAGCATAACGAATAATATAACGAGTATTTTCTTCATTAAGCATATCTTGAGTAAGAACAGCTTTATAATTAAGATAAATATTATTCTTAACTTGAACTAAAGTTTCTTCATTAAAATAATATTTAATAGTATCTACTGAATTAACATATATAATACCAAGTCTTGGACGTTCATCAGAAAGACAAGTATTATAAATATTATAATCTTCACTATTTCCATAAACAGGAGTGTTGACCCCCCGTAGAGGATGAACTCTATCAGTAGGTTCTACAATAGTCCATCTAGTATAATAATTATAAAATCCAACTCCATCATGAACAGTCTTAACTCTAAGAACAAATAATTTATGATATGTATCATAATAAATACCAGCAGTATTACCTAAATCTGTTCTAATAACTTCATATTTATCAGTATTAAGAATTATTTGGCCATATTGTTCACAATAAGTATCATCAAGAAAACCATCAAATAAAAGCTGTTCTGCATTACTTACATCATCCTCCACGGGGAGTAAGACCTTGCGAACTATTTTATATCCTTTACCACTTTTATATTCAGGTTCATAAGGTCTATCTTTAAGACTAAGACGATTAACATTACAACAACCCGGACTTAATCTTATAGTAATATCTTCTTCATCAGGATAATTAATAATATTAACTTTACCATTTCCTGCAATCATTTGTTTAAGAGCTTCATTAAGCATATCCCAATCAATAGTACCATCAGCAATAGGAATTTTAGCTCCACTTTCTTCAAGATATTTCTCACTAAGAATTTTTGTCCAATTATCATCAGAAACCCAACTAGTTTCAACACCAGCTTGAAGATTACTACCTATATAACTTTCAGTTATAGATACATTATGTTCAGCATCATAATAACTAATAGTAAGACTATTACGTCTAAAAATAGCAGGAACAGCTTTACGAGTATTAACTCTAGTTCCTTGATATGGAATCCATAAATGATTAAACCTAGAAAGAACAACAGTTAAATCATTGTTTGTATCTTTGTCAAGAATATTTTGAAGATAAGTAATAGGAAATACTTTATCATAACTATTCTGACCTAGTTTTTCATATAGTTGTTTATTGTTCATAATTATGTGATTAATTTAAATAACTTTAATGAGTAAATAAACAATATAGGCATTAATAATATTGTTATATTAAATAGTATTCTTATCATATTAATTACCAGTACCTTTAGCTATAAATACTCTAAAATTTAGTTCAGCATATTTAAATGTAACTTTACATAGATTAATAGGCAATGTTTGAATGTAACTTGTTACAAATGTTCTTATAACAGTTTTATTTTCTTCAAGACCAACACTAGTTTTAGTATGTGTATTTATATCAGTAAAATCAATTAATTTACAAGCATCATTAGGATTATTATTTCTTATTAACTTTACAGTTATACTTCTACTAACCATCATATTTGATGTACTAAATAGATATAAATATTGTTCACCATTACCAGCGCAACCTTCAGTTATAGTATTATTATTATATAATTTTGTTCTAGTAACATCATTAACATTAACAGTAAAAGGTTGGTCACTTTGTTCAAGAATTTCATTACACCATATTTGCCAATATAATCTAGGACGTCTAACATATAAAGTAATAATTATATTATTATTAGTTATATATTCTGCTGAATATTCTTCTTCATCAGCAGTATTTTTAGATACTATACTAAAACTACCATAATAAGAATTATCAGTATCTTTATATAATAAAGTACTAGCATTGAATGAAATATCTTTATGACGGTCAATACTACCATAAGATTCAGAAGAAATAACATTACCTACATTATTCCATTTATAACTTTCAGTAATAATAACTTTAAATCGAATATTATACTTAACTGCTCCATTACGATTTCCATTATTATCTCTAGCATTATTAATATACACAGAATTATTAATTGCTTCAACATAATCACTTGCCCCGTCATACAAAAACAATACTTTTGTAGAAGAAGTTATATTTGTTTTAACACCAGCAGATTGTGTAATATTAATTGATTTACTAACTTCACTATAAGTTGCAGTAACAGTTGTACTTCTACTTGTTGTAGCAGTTCTATTACCATAAGTAAGTTTACTACCGCTAGTAGTACCACTTAATGTACCATCTCCAGATTTACTTAAAGTCGGACTACCATTTTCAGTTTCAGTATAAGTAGTACCCACTCCATTCCAAGTATAATTTCTAGTACGAGAAGCATGACAAAGAATTGTAGAACTACCACCACTAGCAGCAATATTCATAGGACTAGCAGATATAGTTACTTGCCAAGATGTCCAACTTCCAGTAACTTTATTACCGCCATATTGCATAACATCACAATAATCAGTAACTCCATTATAATTAGCAGTAACTCTAGTTGTTCTAGCATCAGGAAATGTGTTATTACTAAAAGTTAAAGTATTACCACTTAAAACTCCAACACCACTTGTAACAGAAATAGTAGGAGTAGCACTATCAGACTCAGTGCCACCAGAACCTGCAACACCATTCCAAGTCCATGTTCTATTTCTTGAAGCACTACTATAAATAGTTACTGAATCACCTCCTGCCCAAACTTTATAGCTACTAGCACTACAACTTACAGACCAACTAGACCAACTTCCATAAATTTTAGCTCCTGCTGATTGATTAATAGTAATATCTTTAGTTGCACTATCAATAGTTGCTCTAAATACAGAACTACGAGAACTAGTAGAAGTATTATTTCCATAACTAACAGTAGAACCACTTAAAGAAGCTGCGCCATTAACTTTACTTAATGTAGGAACGCCACTAGCATTTTCAGTATAAGTTGTTCCTGTACCATTCCATTGCCAAGTACGACTTCTAGTAGCAGAAGTAGATAATGTAGCATTTCCACCAGCAGCAGCAATAGTTGTTACATTAGCACTCAAACCAATAGACCATGCTCCCCAACTACTATAAGTTTTAGCACCAGCATTTTGAGTTACAGTAGTATCTTTAGTTACAGAATCCATTGTAGCTCTAATAACTGTACTTCTAACACTTGTAGAAGTATTATTATCATAAGTTACTTTATTACTAGCAAAAGAACCAGCACCACTAACTTTACTAAGAGTAGGAGTTCCAGTTCCTGTTTCAGTTTCACCACTTCCACTAACTCCGTTCCATGTCCAAGTTCTTGTTCTACTTGCAGAAGTAGTTATATTTGAACTACCTCCACTAGCAGCAACATTTCCACTATTAGAAATATTAACTATCCATGCAGACCAAGCACTATATTGTTTAGCCCCAGCAGATTGATTAATAGTTATATCTTTAGTAGTTGAATCAATAGTAGCACGAATAACAGTTGATTTACCACTTGTACTAGTATTATTTCCATAAGTAACTTTAGGACTAGTCCAATTACCTGTACCACTAACTTTACTTAATGTAGGACTTCCATTTCCAGTTTCTGTACCACCAGAACCGGCAACACCATTCCATGTATAACTTCTAGTTCTACTAGCACTAGTTGATATAGTAGCTGTTCCTCCTGTTGCTCCAATACTAGTTTTATCAGCACTAATATTAACAGTCCAAGCAGACCAATTACCATAAACTTTAGCTCCAGCTGATTGTGTTATAGTAATAGATTTAGAAACACTATTGCTAGTAGCAGTAATAGTTATACTACGACTATTTGTTGTAGTATTGTTACTAGCAGTAACAGTTCTACCACTTAAAGTAAATCCACCAGCACTACCACTAAGTGTGGGTGTAGCAGTTTCTGTATCAGTATGTGTAGTACCAACTCCATTCCAAGTCCAAGTACGAGAACGACTAGCATTAGTAGTTATCGTAGCAGACCCACCGCTTGCAGCTATTGTTTGCGTGCTTGCCGAAATAGAAACAGCCCAAGCAGACCACGCTGAATACACTTTTGCGCCTGCCTGTTGCGTTATCGTAACCGTTTTGGACAATCCTACATAACTAGCTGTAAGTGTCGCTGAACGGGCTGAAACGCTTTCATTTGATGTAAATTTTATTTGATTTCCACTAAGACTAGCACTACCACTAATACTAAGAGTAGGAGTAGCAGTTTCACTATAAACAGTACCAGTATTATTCCATTTATAAGTTCTACGAGCAATATTAGCTGTAACTGTTCTAGTGCCGCCTTTAGCTTCAACACTAGTTCCATCAGTTTGTAAATCTAGTACCCAATCGGTATAAACTTTAGCACCAGCAGCTTGATTTAAAGCAGCACTAACTTCTTTAGTTTGTTTATTTTCTAAAGTAAATATAACAGTTAAAGTTCCACTTTTAGCATTAGTAGATTCATTATTAGGTATAGTTAATACATTATTACTTATACTACCTAAAGTAGTAGAACTAGTAAAACTAGCAGTAAGATTAACAACAGTTTCAATCCAAGTTCCAGTATAAGTAGAACCCTTGGTTATACTCCCCGTGGGGGATGCATAATCAGTTCTCTTATATCCACTCTTAACAGAACTAGTAGGAAGTTTTAAATCATAACTTCCACCAGTATTAGCTATACTACTATCAACTACTATTAATGTACTAGTATCATATATACTAGCTTTACTACCTTTAAACGTAACAGTATAACTATCTTTAGCTTCTGTATCGTCAATTAATACAACTAACTTACCATTAGTTATAACTCCTTTTTCTATTCCATCAAATAAAACTTTAACTCCATCAGTAGGAAAAGTAACAGTATAAGAAATAAATCTTTGTTCCCATTCTAATTCTACATTATGAGTTATAGGTAAATAACCACTGTTACCACTAATAGTTTGAGATTTATAATGTTCAGCAGTAATATTAGCAGTATAATCAGTCTTAATAGGAATAGTAAATACAAATTTAGTATTATTTTCACTTATAACAGGAGTATAACCATTAATAGTAACAGTTCCGGAAACATTTAATTTAAACGTAATAGTAATTTCAGTATTCTCTGGATAAACAAGTTTAGAACCTTGATATATTTCAAATACATCTATACTACCAAGTTTAATATCATGTATTCCAATATCCCCTTGATATATAGCCATAGCTTAAGCATCTGATTTAACTATATAAGTAGTATTGTTATCTTTTTGTGCAATAGCTGCATATTGAGTAGCAGTACCAACCCATATTTTAGGATTAACTATTGGTTCAATAGTAAGATTAGACAATCTATATAAAGTTTGGTCAACTATTTGAATAATATTATAAGTATAATTACCATCATTATGTAAAGCTATATGATTTATTGTATTGCTATTACTCCATTGTATAGTTATAACATCACCAGTATATCTAATATAAAATTTACCATACTTATTATTATAAAATACAGAATTAGGTTTACCAATAGCAGCAATAAATCCGTCAAAATTAGTAAATGTAGCATTTATAGCATTTAATACTTCAGTAGGAGTACCATTATTAGTTAATAACATAATAATAGTATTAATATCATAAGATTGAACAATTTGATTACTAATATTAAATAATTCTATAATAGTAATAGTTTTATTATTATCTTTCCATTCAAGTATTAATCGTTTAATAATATTGTTTTCATATATTATTGATTCACAATGAATAGTATTAGTTTCATTAGATACGCTAACAGCTTGACAAACATAAACTACATCTTTATATTTAATTTTATTAACAGCTCCAGCATGAACTAAAATTTTAGCTTCTTTAAAATCTCTACTACTTATAAAGGTATTATCAGTAACTTCATATAATATAGCATCTATTGGAATAAAAGCACTAGGATTAGTACTTTTTTCATATAATTGTTGTTTTTCAGTTTGCATAACTTTATAAACTTTAAATGGTGGCACTTATTCAGTACCACCATGATTAATATTAAGTTGTTTTCTTTTTAATAACAAGTTCATAACCAGCAGGAATTAAAGCTTTAATAGCATCAGCAATAGCTTTATCAACTTCTGCTTTAGTATAAGTATTTTCTACTGTTGGTACATTATCAAACTTATTATTAATTTCTTCTTTAGTATAAACATTATTACTAAGTTCAGTAATTTGATTAGGTAAAGTTTCATCAAGTTTAACTTTATCAGCAGATGACATACTACCATTAGCAGTTTTACTAGCATTATTTAAAACAAGACCAACAGGAGATGGAGTATTATATAGATTTGTATCATTATTTTTAATAGATTTACTATATATAATTTTAAGTCCTTCTGCTGTTTGTTCAACTCTATCTAGTCTACTAACAAGTTCATTAGATAAACTATTAACAGTATCAGTAGTTTTCTTACCTTTACCACCATCATAAGCAGTACCTGTAACTTCACCTAAAGCTAAAGTTTCAGATATAACTGCATATTTAGTTCCAGACCAACGATAAGTTTTACCACTATATTCAGTATCTTCGCTTATATCAACATAAATCTTACCTTTTTCAGGAGTATAATATACAGGAGCATCTTCTATATATTTCTCAGCAAAATGAGTTTCATCAACATAATATCCTTCAAGAACATCATCAACATAACTAGGTAATTGACTTGCTGGAACTTTACCATCTCCATCAAGACTAGCAATACCATTTGCTACACCACGTTTAGCTTCAATAGCTTCATTACAGAATTGAATAATCTTCTCTTTAATAATAGGATAATTATCTATATTACTAAAGATATGTTCAACTGTAGATTCAACCTTATTCTCAATAACAACTTTAAGATTAGGATGATTATCAATATTATCAAAGATATTTTCTATATTACCTTTAATAACATTAAGTAGTTCAGTAAAATTATTAATATGTTCAAATATATAAGTAACTCTAGCTTCTACTTTAGTTTCAATAAGATTCTTAAGAATAGGAAATCTATCAATATTATTGAAAATATAATCAACTCTACTATTTACAGCATTATTAATACAAGTAACAAGAGCAGGATAATTATTAATATTAGCAAATATATTCTTAACACAATTACAAACTAAATCAGAAAGGATACCAATAAGTTCAGGATAATTATTAATATTATTAAATATATAATCAACTCGTTCATTAATATTATTCTGTATAGCTTCCTGTAATTCTGGATATTGACCAATATTCTTAAATATATCAACTACTTTGTTAATAGTATTAGTAATAATAAGATTCTTAATTGCAGGATAATTATCAATATTATTAAATATATTACCAATAGTAGTTTCTACATGAGAATTAATAGCATTAGTTATGAATTGATTAAGAGCAGGATAAGAAGAAATATTATTAAAGATAGATTCAGTCCATTGTTTAATATATTGATTAAATATCTCTTTAAGCTCAGGATATTCATTAATATTATTAAATATATCTCTAATAATAATAGGCAAACTTTCAACTGTACTATTCTTAATAATTTCAACTAGTTTAGGATAATTATTAATATTATTAAACACATTAATAACAAAATCATTAATAAAACTAGTAATAATATCAAGAAAGTCTTTATAATCACCTATATTAGTAAATATCTTTTCAAGTGCTTCTGCTAAATCTTTAATAACAGTATCAAAAGACCATCCTTCCCAATTAGCAGGATTAGTCCAAGCGACATCACTAATATCATCACTATTATATCGTTGTGTCCAATTAATATTAGTTGCATCACGATAAGTAATAATATATCCTTTACGACGATAAATTTTATCAAGTTTATTAACAGTATCAGCAAAAGTACCTTCCCAAGTTAAATAAACACTGTTACAAGCAGCAAGTATTCTATCAAGCCTAGTACCAGTTAAACCATCAAATATAGCTTGTATAACAGTTAAAGGATATATTTCATACCTAGTATCATTTTCTTCACAATACTTATTTAGTATATGAATTGGCATATTGCCTTCTTTATCACACTGAACTTTACTAGGGTCAAAAGATTGACAATTAGTACCAACAAAAACATTTTCTTCTTCAGCCATAATTACCACGGATTAGAAACACGTTTAATATAATGTAAAGCAATAGTAGGCATAAGTTTATTAATAGCAAGATAATCACCTGTCCATCTATTACCACTTATTTGACTCCAAGTCATTTCACCATTATTACTAATATTAGGTCCAGTCATATACCAATTAGTAGAACGATTAATACCAAGATTATCAAGTCTATTTCTATCAGTACCATAAGGCCAACCATTTTTAACATCATCATTTAAATCACCTGATATAAATCTCCAGTTACTAGGTGTTATAATATGATTGCTATTATCACCAGATTTAGATTTTCCAACAGCAACAGCATGTTGATGAAGAGGTAAATCAGTACCACCAATATAAAACGTATATGCACTTACATTATGACCTGGAGCAGCAGGGTCATATGTATCTTTAATATTTTCAAGAACTGTTTTCCAATCAAGATTTCCTTGTTTAGGATTATTATAAATATTAATACCATTAGGTATATAACCCATAACAAAACGTCCTTGTGCAGCAGTATAAACTTCCCAACCATTAGGAGGAGTTGAATCATCCCAAAGCATAATAGAACCAATAGGCATAACAGCAGCAATCCAAGTTTGTACTTGAGTAGCAGTTACTCCACCTGTTGTTCCTCCTCCACTACCGCCTGAGCCAAATCCATCATTTATTAATTTATTTTTAATATCTGTATAAAGAGTATTAAAATCAACATCAAGTCTGCTAGGTTTAGTTTCACTATCAGCAAACTTACTCATAGTAAGATATTTACCTGTTCTAGCTTCACCGAGTTGAGTAGTAGACATAACATTATGAGTGCCATCTCCACCACTTCCTCCACCGCCTTCAATACCAGCAATAATATCATTAATTTCAGACTTAGTATAATAATTATTAAGCATAGAATTAACAATATCTCTTACTTCTTGTTCGGTTAATCCACCGCCGCCAGAACCACCACCTGTAGCATTAATAGTAATAGTACCATCAGAGTTTTCAACAAAAGTAATATTAGTACCAGCTTTAATCATGTTCTTAAACATAGAAACATAATTATCTTCAAAATATTGTTTATACTCATTACTTATGTTACCACCACTTTGGTCTATCTTATTAAGAATCTCTTCAATCTTATTATTAATATATTGTTCTAGATTATTAATACTACCTTCTACACTACTATTTAAATCTCCAATCTTATTATAAATATCTTCAAATTTAGCATTATATTCAGTAATAAGATTATTAATTCTAGTATTAATATCAGTTATATCTTGTTGTAATTCAGATATTTGTTGGTCATGAATTTCAAGATGGTCATTAATCTTTTTAAGTTCTGCAAGAAGCCAAGCATAAAACTTTTCCATCTCTTCTCTTAACTTCTCTAAGAAAGCTTCAAATTCAGCACGAGTAAGATATACAGATAAATCAAAACCCATACTTACCCATTTTTCACCATTCCAAAACCAATAAAAATCATTAGTATAAGCTCCACCCCAACCAACAATTTCAACTTGTTTATTATCTTCACCTAAATCAAGAGGATGATAAAGTATTTGACCTTTAGCCCAATCACCATCTAAAGATATAGTTTCTTTATCAAACATATCTTCTTGACGATAATTACTAAGAAGTCTACATTGATTTAATTTAACTGCACCATCATACATTCTACCACCTCTCCAAAGAATAATACTATTATCTGGAAGTTCAATAGTTTGTCCAGCTAAACAATAATCATATTGAAGTATATAAATAGTATTAGGCTCGTTAATCATATCTTGAGTAAGAGTATTAACACCACTAATCATATTCTTACGAAGATATTTACGAGCCTTTCCACTATAATCATTTGTATTATAGTCTTTATCTGCAAATTTAAGAAGATTATCAACAACTGTTAAATCTTCTTCATCAGCTGCATTAGTAATCTGTGAAGCAGTAAACATTTGTTTAACAGATTCACTAAGCATTTCAGGAGTAATCTGACCTTCAAGTATTTGAACAGCATTATCTTCAAAATACTGTTTAAGCACTTGTGCCATATAATTAACTACAACATTACGACGAAGATAATTATCTTGAATATTAATACCAAATTCATCAGCAACTGCGCGTTCTGCAATCGCTCTTGGAAACATACCACTAAACGATTCTACAAATTTAGAACCAATTTCAGAATCAGCTTCAAGATGCCATTTCTTTGCATTAGTAACAGGAGTTATTTCATCAAGAATATAACTCTTTTTAGTTTCAATAACATAAACTTCACAACCTACTCCAATCTGTTCCCAAGTAAGAGCATCTCTATCTTCCATTGTAGATACTACAATTCTAGCAGCTTTAAGACCTCTTTGAATAACTGCAATAAGTTCTAGTATTTCTTTCTTGAAAGTTTCATAATCAATAACTAAATCTTCTCGAAGTTTAGCAATA
>UMKI01016322.1_pt1 | contig 15206 bp, 7 predicted proteins | sample 1966291 | NCBI WGS metagenome assembly UMKI01 (sample SAMEA4836174, study PRJEB28245) | human gut metagenome | biome: gut microbiome; material: fecal sample | place: Denmark | collected 2008 | reverse complement strand
ATTATTAGATAAGTAATTTTTATTATTTATCTAATAATCATTTCGATTTAAAACAGATATTATGTGATATAGATAAGTAATTATCGGGATATATGAGTAAGTTTGTCTATTTATTAATTAAATATTATAATATTTATATAATATAATTAAATTCTTTGACTATAATAAAAAATGATGATATAGTATAAGTACAATTTAATACATTATAAATATAGGTGATATCTATAACTGGAACACCCCCTACAACCCCGGATTTAATTTCGGGGTGGTAGGGGGTGTTTTTTATTTAAAAGGGGTGGATTATAATGAATAAAAGTATTAAACTAACAGCTGCATTATGTCTATTATGTTCTAGTTCAGCAATGGCAGCTTCGCCAATACCAACTTTTGATAAGGAAGCTGTAACAACTAATCCATATAATAGGACAGGACAACAAGAAGTGGTAGATAGTAGTAAACTACAAAAGGAACACTATCAAGAAGGTAATACCGGAACAGAGGAAGATCCCGCTTTTTTTGTAAATGAAATCAAATTAACAGGATATACTTTGCCAGATAATGATGGAAAATTAACAACTATACTGGACAAATACAGTAAACGAAATGTAAAAATAAGTGAATTATCTACATTGACTAGTGAACTTAATGAATATTGTAGAACATGCGGATATACAGTACCGCAAGCAATAATACCAGCACAAGAAATTAAAGACGGAATTTTAGAAATACAGATATATATAGCATCATATGATGAAATAAACATAGTAAAAAATGAATCAGACGTAGCAGATAAAGTTTTAGCAAAATACATAGATTACTTAGAAGATGAAGATGTAATATTAGATAAAAAACTAGAAATGGCAATAAATAATATAAATGATTTGCCAGGCGTAATAGCAACAGCTGTATTGAAACCAGGTTCTAAACCAGGCACAACAAGTTTAGATTTAGTAGTAGATAAAAGACCTGTTTGGAATAACTATATTTTCGTTGATAATGGTGGGGGATATTATTCTGGTCGTTATCGTTATGGATTTAATACAGAAATAAATAATCCAGGACATCAAGGAGATAAATTTATTATCAATGGCTCATTGACAAGTCATGATGTAAAAAACTATGGTATACGTTATGAGACTCCTGTTGGTAGTAGAGGTACTAGAGTTGGTATAGCATATAGCCAATCAAATTATGAATTAAATACAAATAGTATGTATGATTCACTCGGTAGATCAAAAGGTATTTCTATATATGGAATGACTCCAATATACAGAGATAGAGAAGATAGAGTAACTGCTATTTATGGTTATGATAGAAGAGATATACGTGATGAATTAAATTTTAAGGTTTTGCCAGGAATATTGCCAAATATAACTACAGATAAAACTGCTGATGTTTGGCATGTAGGTGTAAGCGGTAGTCAATATAATCCTAATCAATTTACACAATATAGTTTAATTTATTGGTATGGAAATCTAGATACAGAAGGTGGTTCTTATTTAGACGGTGATTATCATAAATTAACAGCTGATTGGCTCAATATTTGGTATGATAACAAATTCAATTATCGTATTAATATGCATGGACAAATGGCAAGTAGAGCATTAGATGGTAGTGAACAATTCTTCTTAGGAGGCATGAATGGTGTTCGTGCTTATGGCAATGGAGATGGATATGGTGATGATGCTTATCTTGCTACATTTGAAGTACGTTGCAAAACAGATATAGAAGGATTAGAAGCAGCAGCATTTATTGACACAGGATATGCTGAAAATAAAGCTTTTGATTTCGGAGAACATTTATCTGGTTGGGGCTTAGGACTTCGCTATGCCAAACCAAATGATTGGTATGCTCAGCTTGATTGGTCGAAAAAAATAAATGCACGTGAAGATTTAGTAGAACCAGATGACCATAGTGGTAGATGGTGGTTCCAAATGTATAAAATGTTTTGATAGTATAAAGTAGGAGAGGAGAACTATCATGAAGATAAGAAATAAAAAATTATTGACAAAAAGTATTGCTATGGCAATATTTATGAGTTCAACTTTATATACAATGCCAATAACACATGCAGCATTTAATAATAATACATTGCCTAGTAATGGGACAGTAGTAGCAGGAACAAATGTTAATATTTCTGATCCAGCTAATATTACACAAGGAAGTACAAATGCTGTAATTCAATGGAAAGACTTTTCTATAGGTGCTAATGCCACTGTTAATTTTAGTAAAACAGATGGTGGAAGCTTTAATACATTAAACTATGTTAATAGTGGCAATTTATCCCAGATTTACGGCACAATAAATGCTGATAAAGGTAATATCTATATTGTAAATCCAGCTGGTGTACAAATAGGCAACTCTGCTCAAATTAATGTAGGTAGTCTTTATGTATCTAATAAAAGTATGTCAGATGACCAACTAAAAGCTTTTCAGAGTGGAGCAAAGGTAGATACTCCATATACTATACAAGGAAATCGTTCAAATGCAGAACTTATGAGTTTAGGTAATATTAATGCAGCAAATAAAGTTACATTTGATGGCAATAGAATTGTATTAGATGTAGATAGAGTAAAAAATGGTCAAACTCCATTAGGTGCAGATAATATTACTATTAAAACTACAGAAGCAGATTTAAAAAATAAAGATGTAGTGCTTGGTTATACTGCTTATGATAGTGTAAATAAATATAGTGGTAAAAATAACAGTGAAAAATTAGCAAATTTAATATTAGAGGATAATATTACAAAAAATATCACTAAAAAAGATGGTTTTATGTGGGTTAAAGATGGCGAACAACTGCAAGCCATGAATACTAATTTAGGTGGTAATTATGCTTTCCGCAACAGTATTGATTTAAATTCTATTAATAATTTTAATTCTATTGAGAATTTTGAAGGGAATTTAGATGGTTTAGGATATGAAGTATATGGTCTTCATAGTAAAAATAATGGATTATTTAAAAATACATCTAATTCTATTATTCGCAATTTTAATCTTATTTCAGGTAGTATTAATGGTACAACTGATAATGTTGGGGCTGTAGTAGGTAATGCGAATAGTACAGTCATTGAAAATGTAAAAAATACTATCAATGTAACAGGAACAAATAATGTTGGTGGTATTATTGGTACAGGGACAAATGTTACCTTAAATGGTGTAGTAAACGCAGGTGCTATTAAAGGTAATTCTAATGTAGGTGGTTTAGCAGGTAGTTTAACAGCGGGTAGCACTCTTAAAGGTGAGTCCTATAATTTAGGTGATATAAAAGGTACAGTAAATAATATAGGTGGGTTAGTTGGTTCAGCAAGTCATTCTACAATTGGTAATAAAACAGGTTTTCAGATGTATAATCATCTTGATGTAACTGGTGGCTATAATGTAGGTGGTATTGTAGGTAATTTAGAAGATGGTTCTACAGTACAAAATGTATACAATGATGGTACTGTTAAAGCTACAGATAAAATTGAGTCAGAGTATAACTATCATACAGGTAAATCTAGTAATCTCCCTAATAACGCGACATTTGAGAATGGTATAGCAACTGTAACAGTTGATATAGCTAATGTAGGTGGCATAGTAGGTAATAGTGATGGTAATACTAAGGCTAATACAATAAATAATGTATTGAATAATGGAGATATATCTTCTAATAAGCAGAGTAATAATGATTATTATGATGCTGGTAATGTAGGCGGTGTTGTCGGTAGTGCGGTTAATACTAATATTACTGATGCTACTAATAAGGAAAATGATATACGTGGTGCTCATAATGTAGGTGGTATAGCTGGCTATTTTGAAGAAGGAACAATATCGAATGCTATTAATAATGGTGGCGATATATTAGCTACTGGAGCTAGACATAATGGAGATTTCATAAAAGAATCCGTTAGAAATAGTGAGAATACTAAAGAAGAATTTAATATAGGTAATATGGGTGGTATTGTTGGTTATATGTTTGGTGATGGCTCTTATGTTGAATTATCATCAAATAGAGGAACTGTTCATAGTGCTGAAATTAAAAAATTGACGGAAAGTGTTCCAGAGCCTAGTAAAGCAGCTAATACAGGTGGTATTGTAGGTAAAATAGATCGTGGTACTACACTTAATTTAACAGATATAAATGATAAGGATGCTCCTAAAAAAGCAGCTGTATCAAATAGTTATAATACAGGTAATGTTAGTGGTTATACTGGTGTCGGTGGTGTAGTCGGCATGATGTATAATGGAGAAGTAATAAATTCATATAATTTAGGTAATATACAGACTACAAGACAAGTTCAATCAAATGAAAAAATACCTGCAGTTAATATGGGAGGTGTTGTTGGAGATACAACTGAAAATTCAGGTGCACAAGCGTTAATATATAATGTATATAATAAAGGTCAAATTGGTGATGAAAACTTTAATTATTATGCTCGCCATGTAGGCGGTGTAGTTGGTCGTTTATCAGGTACTGTAGAAAAAGCATATAATAATGGTGCTATCTATAATGGATATAGTACAGTTGGTGGTGTTGTTGGTTGGTGGGCAGCTGGTAGTGTAAATAATGTATTCAATACAGGAAATATTACAGTTGTTAATAATGACACACAAAAAGATAATGGCAGAGGCTCAGAAGTTGGCGGTATTATTGGAAGTGTTAATGATAGTGTAACTAAGTTAACAAATGCCTATAATTTAGGAACATTAAGAAGTTTTGTAGGTACAACTGGAGCTAATAATAGTTTAGGTGGCATAATAGGTAATATCCATGATACTGGTAATAGATACAGTAATATGGAGATTTCAAATGTATATACATTAGGGAATCTATATGTTGATGATAAGGGAAAACAAAATAGTATAAATAGTATTTATGGTCAATATGAATATGGGAATGGTAATGCTCAAAATAAAGTTATAAGAGTTGATATAAATAATGCATATTATATACAACCAGGAAATAGTAGTTTTACAAATTTAAAGGACGCTAATGGTCAGCATACAGATACTATTTCATATGATGAAAGAACTGATATAAGTAAATATAAAGATTTATTTAATGGTAATAGTGATTGGCGAATGTATAATGAAAAAACTACTCCTATATTAAATGCATTTATGCCTGATGCGAAAGATTATTTTGATAATAACAACGTAGAGGGAATAAATAATATTCAATATGGTACAGCATATGATCCGTTATTGACAATTATTAATACAAAAAATAATAGTGATATAACTTTAGATTGGGAAGCTTTAGGTATTTATGGTGATGCTGGTTTAGCTATATATGGTGGTGGATTGACTTTAGATAACTTTAAAAACTCCGATAAAGGTGTAGGCTTATTCGGTGGAATTATTTACAGCGATGGTGCTTTAAATATTAAAAGTTATGATGGAGATGAAAATACTGCTGAAAATATTGGCTTAGGTAGTTTTTCAAAATTATATGGTTCATCTGTAACTATTGATGCAGGTAAAACAGGTACAGTTGATGCTTATGGTAGTATAATTTCTACTGGAAATAAAACACAAGGTGATATCACTATTACAGGTGCTAATGTAAATACCTATGGTGAAATAAAAACAGTAGTAGATGGTCAAACAACTACTATATATGGTATTGGAAGTACCGTAGATAAAAATTATAATAACAAATTTAAAGTGGAAGATGTAAAAAATCAAAATGCTGAAATGCCAGATGTTGCAGAAGGTTATGCTTATACCACAAAAAATGAGGCAAATCGTAATGGAGATATTTCTATTACCGCTACAGATGGCGATGTAAATATCTACTATGGCAATATGGAAAAAGGCATTATTGATACACAAGGAAATGTAAGTCTATCAGGTAGTAATGTCTATGTTGATAGTGATATGGTCATAGGTGGAAATTTAAATGCTACAGCAGATAGTACGGGTGAAATCATAGTAGATATTTCCAATATAGGTAAAGTAAGCTTAAAACAATATACTAATAATTTATATAAAGCTTTAGTAGATAATGATGGAAATTTAAATAATGCAGATAGCATAAAAACTATTATAAATAATTTAGAAACTAAAATTGATTTAAACCCTGATCAATTAACGGCTTTTGCTAATTATTTATTTAATGAGTATATTGATAAAACTAGTCATAAATTAAACAGTAATGCAACAGAAAGTGCTATTAGTGATGCTATTATTAAAGGTAGAATGCATAATTTCTTAAAATCCTTTAGTGATAATAAATCTATTAATTTTAAAGGTACAGATAACGCAAAAATCACTGTTGATTTATGGGATGGTTCATCATTTAATTTAAATAAATATGACCAAGGCGGTAATACTTTATCAACAGAATTAAGCAATCTTAATATTAAAGATAAAGACGATAAACCGCTATCAGGTAAAAATGTAACTTATATTTGGGTAGCTGATGGAGAACAATTAGAAGGTATACAGGATTATGCTAATCAAAATATAAATAGTAAGATTTTATCTTATAATTTTGCTCTTAAAAATGATATTAATGCTACAGATGTAAAAGATTACCAAGCTATTGGTGGCAGTGGTACAGTTTTCACTGGTAAATTTGATGGTAGAGGAAATCGTATTATTGGTTTAAATGTAAGTAGTTCTAATTCTAATGATAATGTAGGTGTATTTGGTGTAAATGCGGGCACTATTAAGAACTTAAAAGTATATTCTTCCACTTTTAAAGGTTATGATAATGTAGGTGCTATTGCAGGTACTAATAATGGTAAAATTGATAATGTAACTACACTTGGTAATACAGTAGAAGCTTTAGGTAGTGTAAATAGTGCTAGCTTAGATGGTACTCCTTTTGATAATACCGATAATATATTTGTAAATGTTGGAGCAGCAGGTGGTGTAGTAGGTACTAATAATGGTACAGTTGATAATGCTACATCTAGAGATAGTGTTATTGCTGGAAAAAATGCAAATTCTGGTGGAGCATTAACAACAGCAGGTGGTATTGCTGGTTTAAATAGTGGTACTTTAAATGATGCTTACAATGAAAGTATTGTTAAAGGCTCAAGTAATGTAGGTGGTATCGCTGGTACAAACTCTGGTGAAATATCTTTAATTGTAAACGGTGCAAGTGTTACAGCTGAAGGTAGTTATACAGGTGGTCTTGTAGGTAGCACAACTGGTAATATATCTAATGGTAGAAATAATGGAGTAATTACAGGCGTTAACTATGTAGGTGGTCTTGTAGGTAGTAATGGTAGTAGTAATGATAAAGGTGTTACACTTACAAATTTAACAAATGATAGTTCTGCTAATATCATTGGTGAAAAATATGTAGGTGGTATAGCCGGTGAAAATAATGGTAATATATCAAATACAGAAGATACTGATGGTTCTAAAGGCACAAATTTAATTAATCGTGGTAGCATTACTGGTCAAAATTATGTAGGTGGTATTGCTGGAAAAAATAATGGTATTATTAAAAATGTAAATAATGATATTGTTTTAAATGTAAAAGATAAAAGTAAAACAGCTGAGTATTTTGGTGGCGTAACAGGAATAAATACTGAAAAGGGTATTATTACTAATGCTACTAATAGTGGTAACATCAATGCTAGTGGAGCTACTTTTGTAGGCGGTATCGCAGGGCAAAATGATGGTATATTATCTGGAGCTGGTAACAGTAACGAAGGCAAAGTTACTGGTAAAGATTATGTAGGTGGTGTGGCTGGTCTAAATACTAAAAATGCTAAAATCACAACTAAAGATAATGGTAATGTAGGAGATAAAGATAATATTATTGTCATAAAAAATGAAGGCGAAGTGAAAGCGGAAGCTGGCGGAGCAGGTGGCATTTTTGGCAAAAATGAAGCTAATATACAATATGCAGAGCTTTCTAATTCAGGAACAGTAACAGGAAAAGCAGACACAACAGGCACATTATCTGGCACAGGTGGCATTTTTGGTGAAAATACAGGCAATATTGATCATTCTTCACTTAAAAATGAAGTAAAAGGTGAAGTAAGTGGTGTAAATAATGTTGGTGGCTTAATTGGTATCAATAGCGGAACTATTGAAGGTGGTAGAGATGAAGCTAGTCATTACTATAAATATCAGATTTATAATAATGGTACTATTACAGCTACAGGCAATGGTTCTAATATTGGTGGCTTAATTGGTAAAAATACTGGTAGTTTAACTGCTGGATATAATACAGGAAATATTGTTGCTGGTGATAGCACTAATGTGGGCGGTATTGTAGGTACTAATGAAGGTACTGTAAAAGAAGTATTTAATACTATTATGACAGTTACTGGAGAAAATACTAATACTATTAATGGTAAAGATAACGTTGGTGCAATAATTGGTGATAATACAAATGGTACATTAACTAATGCTTATAGTACTACTAAAGTAAATGACAGTGTAGATAATCTTGTAGGTACGGGTAAAGAAAATAGTAATGATTATAGTAAAACTTCTATTTGGAAAACATATACAAAAGATGGTAATAAATATAAAGTATTAAAAGTATTTTTAACAAGTGTAAAATATGATCCTAGCAAAAAACCTGATTTTGTATATAATGGTAACGAGCAATCTGTAAATATTAGTGGAGCAATAGCAGATGGAATGCTTACAGATTTATCAGTTAAAGAATTTGATGCCCATAATGCTGCCGGTTTAATGGGTTCCAATAGCCATAAAGATGCAGATATATACACAGATTGGTTATATTCTGGACAGATTGCTTCTAGTGGTGCAGGTGATACATTTAATCCTAATAATCTTGGTTATGATATTGATTTATCAACAGGTATTGAAAAAGCACAGATTGATATAACATTAAATGATATTGAACGTATCTATGGAAGTTTAGACATTATTAATAATGGAGGATATGGTTTTACTTATAATGTTGATAATTTAACACCTGCGATGATAGAGGAATTAAAATCTTTAAGCTTTAGTGTTGATAGTGATAGTGCTTTAGTTGGAGATAAAACCAAAGATGTTGGCAGTTATACTTGGAATGGAACGGTAACTCTTGGCAGTTTATCTAGCAATTATGAATTAAAAAATGATAATGATGGGGCTATTTCTAAGGTAACACCAAAAACTTTGACTCTAAAAGATTTATTAGCAACTATTGTTTATGGTAATCAAGATAATAAAGGATTAATTTTACAAAAACCTAATAATAATACAGATATTTTAAATGGTATCGTATATGGTGATGATGTAAATATTAATTTAGGTAATATTACTTTAGATTATAAAAATGATAGTGCTTATGATCAAAATAGAGATAATAGGGTTACGGCAGATGTTGGAATATATGGAAATAGTTTAGTTGTAGGCAAGATATCATTAACTAATAATGAAAAAGGAAACTATAAATTAGATACAACTACTACAGGTGGTAGCATTCAAGTAACACCAGCAACTTTAACAGTAGGATTAAATAATGTAAGTCACAAATATGGTGCTCCAAACTTAAACGACTATGGAATAGATAAAGATAAAGTAGCAGGATTAACAAATGGTGATGAAGCATTTGAAGATAAATTAACTGTAACAATGACTAAAGATGATGCCTTAAAAGATAATAATAAACATACAAATAATGCAGGTGGAATTTATACTTGGACAGGCAGTGTCAGTGGTATTGAAGGATTAGAAAATAACTATATTATTACAGTTAATAAAGGGCAATCCACAGTAAGTAAAGCAGGTCTGACAATAGATTTAAATGATGTAAATCATAAATATGGAACACCAAATTTAAATGGTTATGGAGTAAGCAGTGTAACAGGATTAACAAATGGAGATACAGCAAATATTGGTGTAACAATGACAAATGATACTGCATTAAAAGATGAAAATACACATACAAATAATGCAGGAGGAAGCTACACTTGGACAGGTAATATAAGTGGTCTAGAAGGAATAGAAAATAACTATAATATTACAGTTAATAATGGAAAATCTACAGTAGATAAAGCAAATTTAACAATTGATTTAAATGATGTAAAACACACATATGGTTCACCAAATTTAAATGATTATGGAGTAAGTAGTGTAACAGGATTAACAAACGGAGATACAGCAAATATTGGTGTAACAATGACAAATGATACTGCATTAAAAGATGAAAATACACATACAAATAATGCAGGAGGAAGCTACACTTGGACAGGTAATATAAGTGGTCTAGAAGGAATAGAAAATAACTATAATATTACAGTTAATAATGGAAAATCTACAGTAGATAAGGGACATTTAACAATTACAGTTGATGATTCTAATACTACTGTTGGAGATAATCCAAATTATGGCGGAACTGTTGATGGATGGGCAAATGGAGATAATCCAAATGATTTCGATATTAACTTTGGTTTAGATGATGATACTATTTTAGACCAATCAGGTAAACATGATGGCGTTATTGGTGTAATTATTGACGGTACATTCTATCCATCTGGTACAGAAGATGATATCTTTAATAATTATGATGTTACAATTAGTACAGGTGATTTAACTGTATTAAAACCAATTGATATAAATGACTATAAAAATTGGAGTCATTTATATAAAGATGCTCCATGGGATAGAAACCGTGACTTTAAAGAACGTAAAGCAGAATTTAATTTTGTTGATGGTGCTATTCCTCTTGATGAAGCTGTAGAAGAAGCATAATTTAAAAATAAGTATAAAAATGTAAGCTAAATCTTTTTTTAGGATTTAGCTTACATAAATGAATGTGAGGTATTTTATTATGAATGAGAAAGCACAAAATTTTAAAGACTATTTAGATGAAAAGAATATAACTTGCTTTAGAGTAGAAGAAGTAGAAAATGATAAATTTAATGCCGTAGTATTTCATTCATCAATAAATATAAATGGTCAATTATTACCAATGGGAATAATTTTAGATGATAGTATTTATGGGTTAATTAGAGTACAGGTTGCACCAAGTGTACAAAACAAAGATAAATTATTGGCTTATTTTGATGAATTAAATGCTAAATATAAATCTTTTAAGTATTATACAAACGAAACAGGTATTTATTTAGATACTTGTATATTAGGTGTAAAACAAGATAGCGAATTAATTATAGCTATTACAGATACTATTGTTAAAAATTTAGAAGAAGAATATGCTAAAATTATGAATTTATTATGGAGCAAATAATTTTAGGAAAATAATAGTTATAGTGGGTATTGTATCGATACAATATCCACTTTTTTATGTGATTTTGTTGACTTTGGAATAGTAGAATTTTATAATTTAAAACATCTTATTAAAAATAATTTATATTTAAAGGTGATAAATTATGGCATTAGAAAATTATAAAGCTTTGACTATAGCAGGTTCTGATACTTCTGGTGGAGCTGGCATGGAAGCCGATTTAAAGACTTTTGAAGAGATGGGCGTTTATGGAATGGTGGCACTAACTGTAATTGTGGCACAAAATCCAAAAGATTGGGCTCATGATATCTTTCCTATAGATTTGCCTACTATTGAACGTCAGATTGCAACTGTTGGTGAAGGTATTGGCATTAATGCCATGAAAACAGGTATGTTAGGTTCAGCTGCTCTTGTAGAATTAGTAGCGAAATCCATAGATAAATATAATTTTAAAAATGTAGTAATCGACCCTGTAATGGTTTGTAAAGGTATCGATGCTATCATGGTACCAGAAGCAGCCGAAGCAATAAAATCTTTATTGGTGAAAAAAGCTGATGTAATAACACCAAATACAGTAGAGTCTGCTTATCTTGCAGGTATGGAAAAAGTGGAAACTGTAGAAGATATTAAAGAAGCTTGTGTAAAAATCAATAAACTCGGTGCAAAAAATGTCATTATAAAATCTGGTAGTCGCGTAGATGGCGATTATATGGTAGATGTCTTATTTGATGGTAAAGAATTTACTATCCAGAAAAAAGCTAAGATGAAAAATATCTATAATAGCGGTGCTGGTTGCACTTTTTCCGCAGCAATAACAGCAGGACTTGCTAAAGGTTTAGATATCCATCAAGCCTTTGAAAATGCTCAAAATTTCATTGATAAAGCTGTAGCAAATTCATTTAAATTGAATGAGTTTACAGGAGCATTAGCTCATTGGCAAACAAGATAAATAAGTAAAATAAAAAGTATCTTTTTCTGACTTATATTTCAGTTAGAAAAAGATACTTTTTTTATTTATATTTAATTGAAATTAGCACGCAATAAAGCTATTTCTTGAGCATATCCATCATGGTCATTTGGTGTTTCTAAAATAAATGGCAAATGTTTCAATTGTGGGTGGTTTATAATTTTTATGATAGCATCAAGACCTATTTTACCTTGACCGATTTTTTCATGGCGGTCTTTATGAGTGTTTAAGTCATTTTTACTATCATTTAAATGTATAGCTTTTAATTTATCAAGACCGATTATTTTATCAAAATCAGCTAGGACATCATCTAAATTATTTACAATATCATAACCGCCGTCCCAAATATGACAAGTATCAAGGCATACACCTATTTTATCTTGTAAATTAATACGCTCGATAATCGCTTGAAGTTCAGCAAAAGTTTTGCCAACTTCAGTGCCTTTTCCTGCCATAGTTTCTAATAAAACAGTAGTCTGCTGTTTAGACCACATCACTTCGTTTAAGCAATTACTGATAGCTTTGATGGCGAAATCTATGCCTTGCCCTAAGTGATTTCCTGGGTGGAAATTATAATAATTATGAGGCAATTTTTCCATGCGAAGTAAATCATCAGCAATTGTTTGACGAGCAAATTCGCGCACTTCTTCACGATTGGAACATGGATTTAATGTATAAGGTGCATGAGCTACTAATTTATGGAATTTATATTGTTTGGCTAGTGCTAAAAATTGTTGTACATCATTATCGTCTATATCTTTGGCTTTGCTACCACGAGGATTTCTAGTAAAAAAAGAAAATGTATTAGCATTTAAACTTAAAGCTTCTTTACCCATTTGTAAAAAACCTTTTGAAGAAGATAAATGGTTACCTATATATAAAATAAAAATCACTCCTATAATTTAAATTAATTAAAAATAAATATTAGTTAATATATATTATATCATAGCTAAAATGTTTTTTAAATTAACAGGATTTTTTTATTTATATAGTGAATTAATAAATTAGTAATTAAATAGAAAAAGAGGGATACAAATGGAAAAGGCAAAAACTTTATTAGAGATAGCGCGAATTATAAGCGGTAATGATGATGATGTATTAGCGGAAATAGAAGAGAGTATCGATAATATAGAAGCATATGCACAAGAGCATTTAGAAGAGTTTGAAGAGCGCAATATCAGTATAAAATATGATTCTGTAGAAGATTTGCAATGGCTAGTTACAGTGAATATTTTAGTCAGAAATAATTATGTAATGCAAATACAAGAAGATTGTAGTATTACTGATTTTGGTTGGAGCCTGAAGAGTTTGCGAACTTTTAAAGAATATAATCTAGCTTTGGATAGTAAGTTTGAAGAAGAAGATTATGAAATAGATAAATATGACTATAATGAAGATGATGAGTACGATTATTACAATGAAGAAATGGACTTTATTGATGATGAAAATATTATAAATTGGTGTAAATATCTTGATAGTAAATGGTTTGATGAAGATATTTGTATTGGTATGATAGATTTAAGTCCAGATATTTTCACTTTATTTTTAGCATCAGAAGAAAATCTTGAAGACTTAGAAGATTTGGCTGATAGTCTAGGAAAAGTAATTTCTACAGTATATTAAAATGAATTTTAGGGCATAATAAAAGACACTAGATTATTTCTAGTGTCTTTGTTTTTTAGTAGATTTAATTATTACTTCGTTCTGTTTGGCTTACTGCGATAGTTACAGCAGCATCACCTGTAATATTAAGACAAGTACGGATCATATCTAATACACGGTCAATACCAGCAACGAGTGCAAGACCTTCCATAGGAAGACCTACAGTCTGTAATACGAGTGCAAGCATGATAACACCAGCACCAGGAACACCAGCAGTACCTACAGAAGCAAGTGTACCAGTTAAGACGATCATAAGCATTTGACCTGCTGTTAAATCGATACCATAAACATTAGCGATAAAGATAGCGCAAACACCTTGATAAATAGCTGTTCCGTCCATATTGATAGTTGCACCTAAAGGAAGTACGAAGCTAGCAATGGATTTATTAGCACCAAGATTTTCTGTACAGTTTTTCATATTTACAGGAAGTGCAGCAGCGGAGCTACAAGTTGTAAAACCTAAGAGCATTGTTTCTGTCATACCTTTAAAGAACTTCAAAGGACTCATTTTACCAAGTGTAGAAACGATGGAAGAGTATACAACAAGTGCATGAATGATGCAACCGATATAAACAGTAACGATAACGGATAAAAGTGGTAATAAAACTTTTGGACCATTAGCAGCAACTACTGGTACTAAAAGAGCAAATACACCATAAGGTGCAAGGTTCATAATCATGGAGATTAATTTATAACTTACTTCTGCTAAGGAATCAAAGAATGTGAGAAGTGGCTGACCTTTTTTGCCTACAGCAGTGATACCAATACCAATAGCTAATGCAAACACAATGAGAGGAAGCATATCAGCTTTTGCCATAGTCATGATAGGATTAGATGGTATCATACCAACTAAAACGTCCATAAAACCGGGAGCTTCTTTAATATCAGGAGCTTTTTCAGCTACTAAATCCATACCTAAACCAGGTTGTAAAACAGAAGCTAAACCAAGGGCAATGATAAGAGCAACAGCAGTTGTTACTAAATATAACAAAACAACTTTGATACCAATGCGACCGAGTTTTTTTGTATCACCTAGACTAGCAACACCACAAACTAAAGATGCTAATACTACAGGTACAATAATCATTTTGATTAAATTGATGAACATTGTACCAAATGGCGCAAGATAAGCTTTGAGCCATGGTAAATTTTCTTCGCCAAGGATAAGACCAACAATTACGGATAAAATTAAAGAGATGAAAATTTTTACAGATAAGTTCATATCCAAAACTCCTTTATGTAAAATTTATTTTCTAAGAAATATGAATGATAAATAAAAAAGGCTCTTAGAAAAAATACTTGTATATTATATAAAATATTTTTTTGGTTTACAATATTTTTAGCTAATGAATAAAAAATACATTAAAGTACAAAATAAAAAGACAAGCCAAATGATGTGCACCCAAAATATTGGACATATTA
>UMKI01031584.1_pt1 | contig 15702 bp, 9 predicted proteins | sample 1966291 | NCBI WGS metagenome assembly UMKI01 (sample SAMEA4836174, study PRJEB28245) | human gut metagenome | biome: gut microbiome; material: fecal sample | place: Denmark | collected 2008 | reverse complement strand
GAATGCAAAAATATCCGCAATCGTGCGCATACTATTTATTTTATCAATAAGCGCGGATAATTCAATAAAGAAAGTATAAAGAAACAGTAAAAAAACAGAGACTATATAAATGGTTTATATAAGTCTCTGTTTGATAAATTGTGCTTAATCGAAAAGCATGTGATAGCCAGGAGCCTTTGAAAACTAATCCAAATCAGCAAGACCTACACGCTGTATCTGGAAGGTCTTGTATGCCTTTGCTGTTGTAGTTTCTTTATCACCACCGCTCACCTGTGACTGGTAAATCTTACTATATCCTACGGCATAAATCTTTATAGAATTAGCTCCCTCCGGTAAAGCACTCAATGGTACCTTTACCTTATATGTCTTGTTATTTTCAAAGAAGTCCCTTGGATCCTTATTTAATTGACTGTTTTCTTTACTGTTATTTATCTGTTCATTTTCTGTTCCATCATTATTCAGTGTATAGATATCCCAGTCCACCTTCTTTAAGTAAATCTTATCATTTCCGGTGCCAATCGTTTCATCATTTGGATTTTTTTGCGGATCCTCGATATAAAAATCCAAATAAACAACAGTTTTTTCATCAATCTGATTTCGCACAAGGTTTGAATCCTTTACCGTAAAATAAACATCCTGCGTACTGTCTGCACCATCTAGTCTGGCATCCGCTTTATTAGCTGCTTCTTCTTCAATGGCATCATCAATAGTTGCATATAATGTAGTTATGTCATTTGAATCAGTATCTGCATTCTCTTTAAGATAAATTGACGGCTCATGAACTGATGCACTATATGCAGCAATCATAGTGTTTATATAAAGTTTCAATTCATCATCATTATTTGAGAAATCGGAATGTCCTACACCTGAGTATGTTACATTTCCCATTGTGTAAATATAATAATTATTTCTTACATCCTTTGGAGACTGCTCATAAATTCCATGGTTTGACAAGGTATACCATACAACAATATCACTCTCACCATCACCATCAGCATCTTGATTCATATCCAGCTGGTAGTACTGCTTATGAGTGGTAGCTATATTTATTTCGTCAGCAATCTTAAAAGGATATGTGGTAATCTGTCCTGAATTAACCTTGACTGCCTTATTAGTCTTAGCTTCAACATCATTACCATCTAGCCCTGAATACAGCCTGTACTCGCCATGATCGTTACCATTATCTTTCCACTGATACTGATTTAAATCTGCATAAGTAAATCCCTGATTCTGTCTGACAATAACTGAATTATCAGATTTTGGCTCATATGCAATATCAGTATTATTCTTTTTGGCAGTCTGTACAGCTTTATCAAAATCCTCATCAGTACTCTGTAATGTATTGCCCTTCTTTAAATACTCATTTGACAGGATTCCATACCTGTCCAGTCCGACAGTATCACGAATTATAGAGTTAAACTTATATCCCCAGACATTATTATATTTATTATCATTTTTATTATTACAAAATGACGTTGTATCATGAGCAAACAATACCGGTTTTCCTGACTGGATATATGCTTTTATTTTATCGAGATGATTATTTGTATTATCAATATCATAACAATCACCAAATCCAATCACAAGCATATCGTATGTCTGCAGCTTATCACATACCTCATCCATTTTAGGTACGTTGTCATAACGAACTGTTTCTATATCCAGGTCAAAATCCTTCACTTGACTAAGTAATTTATGAAACTTTGTATTGCTATCATTCTTCTGCGCCTGCATATCAAAATTTCCCCTAAAGCCCTCATTATGCTCCAACTTTGAATTAATCTGAAGAATCTTGACTTTTGTAGGACTGCCTTTTGAATTTTTGACATACACATATCCGGATTTCTGATCATATCTGTAGCTATTTGTAGCCTGACTTACACGAAGCTGCCAAGGCATAACTCCTACATAGCCATTCGGCAAATCATAGACCAGTTTATAATTATAATTGCCTGCATTCAGACTATACATATATTTACCATTATCACCCATTACCGGATTCACAATAGTGCCATCACAATATATTTTTATCTTATTTGCATCTATTCCTTCATTGGTTGTCGAAAACTTACCATCGGAATTTGAATCCAAGAACAGCTGTGCATTAAAACTCGCTTTAGAATCCGCACCACCTGCATTGTTTATTGAAAATTCCAATGTAATCTGATTATTACTAATCTCAACATAATCTGTATCTTTTACTTTTTCCTGCTCCTTGAGTAATATTTCAGGTTTTTCAGTAGTCAGGTAGGTAACAAGGTCAGCTGTCTCATTTGACTGTTTTTTTAAATTTCCCTTGCTGTCCACTTTAAGAACATTATCTTTATCTTTTGCATATTTTAAAAAGGTAAAAACATTTGAACAGTTATCAATGTAATCCTCATTAATTCCACTTTTATACTTGCTATCATTGCTGAAAAAGCCATCTGAAAAGACGACAGGAAAGCCCGCCTTTATATAATCCTCCAATTCTGAAACCTTCTGCTTAGTAATATCATTGCCTGAGCCTCTGTATGTGTTTGGAGCAGTTAAATAATCAGCATTATTTCCATTTCCTCTTAATGTAAGCTGAGTATTAAGCGCCTCTCCATTATTTATATAATCAGTATCCAGCAATCCCGCATGACCATTCTTGAGCATATCATATCCCCAATAATTTACCACATCTTTCGGATTTATAACAACAATGTCACCAACATTTGAGTATTTAAGCCCATCCATTTTCCAATCATTATATACTGTATGACCATCTCTATAATTCAGATTATCGGCTACAAGTCCCATATATATCATATCATAATTATTGAGATCCTCTATTCTGCCAATAAATTCTGCACTTGTAACCCTTGTTATTGTAACCTTTTTTTGCTCCGGACACCTTGTTCCAAGCCACTTTTTTAGCTTATCATAATTTAAAGCGTCAGACTCATTTTTTACAGTTCCGGGCTCTATATCCAGTATGTTCAGACTATCTGTCGGATTTATAATGTCTCTTTTATCGGCATACGATATGATATAGCTTAAAACTATCGCCTTTGAAATCTCCTTGTCATAGTATGCATACTCGTCCTTTCCAAGAGTATCATTTTCTTTTTTCCTGCTTGTATTCTCTGAGTTGATATACTCTGCTATCTCGTCAAAATTCTCATTTTTAGCTGCTTCGACAAATTGAGTTTCATCTTCATTTGCAATAAATGCAGAAGCAAAATCATCTCTTAAAACAAATGGCACATCCGTACTAGGATTATAGTTTCGTGGAATGACATATTCGTTGCCAATTACAAAACCTTTTGTATGGGTTTTACTGTCAACTTTATAATACTTTATGTCATTATTCCAATTAATAAAATTATCAGCTGAGTCCTTAGTAAAATTCAGCGAGCTGAAATTGTTACAGCTCAAAAGACCTGCAAGCTTTTTAATGTTGCTGGAGTAATCTGCATTCGAATCAGGCCACACAATACCATTATCCACTATAACAGGCATCATGATACCACTCTGGTGCACGCGCTGGACTATCTGCTTTACCTTGTCCCATGAAATGTCATTATCAGTATTATATGTTGCAGCATCGTTTCCTAAATCATTTGAAAGGACGGACTTTGAGCCGGAAAGATAGAGTAAATCAATTGTTGATACATCTATCTGCTCAAGCTCCTTGGGTGTGACCGTTTTTACCTTAAAGGTCATATTGGCAGTCTTATCATCATCGCCTGTCTTGCCCTCCTGATTGAACACACCTGTTCTGAACCAGTTATTGTTTTTGAAACCACCCTTATAATATATGTGTGTAGTATTTACAGGATAATCAAGCGAGCCGTTTTTATCAGCCACCATGATATAATCACCATTTCCCTCACCCACATAGGTGTATGTCTGGCTGTCCTTAACTATATCAAAATATCCGTCTGTATCAGTGAGGATTACCCTGCCTGTGTTACCATCATTATTCTCTGTAGCAGAATCAGCTATTGAAGCATCATCTGAAATATCATCTGCGCCGGTCTTACCTGCCGGCTGATTGTCCGGTGTGCCATCATCTATCTTCTCGTATGGATTCTGTGAGTCAAGCACTGCTCCATACTCACCGGTCTCATCGTAATTAAACTCAATAGGTACCTTAGTGTCCACCTCGTAGTAGGTCTCGTCATCAGTGATTTTATCTGCAGGCACATACTCCATCTCAACCGTGCAGTATGTATACTTCTCATAATCCGGCTTACTGCCATCAGGCAGACTTGCCATCCGGTCAGCTCTTGCAACAAATTCATATGGTGATGTGATATCTGAATTGTCTTTTCTGTAAATATATGCCTTTGGGTCATATTTTGCTATGTTTTGCATGCCCTCAGCAGAACCAATGGCATATGCGCTCTTTATAGAATAAACCACATGCTTGTCTGATGTGTCATCTGCTGTGCCTGTATCTGTCGTATTGTCTGTGCTGCTATCGATGTTACCATCTGTACCGCTGTCTGTATTTCCATCAGCTTTCTGTGAATTATCAGTCTCTACCAGATACTTGGTATTTGTCATGCCATCCGGCAATTTGACTGCAGTAAATGCAACACTGTAGTAGCCTCTTTTTCCTGTATCCACAGATTCAGAGCCATCTTCTGTCTCATCCTCTCCCTGCATGAAAACATAATGGTCAACATTTTGTCTGTAATGACCTGTAGGCAGTCCCTCTTCATTTACAGCAAGCTGGTAATCAGTGTTGAACTTGTAGTCACCCTTCTCCTGCTTTGTCATCTTGTAGCCTTCGGTGCCCTGATTTATTTTATCCATATCTACAAGGGCAAGCTCACTCCAGTCATTGCCCTGATTGACATAGCTTTCCTCATACGGCTCATAGTAAAGGGGCTTTGTGTTATCCTTTTTCTCGGTAGTAATAGGTGCAAGCTTTGTTTTCAGACCTGACATATAGTCAGCCCTTTTTTGTACACCGGCACCCTCTTTGTCAGACATCTGTGCCAGTGTTCCAAACCAATCGTCAGGCTCCTGACCGTCAATCAGATAACCGATGGATGCCATTTTCTTGTCAGGCACCACCTCCACTATATTGAAGGGCTTGTCCTTGCCATGTGAGCTGACTATATCAGATATTCCATTGAATGCTACATTTGCATCGACCTTTGTTAGGCTGTCATTCAGCACAAAAGCTGCCACAACGAGACATCCTGTAAGTGTGAGTGATATTGGAACCACTATTTTTTTTCTTAATTTGCTCATTGCGATTGCTCCTTTTGTAAAAAACTACTCTGTTTCACGATATGTGTAAAACGTAATTGTATTTGACTTAAACTCCGGCATATCCTCAAGTCCAAGCCAGACGCTGATATTTAATTTCTCTCCGGTAAGAAAATCATTTCCGAGAGTGATATGCATTTCTTTATTATAACCTAAAATATAATAATTAAGATAGTTCTTATATTTAGGATCATCTAGCTTACCTTGTGCTCCTGTTTCTCCTGCAATCTCATTTGAACTAAACTTAAATATTCCATCAGGCTCACCATTGCCCTCCGGGCCATAAATCAGCTTGCCATCATCGCCCATTCTAAAGGATATATCTCCCTTGTGCTCGGTTGCACCTGTTGAGCTGACACTTTCTACCTCCATATGCCATACAAAATCCTTAATCTGATATTTGCCATTTAATGAAGAATTTTTCAACTCCCCTTCATCAATAAACAATTGATGCGTCTGTCCTAAATTGAAATGCTTATCTGCATCACAATGCAGAATATTGATTGGATGTGCTACGTTTACAGTTACCTTTGCCGTCAATGACGTATCGTCTTTGGATGTTACTGTGATAACAAATTGATCTGTAGTTTCATTATCCATAAGTTCTACATTATATACATCACCATTAGCATTAAAGTTTCCACCATTTTTTGTTCCTGAATGATTCCACGTTACATTTTTTGAATCATACTTTCCACCAAGTATCTTATCAGTAAACTTTAAATTATTATTCGTTTTCTTCATCTCATAGTATACTGTTCCGTTGGTTACATCCTTGCCTTTGTAATATATCCTTATTCCTTCAGGCTCTGCCGGTGCCACATACTCCACATCTGCTCCTGTCGGCACCTTATTGCGCATAGTGAAGTTCTGTTTTGATGTATACTTCTTGTCCCCTGCCTTAAAGTCCACGACAATTCCGACAGAGTTCTTGCTTTCTGCCTCACTTAAATCAGGTGTAAAGCCTGTGACATTTTCTGCCATAAGAGATTCCTTGCCCTGACCATCCGCCTTCACCACACCTGTTGCAGGATCCAGTGTATCCTTTCGCAGATAGATTTTGTGCTCTGACGGTCTGTATATGATATAGTATGTACAATCCTTGTTGTAGATAATCAGCTTGCTGTCGGATGATGTTTCCTCAGATGATGCTTCTTCGGATGACTCTTCTTCCGCTGATGCAGTTGCAATATAACCAGCCTCAGGGTCTGCTGATGCCACCTCCACCGGCGCTGCCACTGTAGCAGGCTCATACTTAACCCCCTTTTGCGCATCAATTATCAGGTCTCCTATCTGATTCATCGTAAGCTGTGCCTCATACTGTAAATCTACATCCTTTGAAGCATACTTATACTGCTTCGTGCTCGTACCGATAAAGCCTGCAACAGCCAGACCCAGTATTCCCATTATCGCCATGACAATGACAAGCTCAACAAGTGTAAAGCCACTGTTTTTCCTATTATTTGATTTGTTCATGCGCCTTAAAAGTTTCATGGTTCATCTTCCTCTCCGATTTCATCATACAACCTTATAACAGCCTTGCGTCAAAATAAAATATTCATCATTAAACTATATAAATTACTCACATACCACCTTGCCGGTCTCCTTGTATATCGTGATAACCTTCTCGGTGCTGTTTTTTTGAATCCAGATACGGCTGCAGCACTTACCATTGGCATCAGGCTTTTGTGCACCTGAGCTTCTGTCAAACTGAAGCACTATACTGTCTGAGCCGTTCAATTGTGTCTTATCACTATAATCATCCTTCATGGAATAATATACATCAATCCTGCTCTTTCCGATTTTGCTTGGAGCAGATACTGTACCATTTATAGTCGTCTTATAATAGTAGGCACCATCTGATGCATCCTTGTATATTTCAAGAACTGCGCTGTCCTTTCCCATCGTGGTGACTCTTGTTTTATTAATTATCGATTCAATATTTCTGGCACACTGCTTCACCTCAACACCCATGACCGAGCGAATGGATATGGTTGCCGCACCTATGAGTACAACAGATATCGCTATCACTACTATAAGCTCTACCAGAGAGAAACCACCATTATTCTTTTTTTCTTTTACAGACATATTGGATTCCTCCCTTGTATATATCGTCAAAATTTGTCAAATATAAATATTTCGCAGCTGTTTTGCGCCTTAGAAGCCGCTTGTTTTCTACTCCTTGGTCCAGTTCTGGTATGTAATGAGCGTAGCATAATCTATTTTTGTATCTGCCTCCTTCTTATTTGAAAAAGAAGAAACATTACCCAGATAGTTGGCACCGTCCATGAACACATCATACAGGTGCAGTGTATCGTCTGCATCACTTACCTTTTCAAGAAGCAATGCCTTAAATAACTCCTGAGTACCATTATCAATCTCGCACTGGTCTTTGTTTACAATTATCCTGCCCTTTGCAACTATGGTACCTGTAAAGTCAGCATTCAGTGTCACATCTCCCGTAGCAACAATTATATCCACATTGTGTGATTTGTCATTTGCATCATAGGTGTAGTTACCGTTTTTGACAATTGCCTGATATTTTTTCCCTTGATACTCAGTCTCAAATATATGTTTATTACCGGAATTTGGCACTATTTTCAGCAAATTGGTATTGTTAACTATATTTGTAAAAAGCGAAACACTTGCTGCATTTGTCGGTAAATCCGCATAATTCGTCAAAAGCTTTGAGTTTAGTGCGGTATATGTGCGCTGTAAGGCATCCGACTGTGCATCCATGTCCACACCATCAGCTATGCCCTTCAAAAGGCTTAAATTGCTGCCATCGTAGATGCTGTAATTGCCGGCAGTATAGATGCTTGCAGCCTCATTTACCTGTATGCTGTCAGTATAAAACTTAGTGTATCTCTTGAGCTTATCACTGTCTGCACCAAAATAGTCACTGTAATACTCAGCTGCCTTGTTCGTTGGCAGATTTACATAATAGTATACAAGTCCATCATCACTATTATCAGTAGAAGGAACAAAGACCTTCTTTATACAGTTGTCGATTGTCTTTTTCTCCGGCAGATATGCCGAGAGAGACTTACCTGTCTTTGTGCTGACCACATTAGCATTAACTTCAGTATACTTTGTCTGATCCTGTCCGGTTGCCGTGATATCCTTGTACTCCTTATAGGAAAGTGGATTCTTGTTGTAAAGCGATTTGGCATCCGCACCATCTCCACTTGTGCCTATGCACTCAGGCGGCACAAGGTATGCTATCTGGTCACCCTTTACAGAGATTGACTCACCCATGCCCACATTGCTGTTTTGTGTACCCACACTACTTGAGTTTACAATAGCCTGGGTATTGATATATGCGGTTCCTGCTAACATAAGCTCCCTGATATTTGACATATCAAGAGATGCCTCCCTGCCGTTTATGATAATAGCAGAGCTATCGCCTGCGACAGGATTTTCCCTGTCAGCACCTCCGTTGCCAAAGCCGACGTACTTCGCATTGTTATTCTTATTATTCTTGCCAAGTGTAACCTTTGAGCCTGTACCCTTTAAGGTCATGTCATCTGCCACATATGTCATGCCATCTAAATTGACTGTTGCACCATTTACATTTATGTTGCTTGTCCACAGCTGGCACTGTGAATCAACAGAAAGTGTACTGTTATTGTGTACCCCCGCCATATTCTTTTTTATTGTACCAGTATCTTTTCCGGCAAAGTCTCCCACCTCTATATCGCCCTCTGCAATCATATAGCTGGTATCCTTTACATCAAGTGTGGCATTGTTTGGAATGGTAACACTCGTAGTAGAAGTCCCTGTGCCTGCCGCATTTTCACAGCCGGCGTAGAGATTACCGGATAGATTCACTTTATTAAGTCCTGATATAATATCCAGTCCTTCATTTCCGACAAGAGAATATGTAAAAAGCTCCGGAACTCCTCCCGATGCTGTAAAGCTCATGGATGGAACTCCCAGAGAAATATCTGTTTCTATTATTGATTTAAATCCCTTTTCATCGGTATACTCTACCCTGATGCCATTAATGACTGCGCGGCTGTTGTATACCTTGAGCAGTCCATTTCCATTTTCATCGGCATTTACCGCCTTGACCACAGCGTGTGGCTTTGAGTTTTCGTCTGTGAGCTTACTATCCACATAGTCTTTAAGCTTTTCAGTTTTATAGCGCATACCGGTATTGTCAGACTCAAGACTTCCCTTTAAGCTCTTTAAATACTCCTGCGCAAATATACTCTGTCTGCCGGCCTCATTTATGCTGCTGTCAGAGTAATTCTCCATAACCTTTGTATATCCTGCTGAGTAAGCCTTGGAAATATCTCCCTGCAGACCGGTACATATCTGATCCAGCACACCCTCTGCCGAGTAAAAGTTGTCTGTATTTTTTTCGTCCGTCACCTTCATCTGGAGGTTCATAAGCGCTATCCACAGCACAGTCACAGCTAAAACAGCCACTATAGCCATTGCAACTACAACCATCACAAAGGAAGCACCACGGTTATCATTACGCTTCATAATTAATACCCCATGCTTCCGGTCATCGTAACAACCGGGTCTTTATCCTTAAATATATCATCCAGTGAAGCCTTGCTCTCGTATACAGCCACCTTCACATCATACAGCCTTTCAGATGCATTGCTTTTTGTCAGATTCTTTATATCGACAATTGCCTTTACATCATTCTGAATTACATTGTTATTAAAGCCATATATAGCTTGATCGGGCTGTAGTGGATTATCCGGTGCTCCCATATTTACATTCAGATTGGTGGCTATATGAGTATAAGCATGACCTGTACGATTTCCCGGCTCACTTACCTTCACATATGCCTTATATGTACTCTCCTTCGTGCTCAACTCTGACTGATCCGATATAGTCTTTTGCTTTACAATGTTTACCGTGCAGTCCAGCTTGTCCTTATTATTGATTATAATGACATCGTTGCAGGTATTGTAAAGTGTTCCTGTAGATGTGTACCATGGATTGTAAAACAGATAGACATTCCTTAGATTATGGTTCACAGTATCTGAAGAATTATCATAAATCACCATGGTATAATCATCCTTCAGTGCACTATTCGGATCCGGAAAAGTCTTTCTTACTCCATTCTTATTGATAGAATATGAATACGACACCGTAACCTTGGTAGCCTTATTACTCGAAGCTCCATACTTTTCTATATCTATGGTGATAGTTCTTTTGATATCCTGCTGAGTGATGCCGCCTACACCAGGCATATTATTAAATGCATATATAATATTTGTAGCAGAATACTTGTCTGCACTCATGCAGTCAAAATTTGCATCCATGGCCGACATATCCGCTACCTCGTCCATGTTGTACTTTTTAACCTTATTGTCCGACTCTGCGTCCGATTTTGCATCCACTGTCACAAGAGCATTGTATTTCTTTGTGCCTGACTGCACACCAGACATATAGAAATAATACTTGTGCGCATCCGACTCCCTGAAATTCCAAAGCGATGTATCGCTTATTTTGGCTGATGCATCAGTCTTGTGGATACAGCTAGTGATGACATCGTCCTTGTTTACAATCTCAGCACTGATATCCTCAAGCCTCTTTACATTATCAAACTTACCCGACTTCTTAAGAAGCTCACATGCACTGCTTCCATCTGATATATTAAAACCGTCCGCCACATCAAAGCCCTCCGACGGATAGTTAAACTGATATGCCAGTGTCTTCATGGAGTTCTTTTCAATACCCTCCATAATGTTTGTCGCCAGATGTGTAGCATTCATCTCGTTTTTAGCCTTTACATTGGTCTTTGTAGCTGTGACAAATGCATTCAAAAAAGGAAGCACGATTATTGCGAGAATAGCAATCGACACAATAATCTCCACAAGTGTTACTCCTCGATCATCGTTTTTTAGCTTTCTCAAATCTGCTTCCTCCCCTCTTGTATTTTGTTATCTCATAACTCAATAATCTAACATTTGATATTTATCACTTACGGTCTCAATAACCCGCTAATCTAATAATCTAATATTATAATAATCAGTTGTTAGTTTGTTGTACCAAACAGATTATTTGTACCATGTGGTACTGCAGGTATGTATGGTGCCTCATATGGCTTATCAAGTCCATACAGGAAATATGAATCCACAAGCATCTCACCTGTCAGCTTGCCTGTCGAATCATCAAAGCTCACATTGAGCGTGCTGATAGTTTTCTTCTGTGATGAACCAATCACCTCTCCAAGCATAGCCTTAAGCCCATGATACTCTGTCTTGAATGCCATAACTGTACTGACATCATAAAGCTGATAGCCTGTAACCGTAGACTTTGCAGAGCCTGTTGATGTACTGCCATCAGATGCACTGCCGTCGCCTGTCTGTGACTGAGAGCTGTTGCCATCAGCGGTCTGAGAGCTCTGCGAATTGTCTGCATTACTGCTATCCGTGGTACTGCTGTCTGAACTGCTTCCTGACGAAGAATCTGTACCGGCTTCACCTGTCGGATTATTCACATCAATAGCTGTCGGTGAGCCGACTGTAAGCTCTGTAATATTTGTATTGGTAGATTTCTCTATAGCAACCGCATCCATGATGCCGTTTTCAATCTGTAAATATGAAGGGAAATTGTCATATACCTGCTGCATAGCATCAGACATATCCTTTGTCTTCTCTGTGTAGTCATCCGCCTTTGCCGCAAGGGCTGAAAGCTGATTGTACTGTGATTTCAGGTTCATGTTTTCGCTCTTGAGTGAATCCCTCTTATTGGACTGTGGAATAAAAATCAAAAAATATGTCAGTGCTAAAATGGCAACACCCGCTAATATAATAAGTAACTTTTTATCTCTCGTTGACATCCTAACACCCCCTACTGATTTGTACTGTCTGTATCTGATGATGAATTACTATCCGTCTGTGCCTGTGATGACGCATCTTTTGATGTATCATCTGGCTCACTGCCTGTGCCATCTGCCGATTCAGAAGCAGCACTGTCATCAGCCTTTACATATGTGCAATCTACTGTGAACTGAACCTTTGAAGCACCGGTCTCATCAACCTCCTCTGTAATGGTTGACACATTGGATACCATGATACTCTCAAATGTACGAAGCTGTGCAATCACATCAGCCGCTATATCCTTGCTGCCTGTCTTTATGGTCATCGAAACACCATCTGTCGTAACAGACATATTCACAAGCTTGGCCTCTGACGGAAGCTTCTGCTCCAGCTCATCCACGAAGCCCGTTATCTCATCATTCTTGTTGGATGAGGCGCTCTCAAGAAGCTTAGTCCAGTCATAGTCCTTCTTGGTCTGGTTGTACACATCATATATATTCCGTGCATATGACAAATCAGAAACACGCGCTTTAAGCGTCATATTGTCTGAAGTTAAAACAAGATTTGAAAAAATGCTGTATGCCGTGATACCAACTGCAACTACCACACACAAGCCAAAAATGAGAAGCTGCACTGCAAAAGAAACAGGCTTTTCGGCTTCCTCCCCTGCCGGTACGGGAAGAGGCTTTCCATCAGGACCAACAGGTGGTTTTCCCTGCATCCCTGCCTGTGCGCCGCCGGATGGCATGGCACCTGCAGCTGTTCCTGCCATAATCGGAGCACCGATTCCCTTGTTTTTCTTACTGTCAAGTATATCAAGCGGGCTCAGTGAACATCCGACACAGTTGAAATACTCTGCCAGCTTTGCCTCTGCGAGGTTTATGCTCTTTGCCACATGTATACCGTCAAACTGCTGAAGCGGAACCACCTTGACATTCAGCTCATTGGTCAAAAGCTTTGAGAGTCCGCTGAAATCAGCACCTAAGCCAATGAGGAAAATTCTCTCGATAGGAGTATCTGAGTTTCTCGACTGATAATAGTCTATAACTCGTCCGAGACTGCTTATCAGATTGGAAAGTGAATATGATACATTCAGGCGAAGCTTCTTAAAGCGCTCAGAATCAATCTCATGTCCCATAGGATCCATGCCGCCGCCCGCCGGCTCATCAGGTACTGTGCCATCAGGCCTTATTGCAAGGCAGGTCTTTCTGCGTGCCACATCAACTGCATCGGTAAATGACAGATACTCTCCAAAAAGCTCACTATCCTGAATCGCCTCAATAGCATCAGCAAGTCCATGGTTGACATTGCGCTGCAGCTTTACCATGCTTCCATCCATTACAGTCAGTGTGGTAGAAACCTCATCCACCTTGACAGTCACCTTCACATCTCCGGGAATCTCTCTTCTCATGAGCTGCTTGATGGCATTTCCACTATAGTCAAGTGCTACAAGCTGCAGCCTGCAATCAGCTGCAAGAGCACCATACGACAAAATAAGATCATTAGGCACAGCAATAACCGAAAGACGTAATTTCTTTTCTTCCGGTCTGTCAATCTTCTCTATAATCTGATGTACCAGCTTGTACTGGCTCAAATCCACCGGAAAATAATCCGATGCATTCATTGCAATCATTTCCTTAAGCTGTTTTTCCTTAACAAGCGGAAGCTCAATATCTCTGCTTGCTATACGCGCTGAATTTAAAACAAAAACAGCTTTTTTGGTGGAAATCTTCTTTTCCTTCAGCTTACTGTATAAGATAGAACGAAACATCCCATCCGGCTGTACCACTCCATCATCAATCATCCCCGGTGGTGTCGGAAAGCCGAACATATTGTAAATCTTGGGATTTTTTGCTTTGTAATCAATCTCAACTACTCTGGTAAGGTTCTCCCCTATTTCAATACCGAGTACCCTATTTGCCATAACCTAGTCCTCCGTGTTTATCTTTGTTTTACACTGTATACATCTGTAAAACATTCGTAACTGTTCAGTTACAAACATTCTATATATATTTTGGCATATCTGTGTTTTCTCTGCTTTTGTCTCACTGCTTGTCGTACTACCTGTTTTATATTAAGTACGCTATATTATAACACGTTTTTCAAAAGCCTGCGAGTGTCAAATATGCCGATATCATTTTCTCACCCCATAGCATCGAAATAAATATTCCGGCTGCCAAGTACGGTCCCATCGCAAGCCTGTTGCCTGCGTTTGTTACTTTCATACGAATCAGATGTATCACGGAACCGATGATGCATCCTAAGAAAAATGCTAATGTAATATTCTGCCAGCCTATCGCAAGACCTGCACATGCCATGAGCTTGACGTCTCCGCCACCTATGGCTCTTCCTCCACTTACAAGAAGAAGGAGTTCAAGGAATAAACTGACGCAAAAGAATCCTATCACATATTCAGACCAGTTATCATGGTCTATAAACACATGCAGGATTCCAAGCACCAGTATAAATATATTGATTCCGAATGGAATTTCATATGTTCTCCAGTCTATCACACTCAGAACTATGAGTGCAGATGTAAGAAAGCAGTAGATGATACTCGTAAGTTCAAGTCCATTTACTGCAAATACTACTATGTATAATATACCGTTTAACGCCTCAATAATAGGGTATTGAGGTGATATCTGTTCTTTGCACTTGCGGCATCTGCCACGAAGAAACAGCCAGCTGAAAACCGGCACCATATCGTACCACGCGAGCTGATACCCACATCTCATGCAGTGGGACCTTTCGGTCACCACTGTCTCATGCTGCGGTATGCGGTAGATACAGACATTTAGGAAGCTGCCTATAACTATACCGAATGCAAATATTAAGATGTAGATGGGTATCAGTTCTGTGGTCATGGTTGGTGGTCCTTTTAGTAATTATTCAGCTATATCTTTTTATTTACTTATTGAAAATACTTCATTCATATCCTTCTTAGGATTTTTTGTATTTGTAGTTGCAGTAGCAGTTGTTGACCACGCGCCTGTTCCCGGATCTAATGTATATGTTATTGTTGGCCATCCACTAGACTTTAATGCAGCACTTGAAGTAGATGGTGTGACCGTACCTGAGCTTGCAGTAATTGTAGTAGTTGCTTTTTTGCCACTAATTGCAATAGTTACAGAAGTAACATTCTCATTATCTGAAATATCAGTTTCTACCGAAGACTTAAGTTGCTGTACACTCTGCATATCTGTTGACTGTCTAGACTTCTCAACATACTTGATAAACTGTGGAGCAAGTACACCTACAAGCACTGCCATGATGGCGATTACAACAATAAGCTCTACGAGAGAGAAACCTTTGTTGTTCTTCTGTTTCTTTCCTAACTTTTTAAATACATTCTTTACCATAGTTCTTTTCTCCTTTTCATTATAACATGGTTTTTGTGCAAAGAGCTGTGCCCTATCAGCATCTCTTTGGTTTGTATGCGCTCATTGTACCATAAATCAAAGCATAATGCAAGTTATTTTCTAGTACAATAGCACTATTGGCGCACAACTTTTTTCGCTTTCTTTAGCAATTTCAACCAAATTTCATCCGTTTTATTGCATTTATATCATATTTTTCAATAAAAATTTTCTCCAGAGCTATACTCCGCCACAGCATAAGGGGCTTCATCCCATGTGACCGGCTAACGCATACACTCTCGTAA
>UMKI01037603.1_pt1 | contig 17233 bp, 14 predicted proteins | sample 1966291 | NCBI WGS metagenome assembly UMKI01 (sample SAMEA4836174, study PRJEB28245) | human gut metagenome | biome: gut microbiome; material: fecal sample | place: Denmark | collected 2008 | reverse complement strand
TTGCTGGATATCGGTTTGAGTGAGGAAGCCATTACAGAAAAGGAAACGGATTTTGCGTTGACGGAACACGAAGATATGGCATCGGTGCTGAAGCCACGCGGCAAGTTTGCACATAAAGGAAGCTTCGGACGCGCCTTGTTGATAGCAGGTTCGCAAGGAATGGCGGGAGCATCGGTGCTTGCGGCACGTGCTTGCCTGCGCTCCGGAGTGGGATTGCTTACGGTTCATATTCCTTTTTGCAATAACTTTATCGTGCAGACTGCCGTACCGGAGGCCATGACGGAAATAGATATAAACGATGTCCGTTTTTCTTGTGCCACTGATACTGACGACTATCAGGCGGTGGGTATCGGTCCGGGATTAGGCAGGGCGGAAGATACCGAAGCTGCTTTACTGGATCAGATAGATTCTTGCCAGACGCCCATGATAGTGGATGCCGATGCGTTGAACCTGTTGGGCGAACATCGCAGTTACATCGGCCGTTTGCCCAAAGGCAGCATTCTCACTCCGCATCCCAAAGAATTAGAACGGTTGGTTGGGAAATGTCAGAACTCGTACGAACGTTTGACAAAAGCCCGTGAACTGGCAAAAAGCGCCGGAGTATACATTATATTGAAAGGAGCTTATTCCGTTATTATTGCACCGTCGGGAAAGTGCTGGTTTAATCCTACCGGAAATCCCGGCATGGCGACAGGGGGTAGCGGTGATGTGCTTACGGGTGTCGTATTGGCCTTGCTGGCGCAAGGATACGATGCGGAAACTGCTGCACGTATGGCCGCTTATGTCCATGGACTGGCGGGAGATATTGCTTGCAAGAAGCATGGAGCAATGGGTATGACGGCAGGGGATATTGTTACTTGCTTACCGTTGGCATGGCGGATGCTGGAGGAGAAATTGTAAACTGCATGTTAATGTTGGTATTTCAATATTCTGATGTTTTAAAAACTAATAGATTCGTTTTTTTACATTCTTGTAGTAATATGGAAACAACCTTGCCTCAGTTCATATTTAATGTAGCACTTTTCTGCTCTCTTCAAGTCGCGCAATACCTCGGACAGCACCAGCTTCAATGTATCCGAACTGACATCCTGTAACGGACGTCCGTCTTCATCCTCTACTTTCTGGAAGCGTTTCCAACTGACATCGAATGTCGTGCCGTAGCAATGAGCGGAATTTTCGGATGCATTGCCGTTGCGACGGCGCAGACGCTTGACATCGTCTTTTGTACGCAGTACGGAAGTTACTGTAATCTTGTTCGGATTCAAGCCTTTGGCAGCCAGGGAATCGAGAAAGTTATAACCGATTGTATCGAGCAGGGCAGCCGCTCCCGGAATGAGATACGGGACGGAATGTGTCAAAGAATCAACCGCGTACAAATCATTTGTTGCGATATACTGCAACGTTTCTTTCATTTTTTCCGCTTCCTCGCGCGATGCTAACGGACGGATGCCGATAGCTTGCGCCACATTCAAATGCTTTTCATTCAAATCGCCGAAAGAACGTTTGTAACTGATAACACCCCGTATGTTGTGCGGTTCATTCAGCTTGAGGGACATGTCTTTTTTCTTACATCCAGCCAGGCAGCAAGTTATTGCCATGCCTGCCAATAAAAACAGGGAAATGAAACGGCTTTTATTATACATAATTAATTCTGAACTTTGTAGAATTGTGTAATTTGTGGTGAAAACTCCTGCAAAGATAGTGTAATCCTATAGAACAATTGGAAGAGTTTGCTGCTTTTTTCCCCTCTTTTTGTACCTTTGCAGCCAAATTCAGGAATAAAAAGAAACGTGCAGCGATATTTTATCTATTTGGCCTACGACGGCACTGCTTATCATGGCTGGCAGATTCAGCCCAACGGTGCAAGTGTGCAGGAGTGTTTGATGAAAGCACTCTCTACCTTGTTGCGGCGTGAAGTGGAGGTGGTGGGTGCCGGACGCACCGATGCCGGTGTACATGCTTCCCTAATGGTGGCGCATTTTGACAGTGAAACTCCGTTGGATGTGATATTCATGACGGATAAGCTGAACCGCCTGCTTCCCCCGGATATTTCCGTTTACCGTCTGCGTGCCGTACGTCCCGATGCTCATGCGCGCTTTGATGCCACGGCACGTACATACAAATACTATGTTACTACGGCCAAGATGCCTTTCAATCGTCAGTATCGTTGCCGTCTGTTCCAGACTCCGGACTTTGAACGGATGAACGAAGCTGCCCGGACTTTGTTTGAATATACGGATTTTACCAGTTTCAGCAAGTTGCATACCGATGTCAAAACCAATAATTGCAAGATAATGCACGCTGCCTGGACGCAGGTAGATGAAGTGACCTGGGTATTTACCATTCAGGCCGACCGTTTTCTGCGGAACATGGTACGTGCTGTAGTGGGTACATTGCTCGAAGTCGGCAGGGGTAAACTTACCATCGGGGGCTTTCGCCGGGTTATCGAACAAAAAGACCGGTGCCGTGCAGGAACTTCCGTTCCCGGTAACGCTTTGTTCCTTGTAGATGTTGCCTATCCTGAAGAAACTTTTATTAGCGGTTAGTGGTTAGTGATAAGTGATTACTTTTACTCTTTCTCTTCTTGTAATATAGCTAATTCATAACTTATAACTCATAATTCATAGCTAAAATCAATGTGGTTATTATTAGCCTTTCTCTCGGCAGCCTTGTTGGGATTTTATGATGCTTTCAAGAAGCAGGCGCTCAAAGACAATGCCGTGCTTCCGGTTTTGTTTTTGAATACGGTATTTTCCAGTTTAATATTTCTTCCGTTTATTCTGGTATCGTGTTTTGCTCCTGCTGTGTTGGGAGGTACGATGTTTGATGTTCCTGTAGTGGGATGGGGTGTGCATAAATTTATCATCATCAAATCTTTCATCGTTCTTTCCTCGTGGATATTCGGATATTTCGGAATGAAGCACTTGCCGCTTACCATTGTAGGCCCGATTAATGCAACGCGTCCGGTAATGGTACTTGTGGGAGCCATGCTTGTATTCGGCGAGCGGCTCAATCTGTATCAATGGATAGGTGTGATGTTGGCAGTCCTGTCGTTCTTTATGTTAAGCCGTTCCGGTAAGAAAGAGGGTATCGACTTCAAGCACAATAAATGGATTCTCTTTATTGTACTGGCGGCCGTGACGGGTGCTGTCAGCGGATTATACGACAAGTATCTGATGAAGCAGCTGCCGCCTATGGTGGTGCAGTCATGGTACAACATCTATCAGGTGTTTATCATGTGTCCCATTATCCTGTTGCTGTGGTATCCCAAGAGAAAGGAAAGTACACCGTTCCGTTGGGATTGGACTATCATCGGTATATCCGTCTTTCTTTGTGCAGCAGACTTTGTGTATTTCTATGCCTTGAGTTATGAGGATTCCATGATTTCTATCGTATCTATGGTACGACGTGGCAGTGTGGTTGTTTCTTTCCTGTTTGGCGCCCTTTTCTTCCGTGAAAAGAATTTAAAAAGCAAGGCGGTAGACCTCATTTTGGTGCTGATTGGAATGTTCTTCCTATATTTGGGGAGCAAATAGAATTTCAATAGCGCGTATGGCAGAAGATTTGTGTATCAGTAATGGCGGCAAAGAAGAGAAGTATCGTATGTTGCTTCCGCAAATTAAGTGTCTGATTGAAGGAGAGGATGACCTTATCGCCAATCTGGCTAATGTTGCGGCTGCACTGAAAGAGACTTTTCACTTTTTCTGGGTGGGATTTTATCTGGTGAAAGGTGAGGATCTGGTGCTTGCCCCTTTTCAGGGTCCGGTGGCTTGTACCAGAATAAAGAAGGGGCGTGGCGTTTGCGGAAAGGCCTGGAAGAGGGCTGAAATATTGGTTGTACCGGATGTAGATGCTTTTCCGGGTCATATAGCATGCAGTTCTTTGTCGCGTTCGGAAATAGTGCTTCCGCTTCTTCGTGCAAAGGGAGAAGTATGGGGTGTGCTGGATGTGGACAGTGAAAACTTGAATAGTTTTGATGAGGTGGATGCGCGTTTTTTGCAGGAGTTATGTTCTTATCTGTAAGGTGATTTTTATAATAATAAGATTTTAGTATTGATAAAATATTATAGGGATATGGTGAAGAAGTTGATAGTCTTTTTATTTGTAGTAGGTATGGGAATTGGTTCTTTGTCGGCGCAACTGGCAAAAACTTGCTTTACCAATATGCCCGATTCTCTGAGTCCGTTGCTTACGGCTGTAAATCGTGCCGACTTTATTGACTTCTTGGAGAGCAAGATGAAAGCGGAAGTAACCAATCGTTTTGGCGGTAAGTCGGAAATGACTGAGCTTACTCTCGATTATATCCGTGTGCAGGTAACACCTCAAAGTACCTGGCAGATGAAACTTTTGTCAGTGAACGACAGTACCCGTCTTATCTGTACTGTTTCTACAGTTTGTGCTCCGGCTTGTGACAGTCATATCAAGTTTTATACTACCGGTTGGGAAGAGTTGCCCGCTGCATCCTATTTGGCATCATTACCTAATATGAATGATTTTATTCTGCCTGCTTCCGATACGGTAGATGTGTACCGCTATCAGAATGCTCGCCTTCAGGCTGATATGCTTTTAATGAAAGCCGACCTTTCGGGCAAGGACGCTACGCTGACTTTTACTTTTACCACTCCCGACTATATGGAAAAAGAAGCAGCGGAAAAACTAAAACCGTTTCTCCGCGATCCTATAATCTATACGTGGAAAGAAGGGAAGTTCAATAATTAAGTATAAGGTATAAAATAATAAGGCTTATAGAAGCTAAGCTAATGTAGAGTATCAGAGGGGCAGTGTAGATTTCCTTATTTCTTATACTTAATTTTCATACTTAATTCTTCATGTTTGATTTTTATTTTACTTTGATTTTGTCGAATCCTTCTCCGTATACTCCGATTACCTGACTTTGTGACACAAAGGCATTCGGGTCTATGTCTTTTATCAGCCGGAAGATAATGGTTGATTCCCGTTTTTTGGCAAGTACAAACAGCATTTTTATTTCCTTGCCGGTATAGAATCCGGAAGCATTTATAACTGTCGCGCCGCGGTGAGGATACACATTGATATGTCTGGCTATCTCCTCATACTTTTCGCTGATGATGAAAAACTGCACGGATTGGCGTGCACTGTTTACTACTTGATCCAGAACGAAACTACAGATGTATAGAGTGACATAGCCGTATACTACTTTTTCCCAGTCTTTCAGCACGAAGTAGCTGGAAGAGATGATGATAAGGTCACAAAACAGCATGACCCGTCCCAGTGTAATGTCCCTGTATTTGTTAATGATAGCTGCGATAATATCCGTTCCGCCCGTACTTCCGTTCGAAGAGAAAGCAATGCCGATGCCGCCGCCACAGAAAGATGCTCCGATGACACATGCCATGAAAGGCTGGTCGTTCAGTAGGTGAACGCCGTCTGTCAGTTGCTGAATGATTGGCAGAAAGGAAGTCAGGGTAAAAACGGCAAAAATTGTCTTGATGCTGAACTTCCATCCTAAAATACGGATAGCAAGCAATAACAGTAGGAAGTTGATGCCGAAATAAACATATTGTACCGGCAGTCCTGTTGCAAAATATACCAGTGAGGCAATACCTGGTACTCCGCCTGTGGTAATATCGTTAGGGAGCAGGAATACTGTCCACCCGATACCATACATAATCATGCCTAAAGCAATCATTAAATAATCCCGCATTTCACGAAATATGTTCTGCCGGGAAGGAATGTGCATGTTCATTTGTAGTTTGCAGTTAGATTTGCGGCAAAGATAGATATTTTATCAATCTCGAAATATAAGTTATCGGGTATTTGTATTAGTTCGGATGAAATAAATTTGCTTGTGGTAATAATTCTTTTGAAATGCTTGAACTTAGCTTCTTAAATGTTAGGTAGCCTGCATTTGGCAGAACTAATGTTTTTTGTACAATATTCTATTTGCATTACTCTAAATCATAATAAAAATCAAAAGAGAAAGTCTTTGTATCAAATGTAATATATAAATGATTTTAAGAATGCATCATCTTTGCAATACAGATATTGTATTCGAACACAGTACTTGAATATCGTTAATCTTATATTTATTTTATGACATTTTAGCTGGATTGTTATATTATTAATTAAAAATTATATTGTTAAACTATGAGAATTCTACACAAAAAACTTTGTCTGTTGATGTTCCTGTTAACAGGCTGTTCTCTCGGCATTTTTGCCCAAAATAGAACAATTACCGGTACGGTTCGAGACGCCGTTGATGTGGTGATTGGTGCTTCTGTCACAGTAAAGGGCAACAGTTCTATCGGTACGATAACTGATATGGATGGCAAGTTCAGGATCTCAGTACCTTCTTCCGCTAGAGATTTGGTGATTAAATTTATCGGATATGATGATGCTGTAATCAGATTGGGTACACCTACTGATTATAAGGTTACGTTGAAAGAGTCTTCCGTGATGTTGGAAGAAGTAGTAGCTATTGGTTATGCCAAGGTGAAGCGTAAAGATTTGACAGGTGCTATTTCATCGGTAGGCGGTAAAGAATTAGCTAATGTACCGGTAACAACCGCGATGCAGGCGTTGCAAGGAAAAGCTGCCGGTGTAAATATCGTAACAGAGAGTGGTGCTCCAGGTGCAGGTGCCAACATTACCATTCGTGGTGGTATGTCATTGACTCAAAGTACTGAACCTCTTTATATTGTAGATGGATTTGAGATGGGAAGTGCTCTTGATAATATTGATATTAATGACATTGAAAGTATTGACGTACTGAAAGATGCTTCTTCGACAGCTATTTATGGTGCTCGCGGTTCCAATGGTATTATTTTGATTACTACTAAATCTGGTAAGAAAGGTAAGACACAAGTTTCTTACAATACCTATTTTTCTTTCGATAAGTTAGCCAAAAAATTAGATTTAATGTCTAATGTAGAAGATTTTGTGAAATGCCAGTATGAGTTTGCTGAGTTGACAGGTATTACTCCTACATGGAGTGCTTTTTATGATGATGGCATGGCTACAGATGCCACAGGTTTTTATACGGGTGTATATGACCGTATACATGAGCGTTACGCTGATGCATCTTCTATTGACTGGCAGGATGAAGTATTCGGTGGATATGCCATGACGCAGAGCCATAATGTAAATATCTCTACCGGAACGGAAAAGACTCAGGTGATGTTGAGTTATAATTATAATGGACAGGATGGTCTGCTTGCCAATCATTCAGCCAATAAAAGTGCTTTCCGTGCAAAAATCAATTCAGAACTTTATAAAGGAATTCGCCTAGATGTCAACGCAATGTTTAATAACAAGAGTGTAGATGGCGGCGGCAGTTATTCTGGTATGAAGTATGTGTTACGTCAACCTATCAGCGGTGGTACTTACTTTACCCGTGACCAAATGTTGACAGAGCAGACCTATGTGGATTTTCGTGGAGCTGAGAGTTCCTATACGGCTTCTAACCCTTTGATACAGAACGAAGCTTCTACTTCCAATAAACGTTCTCGTATGTTTTCTGTAAATGCCGGTTTAGAGTTTGACTTTCTGAAACACTTTACTTACCGCATTGCCGGAAGCTACAGATGGAATAGCAGCAAATCCACTTCATTTTCCGATGAACGCTCTACCGGTTACCTGATGGACCCAGTTAATACGGGTATGACGGGAAGCATAGGAAATAGTGAATCTTATTCTTATCAGATAACGAATACTTTGAACTATAATCAGACTTTTGCAAAGAAGCATAAGGTAAATCTTTTATTGGGTCACGAAGTGAGTTATAGTGAAGATGAAAGCAATTCTATTAGCGTGAAGCAGATGCCCTATCCTAACCATGGAATTGATGATATTTCATTGGGAAATGTAGAAGAAAAGAAATCAGGTCATGGACATAGTGGAATCGTTTCTGCTTTCTTACGCGCTAACTATACATTTGATGAACGTTATTTGCTGACTGCAACTCTTCGTGCCGATGGTTCTTCTAAATTTGCCAAAGGACATCAGTGGGGAGTTTTTCCTTCAGCTTCAGTTGCATGGAGAATTTCTGAGGAAAGTTTCTGGAAAGAGAATCGTATCAATGATGTTGTCAATAGTTTGAAATTGCGTGTTGGTTATGGTACTACAGGTAACAATGGCGTGGGAAGCTTCTCTTACCGCACTAATGTTTCATTGACCTCTTATCCTATGAATAATGTAATGACTAATCCTGCTTATGTATTAGGTACGCAGTTGGGTAACCCGGAATTGAAATGGGAGACACAAGTAGCTACCAATGTTGGCCTTGATGTGTCTTTATTCAATAGCAGAGTAAATTTGACAGCAGAATGGTATAATAATCAGGCGAATGACTTGTTATTGAACTGTGTTGTTCCATCTTCTACAGGTTATTCTACACAATATCAAAATGTAGGTAAGATGCGCAACAGAGGTTGGGAAGTCACGCTGAATACAGTGAATATCCGAACTAAAAATTTCAGTTGGACAAGTGATTTGAATTTGTCTTTTAATAAATCAAAAGTAGTAGCGTTGGAGCAAGGACAGACTGAAAAGACATTCAGTGCAGGTGATTCCCGTTCAGGTATGGTTACCTACTATGCAACAGTCGGCGAAGCTTTAGGTGAAATGTACGGTTATAAATATGAAGGTATTTATACAGCGGAGGATTTCATTGAGGGAAAAGATGGTAAACTGACTTTGCGTGAAGGAATTGTGAAGCCTAAGTCGGGAACTCCTCAACCAGGTGATATTAAGTATGCAGCCGATGATGTAGACGAAGAAGGGAATCCTATATTTACTAAGAAAAATGTGAAAATCGGTAATGGAACTCCAGATTGTATCGGCGGTTTCAATAATACGTTTACTTATAAAGGTTTTGATTTAAGTGTTTTCTTGAAATTTGCCATTGGCCAGGATATCTATAATGCAAATAAACAGAGCTTAACTACTTATTCTATATTTGAGAATATTCCACAGGAATTCAGTAACTATTACCGTGTAGTAGATCCTTCTACCGGAAAACAAGCAACGCTGTCACGTATGCAGGAAATGAACCCCGATGGTTCTGCACGTATTTGGGGATTGACTAAAAATAACAAGGAATGGGGCTTCTATCCTTCTTCTTATTTTGTTGAAGACGGTTCTTACTTGCGGTTGGCTCAGATTACATTGGGGTATACCTTGCCGAAAACGTGGTTGAAGAAAGCGATGATTTCCAATGCCCGTATTTATTTTACAGCTAACAATGTGGCTACACTTACCGGATATTCAGGCTATGACCCTGAGGTGAGAGCTGCTAAGGATAACGTGGTTACTACTCCGGGATATGACAGTTCCGCATATCCCCGTTCAAGAAGTTATGTTGTTGGTCTTAATTTAACGTTTTAATTAGAAAAAGAATATGAATAGCAAAATATTTAAATGGGCTGGTTTGAAAAAGAAACTGGTTATGGTGGCAATACTCAGTTTTTCGTTGGGTATGAGCATGACATCATGCACTGATTGGCTGGAAATGGAGTCTTATACCTCTGACGATGTTGATTATATATTTGAGAATGAGACTAAAGCGGATTTGTTTGTACAAGGGTGTTACAGAGGGCTTATACACAAGGAGATGTTTTATAATCTTGGTATGGGTGAAACGGTAGTGCATACGGCAGAGGATGGTTTCAGTAGTAAATACAAGGCATGTAATTATGATTTTGACCCATTGGTTCCTACCACTGTTACAACTATCTTTAAAGAGGGATACCGTATTATTGAATCAACAAATGTCGCTATCAGCCGTTTGAAGAAGATGCCCGAAACTGTGAAGCGAAATCAATTGTTAGGGGAAGCATTGGCCATTCGTGCATTCTGTTACCACAACTTGATACGTATCTATGGAGATGTACCTGCTGTATATGTTCCCCTGGAAGAAATGGATGCAAATGATGAGAACCGTTTTTATCCGAAACGTTCACCTCGTGATGGTATATATGACCAAATTGTTTCGGACTTGCAACAGGCTACAGAATGGTTACCTTGGTACGAGGAGAGCGGTTATACTTCGACCGAGCGTCTTACCAAACAAGGAGCATATGCATTGTTGGCACGTATTGCTCTTTATGCAGGAGGTTATTCATTGCGCTGGGATTTGGAGACAAATGATCCTGCAACTTTGAAAATGGCTCGTAGGGATGATGCTACACGTGTTAAGGAATTATATGAAATAGCGAATGATGCATGCTTTCAAATCAAAGAACATGGAAAGAACTCATTGGTACAGGGAAAAGACGGAATGAGTGGTTTCCAATATTTGTGGTATAATCATTGCCAGCGTAAACTTACGGAGACAGAATCTGAAATGATTTGGCAATTGGCAGAATATGGTGACAAGACCAACTCGGAATTCGGACTTTATCTGCAGCCAGGTTCTTATAATGGAACATATGGTTCACGCAAGACATTACAGTTTGTTCTGCCAACTTATTATCTTTCATTTGATAAAAAGGATACTCGTCGGGATGTAACATGTACTTCATATAGTATCTACCCCAAAGATGGCGGTAAAAAAGGACCATGGATTGATACCGGTACTACTTATTCTTCTATACTATTGGGTAAGTGTCGTATCCAATGGTGTGTGGAACCGCAAGCTGCAAGCCAAAGAAATATCAATATTCCGCTTATACGTTATTCAGATGTACTTTTGATGTATGCTGAAACGGAGAATTACTTGAATAACGGTCCTACTCCCGAGGCTGAAGTTGCCTTGAAGGAAGTACGTACCCGTGCCGGAGTGGGTGAGTTGCCTATTCCAACCGATCAGCAAGGTTTTGAGGATGCGCTTGTGCAGGAACGTAAATGGGAGTTTGCCGGAGAATTTACTCTTCGTAGCGATTTAATTCGTATGGGACGTTTGGCTAAGGAGTTGAGACAAGCCAAGCAGGATATGAAAGACTTGTCCGATCGTAAGGGTGCATATGCCAATGTGCCGAAATATAGATTGTATAAATATCAGGAAGACGGTCAAAAGTACGGTGATAAGTTCCTTGCCATAGATTATATTGAACTGACAGATCCTACGGAGATAGCTACAGTAAAAAATATTCCAGAAGACGAAAAGCAGTATAGTGATTATGAAACAGAACTGATTGAAATTGTGAAGAATCATCGTTCTAATGTAACTTCGCAGGATAAATGGTATCCTAGGGCAATGTTTGAAGCTTTCAGCAGTGAATTCAATATGAAAGGACAAGCTGTTGTCGGATTTGCCAAATCTGCTAGAGGTAAGATACAAGTAGGCAAGATTATTTATCAACAGCCTACCGGTTCGGAGGAAAATGGAGGTTCTTATCCTGCTTGGATTGATAAAGGGGATGGTTCTGATGGATTATTTTATGGTTTTAAGGAGAACTTTTCTGAATTATGTCCGTTTGCTGCAAAATCTAGTGGACATCCTTTGATAGATAATCCAAATCTGACTCAATTGCCTGGCTATTGATAGCAAACTTCTCATAGACTGGAGCGTGGTTTTGTGACTGTGGCATTTATAACGCAGTTTGAGACCACGCTTTTTATTAACCTCTAATATTATTGAAAGTATGAAAATGACGAAGACTTTTCTTTTAAGTATGTTGTTGGCTTGTACTGGATGCACTGAAGAAATAAACACAAAAGAAGTATATGTCAAAGGAGATTCCGGAAAGTTTCCCGATTATGGTGAGGTGCTTGCCTTTCCTGGTGCAGAAGGTTTTGGGCGATATGCTACAGGTGGACGTGGTGGAGAAATATATCGCGTTACTAATCTTAATGATGATGGTGAAGGTTCTTTTCGAGATGCGGTGAGTAAGTCTGACCGTATTATTGTATTTGATGTGGCTGGTATCATAAACCTGAAGTCGACATTGATTTTCTCAAAAAATCTGACGATAGCCGGACAGACGGCTCCCGGTGATGGTATTGTCTTGTATGGTAATCGTGTATCGTTTACGGATGCAGATAATTTAATATGTCGTCATTTGCGTATTCGTATGGGAATTAAAGGTTCTGATGGCAAGGATGCCGCGGGAGTGGCTGATGGAGAAAATATGATATTTGATCACTTGTCTGTAACGTGGGGACGTGATGAGAATTTTTCTATAAACAGTACTACGGCACGTAACATAACTATACAGAATTCTATTATTGGACAGGGATTACAGAATCATTCTTGTGGTGGATTGATGCAAACCGATCTTGAAAATGGAATCACATTGTTTCGTAACCTTTATATTGATAACAAGACTCGTAATCCGAAAGTTAAGGGGCTGAACCAATTCGTGAATAATGTTGTATATAATTGGGGAAGTGGCGCTGCGTATAACATGAGTGGTGATTCTGAAGGTAGTTCGTTGACTTCAATTGAAAATAACTATTTTATTAAAGGTCCTGTGGTTAACTGGCAGAATGTACGTCAGGAAGATGGCAGCATAAAGGTGGAATTGGTTGATATGTCACCAACTAAGCCGTTTATCGGTGGAAATGAACGTTTTAATACTTATTGCGTTGGAAACTTTTATGATGAAGATAAGAATGGTGTTTTGAATGGGGTAGAAATACTTCCTGCAATCAATTGGGAAGAACTTTGTTCTGGTAATCCGACTTTTCTTGCTACGTGTCCGGAAATATTTCCTACTATTTCTCAGCAATCGGATGCCGAAAAAGCGTATGAATGGATTGTGAAATATGTTGGTGCAAGTCTGCCTGTGCGCGATCAGGTGGATGCTTATCTTATCAGCGAACTGACTTCATTGGGAGAAAAAGGGACTATAATCCAAAATGAACAAGATACACAACAGTTTCCTTTAGGTGGTGTAGGTGAAATAGAATCTGGAGTGAGCCTCTTAGATACTGATGGTGACGGTATGCCTGATGAGTTTGAAGACGGATATGGTTTGGATAAGAATAATCCGGACGATGCTTCACAAATGGCAGAAAACGGATATACCAATATTGAGAATTATATATTTACGCTTGATGAAAGATTAGATAAATAATTTTTTTTTTATGATAAAATTATTGATGAAATACCTGCTATTTGCCGGAGTAATGGCAGTAGTAGTTGGCTGTACCGAAGAAAAAATGGAGGAAGTCTTTATAGAACAACCTAATTCTTTTCATATAAAAGTAGAAGGTGATGAAGCTTTTGCTTTGAATATTCCTTCCGGTGGAAAAATCGGTATTAATGGTAAAGAGGTACAAGTCTTGTCAAAAGGGTTGGTTAGTTTATATGAAGTGCCTGCCGAGGAAAAATATACGGTATACTATCCTTTAAGCGTACAGCTGCAAGAGGAGCGAATGAAGTTTAACATGCCCAAGGACCAGATTTACCGTACTGGCGGAGTTGATGTAGCAGCATGTCCGTATTATGCTGTTGCTGATAATGAAGGATTGGCGGATTTGAAATTGAAACCGGCATTGGGTGCGTTAAAATTGATAATACCTGCCAATCAGGAATTTGCTTCTATATCATCTGTCGTTTTGAAATCAGAATCGGATGATATAATGGCTGGATGTATAGAATTGGGTTTGGAAAGTGGTAATATTATCACTAAGGAAAATATGTCTCGTGAAGTCGTTTTAAAAGGAAATATTGATATAACTGAGAATAATGAGGCTATTATTGTTCTACCTCCGCAAACATTTACTGGGAAATTGGATGTGATGCTTGTGGCTCCGAAAGGAGGAGGAACGTATAGCCTTGATTTAACAGGAAAATCTATAGAAGCAGGTAAAGTACTTACTGCAACGCTTGATAATATAGATTGGGAAATGTGGACTTATTATTATGGTACTTCTAATTGTGTGATAGTACCACCGGGACAGCTTTCTGTTACAGTGAATTGTGCTGCCTATTATACTACTAGTTCTGTTTATGCATATGAGAATATCTCTGCAGGAGATAATTATTTACCGTTGTCTGCTGCACAATTGTGGAATGATGTTTCTTCTGATTTTGTAAAGGGAGTAACACTCTCTTCAGATCGTAAATCATTTACTGTAAATCTTGACGGACGACCAGGGAATGCAGTGATAGCTATTTATGACAAGGATGATCCTAAAACGGAAGATGCTAAGATTTTGTGGTCATTTCATATTTGGGTGACAGAGGTCAAGGAACAGCATTTGGGTATGAACGTAAAGGGAAATAGCTATACTGTACTTGACAGAAATTTAGGAGCGACTTCCGTTATTCCTGGAGAACGTTCCTCTATAGGATTACTTTATCAATGGGGGCGGAAAGATCCGTTTGTAGGTACAGGGGAGTATGGAAAAAATAGTAATGCCAAAATGTACAATGAAGTAGGAGAAGTTGCTTTTGCTACAGTTAAAGGTGGAGAAAGTACAGGCAATGTGAAATATGCCATACAAAATCCAACAAAGTTCATTATGTATTCTCGGAGTAAAAGCAATACAGCTAATCCACCTTATTATTGTGCTTACGATTGGCTATACTATGCTGATTGGGCATTATGGGGGAATCCAGAGGGATATACTTATCCGAAAGCATCCAATCTTACAAAATCTATATATGACCCGAGTCCAGAAGGTTATATGGTAGCTCCTAATGATACATGGATGGGAGCCAGCGATGGTTACGATAAAACTTCAAGTATTTTTGCTGCAGCAGAATGGAGTAAGGGATATGTTATGATGGATGATAGCGGACAAAACTGGTGGTATCCGATAGGAGGATGGCGTAGTCGCAAGAATGGAAAATTAACTGCAGCAGATACTAATGGTTATTATTGGTGTAGTTCTACTGATAGAGAGAAGGCCGCGAATTCTGTACATCTAACTCTTGGTAAAGATGATGTCAAACTGAATTCGAATAATAGTCGTGCTAATTCCAGTTTGATACGTTGCGTCAAGATACAGAAATAGAAATAAAATTTTCATTCTCTACGCTAATGTGAGATAGCTCTAATAAGAATGAAAGTATTTCATTTGAACAGATAAGATAGGGAGGATTAGCTATTATAAAAAATATGGAGCTATAAAATATTTTGTGTAAATGGAAAATACGGGATTCAAAAATGAGTTCCGTATTTTTTGTTTACACAAAACTTTGCATTGTTCGATTTGTTCTTGATAGAATTGACAGACAGTTTTCAGTTCAAATCTTTTGTTTTCGTCATTGAGTAGAGTAGTGGTAGTATATTCTTTCTGTTCAGAGTTGAACTCTAACATTCGTTGTTGTAACTCTGTTTGTTTATCAAGAATGATTTTCTGAATATACTCTTTATTGGGACAGTTTGGTTTTGGCTTATTTCGTGTAAAGTCCCAATAACGGGGTAGGACAGATATGCCTAAACTTTGGTATTTCTTCTTTCCGTCTTTACAGATGCGGAGCATTAATGGGTATTCACCATTTGCTAAGGTTTTCCACTTATAGCATACTACATTAATCGTTGCGTTTATAAGATTTTGGTTGAACTCTTGGTTGAACTCACTCGGTTAAACCATAGCCCAACCGCCATTGTCTAAAAACAAAAATCAGATAGAAATCTTTCGATAACTATCTGATTTTCAGAAGAGCGGAAGACGGGGCTCAAACCCGCGACCCTCAGCTTGGAAGGTTTAATTATATATTGTTTATGTTATTGATAGTCAATTTATTATTTGTTGTTTGAAGATAGTTTGCATATAATTTGCATAACAAGGTTTATATTCAGCCTTTCTTCAAAAATGCTCAATGTCCATGTGCCGTAAATGCAATGCATTTATTTCACGTAAACTTACTCAAAATATTCGTACTGTTCAACAAAGAAAGTTTCTATTCGACTTACTAAATCAGGAGTTTCCTTTAAAGCGGCATTATTTATAAGCATATATGCGCTTTTCTCTATATTTTCCTTATGATAAAAATGCTTATCGCTAAAATAAGTTGCTATAATTTTAGAATAAACTCTATATCTTTTTGTGCAATATACATCTTCACCAAATCCGTTTGAGCCAATAAATCCAAAAGACGCTTTAGGGTTCATCTGATAAACAGACAACATGATATTTATACAGGTGTTTATTATACGTCTTGGTTCATTGGTGTTGGTCATTATCCTGTATTTGTTCTTTGATAAGGAATGGCTCTTTTGATAGAACTTTACAGCATAAATATTATACTCGTATTCTTCCACCCGAACGATATATACCAACTTTGATTTAAAAGACTTGAATCGATATAATGAAATATGAAGGAGACCGTGCAAGTCTCCTTTATCTTTTTGAATAAAATAGAACGGATATGCGCTTTCAAGCATTATAGCAAATATGAATATACGGGTATTCTTCTTTTATCAAGTTCCTCTTTGGAAATATCAGACAATACAAACTTCTTCCCTGAGTTAGATTTATTCAAATCAGAGATGTTCTTTTTAGAAGAACGAGGTTCTTGTTTTAATCTTATATTACCCATATTTTGATACTATGATACTATATGCAAAGTAAAGCAGAAATAAGGATGTAACCAAAATGTGAGACAGATTTATTTGTAATTTAGACTGGTTATAAATAATATTTATACCTTCTCTATTGTTGTTTTAATAGATATTGGCATCCCACAATGCGGACATAAGTCGTTCTTTGCCTGCCTGGCTATTTCTTTCGGGGATGCGAAGAGTTGCCACATGGGGACGTTTAGGGCGGTGGCGATTTTTTCAAGTGTAGATGTAGTAACGGATGGAGCATTAAGCGTTTGCTTCATTGATTGATAAGAAACTCCTACCTTATCAGCTAATTCTTGCTGGGTTAAACCCTTTTCTTTTAGTAATTCTTTGATTCTCATAAACATATTGCTTTAAAATCTAATGCAAATATACTCGTTTGCTTTTTTCGTATAATAATCACTATACTAAATAGTGTTAATGGTATACCGTTTGTCTATCTTTTTCTTGTTTAGGTATAATAAATAATATACCTTTGCATCATCAAAGTTAAACAATAAAGAACAACGATTATGAAACGCTACAACTTAAGCAAGATAATGAAAGAAGCCCATCAGATTAAGAAGTACATGAAACTGTATTCTCTCACTCATGGAGTAAAGAATTGGGCGGACTGCCTTAAACTTGCTTGGGTTAACGAAAAGAAGCGTGCGTCTGATGAGGAAACGAAAAACGCAGAAAAAGAAGCGATGAAAGTTTCTTTAGCCGAACCCGCAAGACGCAGCGCTTATGATGATTTATCAATCCCGACATCCGCTTACTATACCAATAACAATAAAGGGCGTTTCGGC
>UMKI01020808.1_pt1 | contig 18009 bp, 10 predicted proteins | sample 1966291 | NCBI WGS metagenome assembly UMKI01 (sample SAMEA4836174, study PRJEB28245) | human gut metagenome | biome: gut microbiome; material: fecal sample | place: Denmark | collected 2008 | reverse complement strand
TTATAAGGCAAGCCAGAACGTACCACACCGTACAGCTGTAGAGCAGGTGGACCAGGCTTTGCGCCAGCAGTGTGAACTTAAAAAAGCGAGATAAATATGAATATAAAGAAAATAATTGCAGGAGAACAAATGCCGGATAAGAATGATCCTCGTTATAAGGAGCAATATGAGCGAGAGGTGGAAGCCGGCAGAAAATTTGCCAACAAGACCAAACTCACGCTCCTGGTAATGAAAATACAATCCTGGGCAAATGTCCATCGGGTAGGATTTCTGGTGATTGTCTTCGGATTTGTCATCAGTCTTTTTGCCCTTAACATTATCAACATGATTAGATATTATAAGGCAAGCCAGAACGTACCACACCGTACAGTTGTAGAGCAGGTGGACCAGGCTTTGCACCAGCAGCGTGAACTTAAAAAAGCGAGATAACTATGGATATAAAGAAAATTAACTTCAAGCAGCCCAAGTATCTGTTGCCGGCTATCATCTATCTGCCACTTCTGTTTGTTGGTTATTTCATCATTGACATGTTCAACGTTGAAGTCTCAGATACTACCAACAAGAAGTTGAAGACAACGGATTATCTGTCGAGTGAGTTGCCGGAGGCATATACCGATAGCATCCTGGGAGACAAGATGACCAATACGGAAAATCAGTTTGGTAGAATCTCAGACCTTTCCGGAGTACAGAATGTGGAGAACGACAATGACTCTGTCAATCAGAAAAAGGATTTTGAATCTAAGTATAGCGAGGATGAAGCCAGGAAAGTTCGCATGCAGCAAGCCGAGGAAAAGCGAAAACTTGCAGAAATGCAGGAACGTGTGAGAGCCAACCGCAGCAATACCAACAAGGATGATTTCGTAGATCCTCTGAAAGATTCTGAGATTGCTTCTGCCCAACGTCGGAGAAGACAGAGAAGTTGGGAAGAGATGAATAAGACCCTCTCTGGAAGCGACAGCTATATGGCAAGCAATGACGAATCTGTCTCAGAAGGTGGACCCCATGAAAATGGCAACACTGCCAGTGGAACTCCTTCTACAGGAAGTACAGCCTCTTATAACAGCCATTCAGATAACGATTCTTATGACAACAGCAGAACCGCTGACAGTGAAGACGAGCCGGAAAAGGTAGTGAAGAAGACCAAACAGGTATCAGATTACTTTAATACTTTAGGTGCAGCCGACGGCAAGAACAAACTCATTTCAGCCATCATTGATGAAGAGGTTAAAGCTGTAGATGGTAGCAGGGTGAGACTCCGTCTGCTGGACGATATAGAGATTGGAGACGAAACCATCAGAAAGGGAACCTATCTATATGCCACCATGAGCGGCTTCGGCAAACAACGTGTACAGGGCAAGGTAGAAAGCATCTTCTATGATGAAGACATCATCAAGGTAAGTCTAAGTATCTATGATACCGATGGTATGCAGGGCTTGTATGTTCCACTGAGCAGTTTCAGGGAAACCACCAAGGATATAGCCAGTTCAGCCATGCAGGGCGGTTCCATGCTTGACAACTCTACCACGTCATCTTCCGGTATTCGCAGCTGGGCAAACCAGGCTGCCCAGAATGCCACCCAGAAGGTTATGAACGCCTTCGGAACAGCCGTGAAGAAGAATAAGGTACGTTTGAAGTATGGCACTAAGGTTTATCTTGTTGATGAAAGCCAGAAAGACAAACAGAAAAGAAAGTAAAACAAAAAGAAAGATACAATATGAAGAATATTAAAAAGAGAGCCTTTACACTGTTTTTCATGTGTTTGGGGGTAGCTTTAGGAACATTTGCCCAAAAGGGCTTTAACAATATGGAACAGCTCACCATCAATGAGCATGTTTCCACTGTTATCACAGCATCAGAACCCATCCGTCTGGTGGATATCTCTACCGATAGTATTGTGGGCGATAAGCCCTTGGATAATGTCATCCGTCTCAAACCGGCTACAGGTAATCATAAGGATGGCGAAGTGATGGGTATCGTTACCATTATCACGGAGCGTTACAGAGTACAGTATGCCCTACTCTATACCAGCAGGATAGAAGAGGCGGTTACCGATAAGGAAGTGGAGCTTATCGAGCGCAATGCCTTCCATAATCCCGATGTAAGTATGTCAACGGTAGATATGGTAAGCTATGCCATGAAGGTATGGCAAAGTCCAGCCAAGTACAGAAGTACCTTCACCACCCACAACAAGATGACCATGCGACTGAACAACATCTATGTGGTAGGAGAATATTTCTTCATCGACTTCTCGGTATCAAACAAGACCAATCTTCCTTTCGATATAGATGAGTTAAGAGTGAAGCTTCAGGACAAGAAACAGCAGAAGGCAACCAATGTCCAAACCATCGAGCTGAAACCTGCTCTGGTGCTGGACCGTTCTGTAAGGTTCAAGAGCGGCTATCGGAACATCATCGTTCTGAAGAAGATGACCTTCCCAAACGATAAGGTGCTCACCATTGAGTTGTCGGAAAAACAGATTTCCGGACGAACCATTTCCATGAACCTCGACTACGAGGATGTGTTGGCAGCAGATGCCTTCAATACACTTCTTCTCAGAGAACAATAAAGCAAAGAATATATGAAAAAGATACTATCTGTTATGTTTGCCCTGTTCTCGGCAACAGCAATGTATGCCCAGAGTCATGGCAACCATTTGATGCTAGGTGTCGGTGGCAGCTACCCCCAGGGGGTAGAAGCCACCCTCTCCTACGAACATGAAACCGACTATCACAATGCCTGGGAGTATTTTGGAACCATGTATCTGAAATATAAGAAAGACGAAGAAGCCGGTCATATAACCAGTGATTCCTTCTGGCGCAACTACCGTGCGTGGACAGTGGGCGTAGCCTACAAGCCATGTGTAAACAGAGGCAGGAATCATCATGGAAACGTAAGAGTAGGTGTCAGCTGTGGTAGTGACCTCGACAAGGTAATTACCGCAGGTCATATTGGCTATGAGCACACCTATAACCTCTATAATGGCTGGAGCGTGTTCTTTCAGGTGAAGGAAGATATTATCATAAGAGGCGAAGATACCTTCAGAACAGGTGCAGCCTTCGGTGTAAAAATCCCATTATAAAAAGTAATCATTATGAAATCAGTAATAAAAGGTATCACTCATCCGGTTCTAGGCATGATGCTGTTGATGACCCTCATCACAATTCTCTGCACCTCGTGTGACAATCACGAACCCATAGACAGAGATATACATGTAGGCTATGTTCTCTGTAACGACCATAGCTGCATGGACACGGCTTTCTATTTCAACCAGACAAAAAGAAAGGCAGTAGGCGTTGTCTTTGCCGAGAAAACAGATGACCACCCTGCTCTAGCAGTCATGTTTGATGAACTCAATGAGGTATTCTGTGATTCCGTGGGTATGGTAAATGGAACCAGTACAGATATAACATCATTCTGTGGTTTCAAGAATACCGTAGCCATGTATAACAGCTACAGCGCAGAAACCGGCAAGGGTTCTCCTTTAGCCATGGAAATGATTAACTTTCATGCTAATGGTCAGAGCGACTACCTTCCCAGTGTAGCCGAACAGCGTTTACTGGCATCCTCATCGAGAGTTATCAATCCAGTTTTGGAAAGACTTGGTGGCACACCTATAGCCTTGGAAGGAGACTGCTGGTATTGGACATCAACGGAAGTAGAGGATAATCCGGGAGTTCAAGCCTGGCTCTGTGCCACAGATAATGGTAGGTTTCTCGCTACCCAAAAAACACAGCGACATAAAGCCAGAGCTATCGTAGAGATATATGATCCTGAGTAAACAACTTAAAAATATAGAATTATGGCAACTTGGTCAGTATTATGTAAATCCCTTCTTAAAAATGCCGTAGAAGGCGGTAAAGCTGCAGCTCCTCATATTATGACGTTTTCCAAAATGGCATTTCCTTACGTTAAAAGTGGTGTTAAAGCCGTTGGCTCTGCTACTAAAAGTGGAGTAAAATTTGCAGCAGAGCATCCCAAATCAGCAGCAGTAATGACCGCAGTAGCTCTTCCTGTTGTTGGTTATAAGAAAGGTCTTTTGACTTTTGCAAAGGAAAAAGCATTAGGAGAAGAAAACACCAACAAGGGACTTGTTGGTTCAGCCTCCACCCTTCTTCTCGGGAGTCATAAAGATGCTTATGGTAATGAAAAATCTGTAAGTGAAAAAACCGTTGACACTCTTTTAGGTGAAGGCGCATATTCCTCTCTTAAAACCGGAGTTGGCAACGTAGGTGCTGAAGGTGCAGATGTATATTATCGTCTGAAGGACACGATAGGCAACGTAGGTGCTGAAGGTGCAGATGTCTATCATCAATTAAAAGGCACGCTCGGTAATGTAGGTTCTGAAGCCGGTAGTCTCTATTACGATGGAAAGGAATATGTAGGTGGTATGTTCAACGGCAATGGAATGGTCAACCATGGTAATGGCTATTACGACCCAACCACAGCCCAATATCCTAGCATGTCAGCAGTACAGGGCGTACAGGGACAGGCAGGAATGGGCGGTGGTTTGATGAATAACCTCAACTCAGCCCTTTCGAATGTTACTGGTGGTAATATCAGTAAGATGAACCTTGCCAGTTTGCTGTTGGCATCCTATATGATGTTCGGACGTTTCGGATGGTTTAGCAAGATAGCAGGTCTAGCCTTGGGCGGTATGACCATGAAAAATGTGAACCAGCGTTCTGTTCAAGTTCCACAGCAGATGAATCTTCCAATGCAAGCAGCTGTAGCCCCTCAGGTAGCAGCAACACCTGCCACAGAAGAAGACCATTCCATGACCGTTCATCGTAGACGTTAATGAATTTCTCATAAACCCATGAGGTGAGGAGCTATTCTCACCTCTTAAAAACAATAAGTATGAAACAAAATTATAAAGATATGCTTCTGGAAAGTGCCAGTGGTTATATGATGCCTTTCCCTCTGGAAGAAAAAGACAACATACAAGCAACCCTAGCCTTTGGTGAACAGAATCATCCCTTGACAGGAGAAAAGTTTTTTCACAAAGGAATTGATTTTCCTGCTAGTGATAAACCTCTCTATGCCATTGCCACAGGTGTCATCATCGGTGCCGGACAGGATGCGGTTTATGACAACTATATTGTAGCCAAATATGGCAAGTATGAAGTTACCTACGGTCACATAGCAGAAGCGTATACCCCTTACGGAACCCAGGTTGTTGCCGGTCAGGAAATCGCAAAGAGCGGACGATTTCTTCATATAGGAGTACGCTTTGATGGTATAGAGATCGATCCTGCCGAGTTTCTAAGTATGATTTGGGCTAACATCGAACAGTTGGCAGCCATGGGAATCAGTCAATTGCCATCCATGGAAACACTGGGAGACAAGAAAATAGAAAACAGTTTTGAACAAGACAAAGATGCCCTATTAATGATGATGCTCCGATGGCTTCCAAGCTACTGGAATGACCTCGTGAGCGGAGCATATACCTCTTCCCAAAGGGCAGATTTGTCTTTACGTAACATATTCCGTCAGGCAGCCGAGAAGAATTACTTTTTTGAAAGCATGCCTTCAATAGGTAATCCCCTCGGACTCTCCGGAAGAAGCAGCATCCTTGCCGGTAAGGTGCAGGATGTCTTGATAGATGATTTCCTCAGCTATATGGCGTTAAAACATAACATCTATCTTCCTACCTGGGATGAAACTCAAAAAAAAAACTTTTTGATGAAATTGCCGACGACGGAAAAACCATAGACCCTCTGCTTGATTTACAGATTGACGTACAGAGTTATGATATAGACAGGGAAGCTTCTGTGTATTTTGACAATTCTGGTACGAGATGCTGGACGAAAGCCTGGTTTAATGGTAGAGAAAAGGGAGAGAAGGCTATTGAGATTACACGCCAGTTAGCTTTAAAGTTCATTTCAGACCAGATAGGTTTGAATGAATGGCTTTCCCGATACTATCCGAAACAGATGTCTGTTTACTATAAAGCCATAGAACAGGCTCGTCAGCAGATTTTAGGTTTTTAAAAACAGAATTATGGCAAAAGAAAATAACTATCAAACCTTCTCCCAGATTGACTATTGCATCAGCCAGTATTACAGCAAATACATGGCTTCCACTCTGGTTCAAGAGAAAAAGAGAATAGAAAAGAACCAGACAAAGGAGTTCATGGATGCCATAGACAAGGAGGACAACCATTCCATTTGGGCACAGGCTGTTGACAGCAGACACGGAGTAACCCCTGCTTATCGTGCCAAAAAGCAAGTAGATGCCAATGGCAAATGGAATAAGATGTCTACAGACGATCTCATTGAAAGATGCAATCTGAGATGGAACAAAGACAAGAGATTACAGAATGACTACAGTACATTCGTCTATGCTTTTTACGAGAATCTTGTGGTACAGAATGGCGGTAAGGAGTCCAAGAAACTCTTTGAATATGCCCAGTCGTATGTGATGCACCGCTTTGAGATGCTTATGGTAGAGCAGCTGGCTAGAGAAAAGGTGCCAAAAAATACCGCAAGTTACATAGCGAGAAAAACATTCTCAGACAGCCTGATAGCCTTCGTAATGCCTACCTGTGGATTAAAGAAGGGTGAATACGGCGAGAAGGTAGAAAATAAGGCAGAGGCGATATACGATCCTTCTGCCTTATCTAAGGCTACAGGTTTTCTCGGTGCAAGCCTTATAGACACTGCTATTTTGGGCGGTTTCGGTGGCGTTGCTTCCGGAAGTACGAAGGCTATAGCAAAAGCAGGAATTGGTGTTGGTTCAGATTTCGGTATCAGAGAATTTATCGGTCACAAGTCATCCAAAGACTGGTCAAAAGAAGAATATGCCAAGGAGAACAGTAAAGAAGTCTTTGGTGATGCAGATGCATTACAGAAGATACAGACTGGTTCTGCAAAGTATCGTAAGAGCGGTACTGAGTTCATCGATAACATCAACAGTGTCTTAAGCAGAAAAATCAAGGTGGCTCCACTCTCGGTAAGTGACTCAGCCAAGAAAGCCAGCAATGCCCTGCTGGTTCAGCATAAGGGTAATTCTGCAAAGCTACTCAATACCATCAAGACTAATTTCTCCAAACAATGCATCGCCTACAAGGGTAACACTGAAATTCCCCGATGGATGTTGACTAAAACAGCTAAACAGAACAGAGCATTTGCAGCCACGTTCCATTCCCTTGCGATAGAAATGTCAAAGCAGGAGAAGGACTGGATCAAATGCGGTGGCAAAAAGATGTCTTTGAAAGAAGTAAGCCAACGAGCCTATGACTACGCTAGAGCTGCTGACTATCTTGATAAGCATACCCCTCATCAGTTCCGAAAAGCAGCATCGGCAAAAGGGAAAGACCAGTGGGATGTAGAAATGGAAAAGTTGAATGCTTCCATCAATGGTACAGTTCCAGAAAAGAAACACCGGCATTCATCCTCTCCTACTCCTACTCGTTCTTCAGTAAGTAGTACACGGCTTCCTTATGCTCAACAAAGCACACCAGCTTCGTCACAAACTATTCAGACGCAACAGACACAATCCACTCAGCAAATCTTGCAGACAGGTAATAATAGTCAGCAATTTGCAGGATGGGGAAACACCCTGGAACAGATGGGACTGAACGATTTCAGTATTGTATCGAAGAATCTCGGTTATGTTTTTGCCATGCTTCCTGATATGCTTATCGGTATGTTTACTGGTAAAAACCCTAACATGAAGATGCAGGATAACCTGATGCCATTGGCTGCTATCGTAGGCGGTATGTTTATCAGAAACCCTCTGATAAAGATGCTGCTGATAGGTTTTGGTGGTGTCAACATCCTTAATAATGCCGGTCATGCATCCCTTAAGGAAGGTTTAAGTAGAAGCAGTTCGACTCTTAAAATGTATAAAAAATACGAAGATGAGAAGTTGAACCCACGTATTACAGATGTCACAATGAAAGGCGGTTCCATGATAGCAACCATTGATGGAAGCCCTTGCGTCATCAATATTTCAAACAGTGCTGCAGATGCCTATCAAAAAGGTGTAATACCACTAAATACCCTGGCAAATGCAGTACTGAAAAAGTATGATGAGAATCAGTCTTTGGCATCCCACAAGTACGAACAGATTAACAGACAGGAAAATTCCGTTCCACAACAAATAGGTATTAAATAGTAGTAAAATGCCAACTTAAAGAGTTGATTGTTCCTCCCGGTTTGTGAGAATCGGGAGGATTTTGTTAACTGTTAGAAAACATAAAACCTTGATACATCACGTACCAAGGGTTGAACTTAAAATAATATATCAAAACTATCAACGATTTTCAGATACTCTTATTCTTCCTTAATCTTCCAATCGCTGATAGTCCGCTGGGTACTATCATAATTTACACCCACTTTATACAATCGCTTGCCATCAGCGGAATATGGAATGAGATAACCCTTGTCATCAATCTGCTTCAAGGCTTCCTCGGCAGAGCCATCGTATTTCAATTCGAACACATAGATGGCTTCAGGCAGATGGAGCACGGCATCAGCCCTGCCTATGGCACTATCCTCCTCCACTTTGATAAGGGCACCCATCAGGTTGAATATCAGATAGAAGACGGTCTGAAAATCACGTTCATTCTTATTGCTTAAACGGTTTGAGATACTGGAGAGATAGGCCTTCAGGCGGACCATTGCCTGTTCTATTTCTCCTTCATAAACCAGTTCCACAAATTCATTCACCAGTCCGTTATTATCTACAGAAACCGGCGAAAGATAATTGGGCGCAAGACTCTTCAGCATACCAATCTTCACCTCCTGGTTAGGATAGCCCAGTTTATAACTCTTGGTAAACGGTTTGTATTGCTTGATGGTAAGATAACCACTCTGATAGAGCAGAGGCAAAGCAGAGGTCATCTGCTCGGGCGACACATCAAAATCGTCAACACTCACGCTCTTCTGTTCGATGTTAGTCACATTTACATGATACTTCTGCAAACTCTTAATGAGATAGCTTGGCGTACCGGAGCTAAACCAATAGGCGCCAATCTTCTGCCCCGACAAAGCCCTTATCAGGCTAAACGGATTAAACACATCTTCAGAATGTTCACTGAAATGATAGCCATCATAATATTGGCGCAATTCTTCTAGACATTCCTCGTAAGATACACCTAAAGCCTCCCCCAATGCTTCCACATCAGGTTTCATAGCTGTGGTCAGTTCTGTTTTGCTGATACCACAGATTGCGGAGTACTGGTCAAGCATGCTGATATTGTCGAGGTTGTTGAGTTCGCTGAAGATGCTGAGCTGTGAAAACTTAGTAATTCCCGTGATGAAAATGAACTCCAGATATGGGTCGAGTTTTTTTAAAGGACTATAGAAGTTCTGCATGATAAGACGCAACTGCTTGAGTTCATCCTTCTCATGCACCACATCCAGCAATGGGGCATCATATTCATCAATGATAACTACCACCTTTTCGCCAGTCTGCTTGTAAGCTCGCCTTACGACTCCATCCAATCTTTCGTTAGGATATTTTTCACCTTCACCTTTACCATAAAGCTCTTCATAGGGTAAAAGCTGCAGATTCAGATAACTGTTCAAGGCATCAGCATCAAAGTGCTTGGCACCGCTCAGGTCGAAATGTAACACAGGATGCTTCACCCAATCTTTCTCATAATCAGCAATGGCCAATCCCTCGAAAAGTTCCTTTCTTCCCTCAAAATAAGCCTGAAGGGTAGAGGCAAAGAGCGACTTTCCGAATCGCCTTGGACGACTCAGAAATATATACGACATTTTCTTTTCCCTGAAATCCACAATGTATTGGGTCTTATCTATATAGAGATAGCCATTCTCGCGGATTTTTTCAAAGGTCTGTATTCCTACAGGATATTTATTTACTATTTTTGCCATATTCTACGCACTTTACGTTTTGCGCTGCTAAGGTACGAAAAAAAACTGAATATACCAAGTTTTCTCCCTATTTTTTCCTGCAACATTCCCGTTGCAAGTAAAATCATAGCTTTTATTCGTATCTTTTTTGTAATTATATGGAAGGCTTTTGGGTCTTCAGCCCGTTCTAGAACCACATGTGAAAGTTCAAGACTTAACACTTTCTTTTGAATTTAGACGAAAGGAGTCAGATACTTACGCAGTGCAAAGATACGAATAATATTGAAAATACGCAAATTTATTTCCATGAAATATACGAAAATACGCAAATTTATATTGCAAAATCCTTTAAAAATACGCAAATTTGGAAGTTTGAGCTGTAGCAGCTCCCCAAAGTGGACTGTTTTGCAATTGTTAATTTCAAAGGTATATCGCAAAAGCACCTCTTCAATGAAAAAAAATCAGTTACTTTGCCCTATCATTTTAATCATTATTCAAAATATTATGACAAGAGAAGAGTTAAATGCTGAAAAAAAGGAAAGGGCTGAAGCCAGAATCAATTCAGCTCTCCAAACATTTGCTGATATGATAATCGCCAGAATGGAGACTATTGAAGCGAGCAACTGGAAGAAAGGCTGGACAGATGGTGAAGCGATGATAGGACTACCTCAGAATGTTACAGGAAGAGTGTATACTGGCAGTAATGCTTTTTTGTGTCAGCTTCACACAATGAAAAAGAACTATAAGGTTCCTGTCTATTTTACCCATAAACAGATCAGAGATTTGGGAGCTCATCCGAAGAAAGGTGAGAAAAGTATACCTATTTTCAAGTGGGGACTCAGTATTTACAATCGTGAAAACGGCAAGAAAGCCACTTTGAAGGAATACGACAGCCTCCCAAAAGAAGAGCGGGATGAAAAATATAAGGTTATTCCTTATCTTAAAATCTTTAAAGAGTGGAATATTGACCAAACCAATCTGGAAGAGGTGAATAAGGAGAAATACGATGTCCTGCTTTCCAAGTTTGAGACCAAAGAGATCAAGGACGATAAAGGTATGTACTGTAATGCCGCTATCGACCAGATGCTGGCTTCCCAATCCTGGGTCTGCCACGTGGAATATAACCAACAGAACCCTAGTGCTCTTTATAACAAGAGCAAGGACTTGATTATAGTTCCTCGCAAAGACCAGTTTAAGATCAGTGATACGCCAGAAGAAATCTATAAGGATGGTGAAGAGTACTACTCCTCCCTTATTCATGAGATGGCACATTCCACCGGTCATGAAAGCCGTTTGAACCGCTTAAATCCAGACGGAAAATTTGGCGGTTCGGAATATGCAAAGGAAGAGCTGGTAGCCGAACTTACGGCAGCCATGGTAGGCAGTGCCCTGGGCTTTGACAGCAGAATCCGTGATAACAACACCGCCTACATTAAGAGTTGGATGAGTGCTCTGAAAAAGGAACCGAAGTTTCTCCTGTCAGTCATGTCCGATGTCAACAAGGCTTCTGCTATGGTAATCGAGCACATTGACGAACAGCGCGTGAAACTGGGAGAAAAGGCTTTACTTGAAGGTAACTTAGACGGCGAGGAAGAGCGTGAAAAGAATGAAAAGGAGATGGAGAACCTTTCCAATGAGAATCAAGAGAATGCTCAGTTAGGCAATACACAGACTTTTGCACCTTCGCAAGTTGAAACCGCCCAAAATACAGAGGCGGAGCCAACAGAAGAACAGGAGGAAGTAGAGTTGAGCCAACAGGAAAATTCCGAAGCCGAAGTAAAGGAATCAGCTATAAATGAAAATCCTGTATTTTCTGAAGAGGACACTCTTTCCGGTAAGAAATACTTCACCATCCTGATGAATAGCTTCACCGATGGCGAGCATGAAGGTCATTCAGCCTTAGAAATCAAAAGTATTTCCGAGCTAAGAGATTACTTTAAGGATAATTCTTACGTTAACAAGTGGATGAATAGCGTCAGCAATCGAGAAATCATCGAAGCTGGAGCAGACAGACTTCCCAACATTCGGTATCCTCATCAGGAAGGCAGAACAATCCACGACATGAACAAAGCCTACAATCATCTCATTTCTCAATATGCAGCAGTCAAGTCAATGCGTACCAAGTTGCTATTCAGTACTGCTATAGCAAACAAAAAGGAAGAAATAGACATTCTAGATCATCGAATCAAGCAAATTGCTCATCGTGTAGAACAGGCGCAAGCCATCATCTATGACTATCAAGCCAACATAAGCAGAGCTTATGGTAACAGATACTTTGAAGATGAGCATAAGTTTATTCCTAGAGCAGAATACACTGCCAGTATCTCGCATGAGCAAGCAGTAACTTCTGAAAGACCAATTGATGAGAGCTACCATTACTCTTTTGCCCGATTCGAGTCTTCTGAGCGTACCAAGGCATTTGACAATCACCGTGAAAACGGTGAAAATGAAGAACTGCTTCATCTGGCAGAAATCATGGATGTGAACAACCTCATTGAATTGAATAAAGTGCGAAAGAATGCACCAAAAACTTCTGAGGACAAAGTTCTTGTTGAAAATAGTTCTTACGCTGTAACCTATAATCAGCAGAATAGTACATACGATCTTTTGCGCAAAATTGAAAAGGAAAAGGTTCTGGAACTGATTGGTGACATCAACGACAACGATGAAATCAAAGCATCTTCTGATGACGTGCAGAAGTTGGCTTACGAGGATGCAGCACAGCAGATGGCAGAGTTTGCAGAGCATGAGCCACGTTTTCTGACCATGCCAAACAGAGAAGTACTAGACTTTCAGTATAACAAAGAAAGCAACCAGATAGAAGTTGGCAAGATGACCTCTGAAGGCATGGACTTACAGTATACATTCGACTATGATTTGTCGAGCAGTCCGGAGCATAATCTGTCCATTATCCATGATGACCTTGTTGGTCTGGATGAATTTCAGATGCTGAGTGAAGAAGAGATTGAACAGAGAGAAAAGATAGCTCTCAGTTGGCGAATCACAGACAATAAGCTGGAGATGCCGTCGGGTGATGTTCTCATGGTGGAGTATGACAAAGAGAAAGATACACTCAAAGTTGCCTATACTACCGAGGACGGAAAGCCGGAAATATATAGTACAAAGTATAATCACGAAGGAAGCACTACGAAAAACGTACGCGACCTTTGGCAAAATTTCGCAAACATGAAGCAATATCAATCAACCAAAGAGGCTTCCCCTGAAAAAGAAAACAAGGAGAAAGCTTCTGCCACCCAGGAGAAGAAGGGTGAAGTTTATTATTATTCGTTCGCTTACCTGCAATCAACAGATGATACGCAGGAATTTGACGATTTGCAAAAGAAGGGCGATTACAAGCAGATTCTTCAGCAAGCCCAGTTGTATGACCAGGGCGATGCGATGGAACAGAGCAACACCTTCAAAAATGCCAAAAAGTATAGCGGTGATGATATCCTCAATGAGGATGACAACTACGCCGTAGTGTATAATGGTAGTGTTGGTGGAACCTATGACCTCATGCGCAAGGTGACTAAAGAGGAAATTCTTGATGACATAGACCGCTATGGCTTGGAACAGGATGCTTCTGAGGATGTGAAAAAAATAGCTTATGAGAGTGTTGCCAAGCAGTTCTCCGAAATCAAGGCTCAGATACCTGCTTTCACCATGCCTAACAATGAAGTCCTCTACTTCCAGTATAACCAGGAAAAAAATCAGGTAGAAGTGGGTCATGTTACCAATATAGGTTTGATGAAAGAACATACTTTCGATTATGATGTCAATCAGACACTTGATGCCAATCTGGAAGCCATCAATGAAAGCCTCCAGGAGAATGAGGAATACCAGGCTATGGAAGAAGACGAGGAACAAGCCGAGTCTCTTGACGAAGACAACCAGGTAGATGAACCTCGTGAGGACAGCAATATTGAGACCGATGTTGCTGGCATGGCAAAGCAGTTTGTAGCTGAAGGCATGTCGATGGAAGAGGCAGAGCAGAAAGCCAAATCTATTGCCGAGGAACAGCAGCACCAGGAGTATCACGATGAGGAGAAACAGAAGGATGCTGAGCAGAAGCAACAGCAGAAGAAGCAAGAGGAGAAAACAAAGAAAGAAGAGGAGAAAAAACCAGTAAACCATACTGCCCTGCTCTTTGCAGCCCTCGGTCTTGCTTCCGAGAAAAATGGAGTCTGGATGAACCGTGCCCAGCGTCAGCCGGCTGAGTTTATCCATTCCCATACTCCTGTTACAGCCTATAACAGCATCATGATGACCCTCAACACAGATGCCAACAAGTATAAGACCAACGTCTATACTTTCTATAAAACAGCAGCAGAAAATAACATGCCGGTAAAAAGAAACGAGGAGAGTTTGAGATTCAACTGGGTCAACTGGGACTACCAGAACATGATGAACCATGATGATATCATAACCCAGAAGAAATATGACTCACTCTCCGATGAAGAGAAGAGTTTCTATGCCAAACATGCCTCAAGAGTGGTGGAACATATCTATAATGTCGACCAGACCATTATGAATGCTAAGGATCACGAAGCCTATGGCAATTTGGTGAAGACAAAGGGCGCACCATTCGTGAAGGCAGAAGAGAAGACTATATCTGTGTTACAGCAGTATAACGACTATCAGAAAAAATATCCTGATATGGTAGTTCTTAACAAGGATGGGGACTTCTATGAAATCTATGGGGAAAAAGCCTCAGACGTGGCAAAAATTCTCAACTTGGAAGTTGAAAAAAAGAAGATGGATGGAAAGAAAGTGGATTTAGTTTCCTTCCCTAGCCGGTATCTTGACACGTATCTTCCTAAAATTATCCGGGCAGGTAACCGCGTTGGAATCAATGACAACCTGAAGGAAAAAAAGGTAAGCATTTCTGTGCAGGATAATACTGCTATTCTCAACAAAGCCTACTCCACTGCCAAGGCTGTTGCCGACCAGAGTGGCATGAAGTATGAACGTAAAATGGTTGTCCAGGATGCCAAATACGAAAAGGAGGATGACAAAATCGTTGTCAGCGGCATGAGTGAGAAAACAGCCGATGAGAATCATGCCACCCTGTATAAGGCAAATGATATCTACCGGGCTGTAGTTGCCGCTGTAGGCTCAGAAAACCGTCTTGACCGTTCCGGCAGAAACAGTTTTCTTCCGGAAGACGATGCCAAGCATGAAAAACTTGTACAGGAACTGGCAGCAGGAGTGCTGATGACACGCCAGGGACTTCCAGCCATCCTGTCCAAAGAAAGTGAAAAGCTGGTTCCCTACTGGCAGCGAGAGCTGACAGAGAATCCGAAGATGCTGGGAGTGTTGGAGCGTGATGTGAATAACGCTGTAGAAACCATTGACAGCTTCCTTGCAAAAAGAGAGGTGGACTACAAGGCTATCCGTGGACAGATGCCGGGAAAAATTCTCACCGAGAATCCTGAGCGTTTCAGCATCAGTTCCTCTTTGGCAAAGCTTCCATCTATGGAAACCAAGGAAATGGTTGTTGTATTAGATAAGAAGCATAAAACTGCAGATGTCATCCTGCCAGCTGGAGCTTCCCTTCAGGTAAACAATGAAGTACCGGGAATGAACAAGAAGAGAATCCTTACTGCCCTAGGTAAAATGGGAGTAAAGGAAGTGAGCTTCTATAATGCCGGTGGTGGATTGAGCCTTCATGAGTCAAACGACTATTACAAGGGTAAAGAGGTGACTGTCAGTAAACTGAAGCAATATGAATTGCTCACTCAACAAACTGTTGACTTGAAGGATAAGTTTGCCCCAAAGAAGGAAGTCAAGATTACCACTTTCGAGGCTTTACCAGATGATATGGGACGCTATGCTTTCTTCATCAAGGCTGAAAACGAGCCATCCTTTGCCGTATATCCGAATAAAGAGCATGTCAACCAGTTCTATTCCTCCCTGAAGAGTGAGAACAGGGCAGTTGTTCACAACGCTTTAGCAAAGAAGTATTATGAGCTGGGAACCAAGCATCCGGATGCCAGGGTGGATGTCATAACCCCAAGAAAGGTAGATATCGGCGATGCCAAGATTGAACGTATCTGTATTACGGCAAAGCGCAACGATCCGAAGCAACACATTATCTTTGCCACCGTGAATGGAGAACGTATGCATGCCTCGGTTTCCAAGGCACAGTGGAACAAGATGTGGCTTTCAGAAGATATGAGTGACTACAAGCAACGCCTGGCTGCTGTCATCTTTGAGCCTTTCATCAAGAAAGAAGTGAAGAATGATGTCAACCAACAAGCCTCTGAGAAAACAGACGAAACTGTAAAGCCGGACTCCCCTGCCCCAGAACAGGAGCAGGAAGAACAGGTAGAGCAAACTTCCCATAAGGGGCGAGGAATACATTAATATATAAGAGTGTGCCGGAAGGCGCACTCTTTAAACGCTAAAGAAGAATGTCACAACAGAACTTTTATGAGAAATATGCCCAGCTGGCAATAGACCAGCAGATCAAATACGGCATTCCTGCCTCTATCACCCTGCAGCAGATGGCATTGGAAAGCGGTCATGGCAAATCCGACCTGGCAGCCAACTACAATAATTATTTCGGTGTGAAAGCAGGTAGCAGCTGGAAAGGTCCCACCATTATGAAGGTGGATGACCACAACTACCCGGAAGCATTCAGGGTTTATGGCAGTGTAGAGGAGAGCGTGGAGAACCATTCTAAAGTATTGATGGCTTCACGCTACAGGAAATGTTTCAACTACTCCTCTACCGACTATCAGAACTGGGCTATACAAATCAGGGCAGCCGGTTATGCCTCAGATAAGACCTATGCCCAAAAGCTCATCAAGCTTATCGGTGAGAACCAGTTATACAAATATGACCAGATGGCATTGGAGCAGGCTCGTCAGCAAGGCGTGGAGATTGGATATATGAGGAACGGCAAAGCCCCTTCTACTCCTGTTTCTACCCCTTCCAAGCAGTTGCTGAATCCTCTTCAGGGAAACTGGGCTTTGCCGATAGACCTTGCCAAGGTGAAGGTAACAGGGCAGTTCCATGAATCACGTACTGGTCATCTGCATGGTGGACTGGATCTGTCAACCCAAGGAAAGTATTTCCCGGTGGCTGCAACGGAAGATAATGGAAAAGTGGTTGCCGTCCAACACAATAATGGTGCTGCCGGCAACATGGTTACCGTGGAATATAACCGACAGGATGATACCAACATACGTGCCACCTATATGCACCTGAGCCAAATAGACGTGAAAAAAGGCGATATCGTGAATGCCGGTCAACAGTTGGGCATGTCGGGAAATACAGGAAGAAGTAGCGGACCCCATCTGCATTTTGAAACCTGTGTCCAGAATCAGAATGGAGAGTGGGAGAAGTTCGATCCGAAGAACTATCTGGCAGAGATGGAGGTAAGAAGCGGCATCACCACCTCACTGGATAGAAACGGCACAGACTATCTTGCAGAAGCACGTAACAGTATGGCATTGGATAATCAGCCTTCACAGCAGACGAACCAACTGCAAGACAGCAATATGGCACTTCTAGCTTCCATCACTAATTCCAACGACCCTACGAAATGGTTGAGCTATATGATGCAGCAGAATGGTGAAACGCCAGGCAGCGGTCAGGATATCATCTCCAGTCTGATTTCTTCCCTTTTCTCTGCCGCTCTCACTCTGGGCTTGAAGATGAGAAGTGAAGAACAAGCCGAAGCCGAAGAATTGGCTTCCAGCAAAGCGGCAAAAGTAGAAGAGACAGAAGAAAACAATGTAGTGAAAATGAGCCGAAGCGACGTACAGAAAATACAGGCTAATGCCAGTATGATGTTCGATGCAGAAAGTCCAGAGCAGGGTCAGCAGCAGAGCCAGCGTCTTGCATAACAGAAAATTTATTAGATAACAAATAAACAAAAAATTATGATTAAGTGTAATGTAACAACCTGTGGAGTAATTACCAGTTCCGCAGAAGAGAAAACAAGTAAGGAAGGTGAAAAGTTCATTTCATTTTCCATGGTGGTACCTTTTGAAGGTAAGGATGGTACAGTAAAGGAGCAGTATATATCTGTTTCTGCACCAGGTGATGCACAAAGTGCAGCCAACTATTCTGCCGGAAGAAGAGTAACCGTTTCCGGTGTACTCTATATCAGAAAGCACGACAGCAGCACCTATTTGAATCTCCGTACAGACACAAATATTGAGTTCAATGAGTCCACCAC